>Ga0114950_10003672_pt1 | contig 11878 bp, 10 predicted proteins | sample N075metaG_FD_83503 | JGI IMG/M metagenome (GOLD analysis project Ga0114950, IMG submission 83503) | Deep subsurface microbial communities from Kermadec Trench to uncover new lineages of life (NeLLi) - N075 metaG | ecosystem: Environmental > Aquatic > Marine > Ocean trench > Sediment | place...
ACTTCCCGGCGAGCCGTGAAGTCGACCCGGGAGCCTCGCGCGCGGCGGCAGTGGACCCCGGTCGCCCGCTTGCCGGCGAAGGCGACACGTTCCACATATGCGTGCGGAATGACGGTTAGATTCGAACGCTGGAACGCGGGCGCGAGATAAGCGCGCGCAGTGCTGCATCGCACCCCGTTGGCGATTGTCATCTCCAGATCGCCAAACCCTTCCTGTTGGTAGCCGTTGAGATCGTTGCTTTGAGCGTGCCCGGCTTGCTCGGTTGCTCGAAGAAACGCGTCATACAACGGATTGTCTCTGCGTCCGCGCGTTACCGTCAGCAGACCATCTTTACCGCGATAGGGATCGTCATCGTCCGCGAACAGTGCCCGTTCCGCTTTTCTGAAATACGGTAGAACGTCCGCGTGACTCCATCCTTCGGCGCCGCTATCGCGCCAACGGTCGAAGTCCCGCGGATGACCCCGCACGTAAACCATGCCGTTGATGGAAGAAGATCCACCCAGCACCTTACCCCGCGGGCAGGCCAGCGTTCGATCTGACAAACCGGATTCCGGTTCGCTCGAATAAAACCAGTTGAAGCGGGTATCGTTCATCGGAAGCGAGAAAGCGGCAGGCATGCGGATGAACGTATGCCGATCGCTGCCCCCGGCTTCGAGCAACAGCACGGAAGTGCGATCGTCCTCGCTCAGGCGGTTAGCGAGCACACACCCGGCAGATCCCGCCCCAACGATGATGTAGTCATAGGTATTCAAACCGCCAGAGCCTAGCAGTTCCAGTATCGCGCTGTGGTGACTTTATTCGCCAAAACTCTGGCGCAAATGCATAGATTCGCAACGATCGGATTATTGTCGGATGCGTCTTGTGTTTGGCTGGGTACTCGTCCAGTATCGCGCGCGCGATCTACGTTTTGGCCTGCCTTCAGCTACCCGTCCGGTACCCGGACGTTTGTTAAAAGACACCCACTACGATCAGGTTGTTCGTTGCCGTGCTCGATTTTGCGTGGCGCATATTTTGGAGGCCTGTATGGCTATAGGAACTGTTAAGTGGTTTAACCCCGGTAAGGGATATGGATTCATTCAGCCTGAGTCCGGCGAGAGCGACGTATTTGTACACATAAGCGCAGTGGAACAAGCCGGGATGGGCACACTGACCGAAGGTCAGCGTGTCAGCTTCGATGTTGTTTCCGAACGCGGCAAAAAGGCCGCTGGCAATCTCAGTGCAGCTTGACCACAGGAATGTGACGCTAGAATAACGTCACGTTTGCGAATTGAAGGGCCGTCTTTCGAGATCGCCCTTTTTTTTCTCCCTCTTTATATCCGTCATATCCGTCCATTTTTCGAGGGGTAGTTACGCCCCGGGGATCGGCAGCCTGACCCAGATTGGCATGTGGTCCGACACGTCGTCCTTACAGGCTTTGTATAGTTGAGTTGCTTGACGGCTCGTCAAGTTCTCAACATTGCTATCGCCAAAACGAACTTCCGCAAACAAGCTGGCAAAATCCACTACGCCGTAGTCGTACCCGTCGACACTTTTGCCTGCGTTTTGATTCTCCGGAACACGTGGCAGATTTTTCTCGCTCGGAGAAATGAAGAACGCAATGTGGTCGTAGGTCTGGGTCTTGCGTGCGTTGGTGGTCATGAGTCCTTTTTGAGGGTGTCCCGAGAGGTATGGAAAATTGACCAGTGCGGCTTTAGCAGCGGAAAGCCGCCCGTTGTTGAGCGCACGAATGCGATTGTCGATGGTGGTTCGTTGCGTTTCGGCATCATTGAATTCCATATTCAGATCTGCCATGAGTATCATGTTGCGATGATACAAACGATCCCCTCGTTTGGCTCTGGACACCAACCACTCCAGCAGCGCGAAAAACTCTCCACGACGTTCGCTCGGGTCGTTGCCGTAAAAGGGTGTGAGCGTTGATGGCGATAAACGGAATACCGGTGTGCCCAGACCGGCCACGAATGGTAAAGGCGCCGCAATGCGGCGTGCGAATAAAGGTCAGGAACTCGGGCAAGGCCTCCTTCGAGAGGCTGGGTGCCCGCCGGTTCTGGGCATGAGCCTCCTCGACCCGTTTGGTATAATTTTCGATCCATGCGATCCATTTCGTTCTGTTTTCGTAGAGACTTTTCACTACCCGGCTTCGGTCGTAGGTAATATCGGAGGCGACTTCGTCTCGGCTTAGCCTCGAGTCTCGATAAACGAACGCCAGGCGTTCGCGCAGACCTCTGTCACCTGGCGCAGCACCCGTGGCGTCGGAGACGAGTACCTGGTAATCGTCGTCAAGGGCGGCCACCAGGCGGTTGAGGCCTGACAGATCGTCCATCACTTCCTGTAACGCCAACAGATCGAATCGATCACAAACCAGGGAGAAAAAATCCCAGCGTTTTTTGTCGTCACCGGCGTTTCCGAGCTTGAGCGTATTGAATGACCCAACTATTACCGAGCGGTTGCGCCTCTCGGGAAAACCGAAACGGGCTCCATCGCTGTCGATCAGACTAAATGCCGTATTCCATTCCTGCTGGCTGAATCCCATCGTGAAACTCCCGCGCTTTTCCCGAACCGTTTCCTTGTCATACAGGAGAAGTCGTTTCGATACCAGCGACTTGAGCGTCGCAACATCGCTTGTCAGCTCGGTGCCCGGTGCTGATGACGCCGTTCCAGCCCTGGCATGGATGGCTGAAACCGAACCTGCCCGCGGTTGCGACGATTGACAATACTTTGAAAACCAAGTTCGGTCAGATTTCCGAAAACCAGGCGCTGAATGGGTGGGAGAAATTAGGATGACCAGCAGGTTGAGGCTGACGATTTCAGGTGTTGTCCGCCAATATCATCTGTGCACCTTTTTCCGCAATCATGATTGTGGGCGCGTTGGTATTACCGGAAACCAGTGTAGGCATGATCGACGCATCAACGACGCGAAGCCCTCTAACACCGTGTACCCGGAGTCGCTCATCGACAACTGCAAGTGAGTCACTCCCCATTTTGCAGGTTCCGACCGGGTGAAAAACGGTTCCTCCGTGACCGCGGCAGTAGTCGAGGATTTCCTCATCGGAGCGTATCGTGTCGCCCGGATAAGTTTCATGGTCGATGAATTTGGCCAGCGATGGCGCGATGCCAAGCCGGCGCGCAATGCGTATCCCTTCGATCAGCGCGTTTTGATCCAGGGTTTCAGCTAGAAAATTCGGTTTGATTGCCGGTTCGGCGGCGACATCGTTGTTTCGAGCGTGGATGGACCCTGTGCTAGCCGGGCGCAGTTGGCAGACGGAACATGTCATGCCAGGCTCTTTTTCGAGCGCTCCGCGTTTGCCACCGCTGTAACTTGCGTGAGCGAAGTGAAACTGCACATCGGGTGTCTCAAGCTCGGGGCGCGTCCTGACGAAGCCGTGAGCGATACCGGCGGTATAGGTCATGACACCTTTGCGTGTCACGACGAATTTCAAGGCTTCCCATGCCAGGCGCACGCCGCGAGTGTCTTCGTTCAGGGTCGATGCGCCGGTGACCCGCCATGCGACTGAACTCGCATAGTGATCGCGGTAGTTTTCGCCAACGCCTGGTAGATTGCGGACCACTGGAATGCCGATTTTTTGCAGGTGCTCCGCTTGACCAATTCCCGATAGCTCCAGCAACTGCGGCGACTGAACGGCACCAGCACACACGACAACTTCCTTGTTGGCCGTCGCCACTTCTATTTGCCTGCCTGTTCGACTGCGGCCGATCGTGTAACGAACGCCGGTTGCACGACCGTCTTCGGTGATTACAGCTTGCGCCAAAGCACGGGTGACAATCGTAAGGTTTGCTCGTCTGCGAACCGGTGATAGAAACGCTCGTGCGGTGCTGTGTCGGACCCCCCCTCGCTGGGTGACCTGATAGATCCCGAAGCCTTCCTGCGAGGAGCCGTTGTAGTCGGGGTTGCTGGGATAGCCGATCGCAACACCTGCTTCTACATAGGCATCGAGCAGCGGGTGACCTTCTATCATGTCCGCGACGTTGAGTTCACCCCCGCTACCTCGATACTCGTCTCCACCACGCTCGAAGTTTTCCGAGCGCTTGAAAAACGGCAACACTTCGTCGTAAGACCAACCCCGATTGCCTAATTGGGCCCAGGTGTCGTAGTCCAGGGGTTGGCCGCGTACGTACAACATACCGTTTATGGAAGAGGAACCACCCAGCACCTTACCGCGTGGAATCGGTAACTTTCGGTTGCAGGTATTTTCTTCCGGCTCACTCTCGAAACACCAGTTGACGCTCGGTCGATCGATCATCTTCCAGAAACCGACGGGTATGTGGATGAGCGGGTTCCAGTCGCGTCCGCCCGCCTCGAGCAACAGCACGGTGTTGCCGGGATCTTCGCTCAGGCGGTTTGCGAGCACACAACCCGCTGACCCCGCACCGATGACGATATAGTCAAATTCAGCCACGCAAGTTTTGCCCTTGGGTAAACGTCTCTGCAGGCATCTTTGCAGACGTCTTTGCAGACGTCTTTGCAGGCATCTTCGCAGGCGTCTTTGCAGACGTCTTTGCAGACGTCTTCGAAGGTGTTTTTGAAGACGTTTCCAAAGACGTTTCCAGACCGTAGCTTCGTATCATTTTCCGTTCGTAGTCCCTTGCCGCTTTAGCCACATTGCCCCTGGCGCCGGTTTCGAGATATCGCCGCATTCTTCCCGCGTCACCCAGCGGAGATCGAGTGCCAAGAGAATTGAGCATGATCATCGCGACCAGGTGTCCATCTGCTTCGGTAACCATCACCAGGCAGCGACCCGATTCCTTGAGATAGCCTGTCTTGCTGAGCAGAACGTTCCAGCGGCTGCTTCCCGTCAGGGGGTTGGTATTGCCATAGCCGAGCTTGTAGCGGGGGGCACGAAAACGAACCGTGTATTGGCGAGTGGTTGAGTAATCACGAATTTCCGGATACCGATGTGCGGCGGTCACCATGCGCGCGAGATCGCGTGCCGTAGAGCGGTTGTCTGGTGATAATCCCATTGGATCGACAAAGTTTGATCGGGTCATGCCGAGAGATTTCGCCTTGGCATTCATCGCGGTTACGAACGCACCGATTCCTCCTGGGTGATTGAGTCCGAGGTTGTAGGCTGCCCGGTTTTCAGAAGACATCAGTGCGATGCGCAGCAGATCGGTTCTTCTGGCCTGCGAAGTGATGCGGATTCGAGAATAGGCGTTCTTGCCGAGTTTTGATTCCCAGTCACCAATACCCAACCACTCATTGAGAGAAGCGCCAGAATCCAGCACCACCATAGCGGTCATCAATTTGGTAATCGATGCAATCGACATGACCGCGTCGACATGTTTTGCAACCAGGAGTTCGCCCGTTTCGACATCGGCGGTGACCGCGCTCACCGAGGCCAGGGAGATGACGTTGGGGGTGCCGGTCGTTGCACCAAGCGCGAGGGCGCACGGCAGCAATCCAAGTGCCCAGACGAGGATAAACCGGATTGTAGGTCTGTATGTCATGCGTCGCGTGAGGTCCAACCTAAACGGCGAAGGCGTCATTACGATCATCGGTCATCCTGACTTCGTAACGCTCTCATTATCTTTTATCGATTGCCGGATTGCAGGAAAAGACAGTTTGATGCGGTTGAAATCCCTCAGCCGCTTTGCCCTTTGCGGCAACGTATTGTTCGTTCCAAACGCCTTCACCTGTCGGCTTCTCTCCCGTCTCGACCCAGTGCGCGGCGTCGGCTTGTTGTTTCGCTACGTTCGCCTGGCGGGTCTGGCCCCAGGCATTCACCTCTCCCAGGAAACCGGGATCGTCCTTCAACTCGGTGATTTCAAGTTTGGTCTCGTCCAGCAAGGCAATGGGAAAAGGCATGATCCGACAGATAGGTTCACCCTTGGCAAAATGAATGGTTTCGTTCTTGCGCGTCAAACGCCAACTCATCGTAAACGGAAACGGCAGCCAGTCAGTTCGGATGAATGCTTCCAGCGCAACGGCGTCATCACGCCCCTGGTTGGCAGGCCCGGTGGCGATAAGCCCCAAATCTGGTGAAGTCCGAAATAGGAAAGGCAAATACCAGGTGACTGTGCCGCAGCCAAAATGTGAGGTCGGACCGAACCGATCCGGTTTCTGGGTTGATACCGTTATGTCGGTGTTCATATCCGCACCATTCCAGAGAATGTCTGCATCGATCGGATTGAATAACTCCGAACCCATGGTATTAGCGGCGGCTATTGGGATGCACCGGTATAGGTATTTTTTTGGCGTATCGCTCATCCACGCTCGTTGCGGCGAGCAAGGTTTGATTGCCTCTTGCACATTGATTTGTGCACCTGGAATAAGGCAAGCCCGGATCGTATTGGGGGGCAGTACAAGAGGCGCGGGTGTCGACATGGTATTTTCCGGAGCAATCGTCAACTGCCGATTCTGCCGGTCAGGATGGCTCAGCGTCAATGATGGGCGAGGCGGCGTCGATCATCGGGATATTGCTGAACCCTATGGACCACTGCCGCTCGTGCCGACTCAACGACATAACGCGTTCGTTTCAGATCAATGTTGCTTCGCCCGTTCGCACTCATCCCCTACCAGGGCCGTCGCTGTCATTGCGCCGTTCGAATGTCTCATGACGATGATGGGAAATCGTATTTGACATCATGTCAGGACAACGTCACGTTGTAACGCGTTGAGGAGTGGTTCGACTGACACGGATCGTTCCAATCCTGGAACCTGATTCGCTTTACGGCAAAAAAGCACCATATAAAACGGGGTAATAGATGGCTCATGACCTAGTGATTCGAGGCGGAAAAATTGTCGACGGCACGGGTGCCGAGCCGATTCCGGGCGACATCGCCATCGACGACGGCCTGATTACGGCCGTTGGCGAAATTACCGGCAAAGGTAAACAGGAGATCAACGCCGAGGACCATATGGTGAGCCCCGGTTTTATCGATCTGCATACCCATCTGGATGCGCAGATCGGCTGGGATCCTGCCTTGACCCCAGTCAGTTGGCATGGCGTCACCACCGCTTTGATGGGCAATTGCGGGGTGACGTTTGCACCGTGCAAACCAACAGACCAGGAATTGCTCGCAGGCATGATGGAAACGGTTGAGGATATTCCGAAACACGCCATCATGACCGGTCTGCCCTGGACGTGGGAACACTACGGCGGCTACCTCGATGCGCTCGATGAGTTGCGGCCCGGCATCAACCTGACCGGCCTGGTGGGCCACTGTGCCGTGCGTTATTACGTGATGGGCGAGCGTGCGGTGGAGGATGAGTCCACAGACGCCGAAAGACGACAGATGGCGGAGATTGTGGGTAAGGCGATCGACGCAGGTGCGGTGGGATTTTCCACCAACCGGTATGCGCCGCATAAGTTGCCCGATGGTCGCTCTATTCCAGGCACCTTTGCCGATCCCCAGGAATTGGTCGAGATCGCCAAGGCCGTTGCACCGCGTAACGCGTTGATACAAGCCGTTGGGGCGGACTTTGAAGTGCTGAAGGCGATGTCCGACACAACTCGAGGCCGTATCTTGTTCAGTTATGGCACAGGGCCTGATAAGGGGATGGGACGTGCCGCGGCCGAACGGCTCGACGAGTTTTGCAAGGGGCGCGACGTCACCGCGATTACCCAGGTGCGGGGCTCCGGTTTCATGTTCGGATTGCAATCCGCACTGCCGTTTCCCGGTGAAACCTGGGACGCAATAAGGAAGCTCGACCTGGCCGGTCGCCTCAGTGCGATCAATGACGAGCAAACGGCAGCCAAGCTGACCGAGGAAGGAAAATCGGCCGAATTGCGCTTTGATCTGAAGCTGGTTTTCTCTCTGGGGGATGGTGAAAAGCCCGATTACACACTACCGGCCGAGAACAACGTTTATGCACTGAGCAAGGCTCGAGGCGAGCACTTTGTCGAGATGTTCCTGCGGGTGTCGCGCGAAAGTAATGGCAAGGTTTTATTCAACTTGCGAATGTTCAATCAGAGCCTCACGGAACTCGGTGATCTCATCGGTAGCAAAAACATTTACCCGAGCCTCGGCGACGCCGGAGCACACGTCTCGCAGATCATGGACGCGGGTTGGTGCAGTTTCGTCCTGTCGTACTGGATGCGTGAAAAGGGCCTGTATACGATGGGCGAGGGTATTCGTCGTTTGACCTCCGGACCCGCCCGCGTTCTCGGCCTGAGCGATCGTGGCACGCTGAAGGAAGGCATGCGGGCTGACATCAACGTCTTCGACTTCGAGCGTGTGGCTGAACGTCAACCCGAGTTGGTACACGACTTTCCCGGCGGCGCGCCGCGCTACATCCAGCGTTCGACCGGATACAAAGCCACCATCGTCAATGGCCAGATCAATGTGCTGGATGGCGTGCATACGGGTGTTAGAGCCGGTCAGGTACTCAGACATCAGGGCTAGCTTCGCTGCTAGAATGTCTGTTGGAAGGCGCGCAGACCGCGGGCGCGTGAGTGTCAACGGTACCGGGAGGCAATTCGATGGCTCAGGATGAACAATCCAAGCACATATCTCCTGCGCGCGCGGAAGTCGGTGTAACAACGGCACCCACGCTTTCGGCCGCGGAGGAGATTGCCGAGCTCAAAGCCGAGAACGCCCGGCTGAAAACGCTGCTGCTCGAACAGGAGCAGTCACCCGAGCCCTCGGAAGGCTCAGGCGATGAGTGGCCGACCGAGATTACCTACGATGAACTGCCTTATTCGGGCGCCCGCCTTGGGGGCATAACTAAACAGCGCGAAAAAATCCGCCCGACCACCGATTTTCCGGAGTTGCCACAGCCAACGCGCGATGAAGCGCAGCTTCAGGCGGATTTCATACGCTGGGGGTACTGCCTCGTGGCCGATGCCCTGTCCGAAGAACAGATCCGGGCGCAGATTGATCGGCTGCTCGATCAGGCCGCTGCCGAACGCGCCGCAAAGGTGGCTCATTTGAGCCATCGTGGTAATGCCCAACTGGTTTTCAACCTGCTACCGAAAGGTCAGGTGTTTCGCGACCTCATCGCTTTTGAGGCGTGTGCCGCCAGCGAAGGACCGTTGGTCGAGTCGCTGATGGAAAAGATTCTGGGGCGTGGTTATTACCTGGGTACTGCACACGGCTCCCTCGTTCACCAGAATGGCGGTCGCCAGGAATTACATCAGGATCAGGGCTTCGTACCGCTGCCCCACCCGCCATATCCACTTTACGGCCTGCTTATCTGGCTATATACCGACTTCAGCCTCCAGGAGGGTGGCACCTACCTCGTTCCCGGTTCCCACCGGGAAGCGTCGGGGCGTAACTGCATCCGGGAAGGTGTGGAGTATGAACAGTTGGCACAAGACCGACTCATGGCGCTCACCGCACCTGCGGGAACATGCGCCATCACCGACAGCCGCTTACTGCATTCGGGCGGTGCACGCACGGCGCCCGGTACCCGGTTAGCCTCGCGCATGTTGTACGCGCGAGGCATGATGCGCCAGCAGGAGAACCAACTCGCCTGTGTGTCCGATCAAATTCTCGACAACCTGTCTGCGAAGCTGAAAGGTCTCATTGGCTTCAAGCCGTATTACGGGCTCGGCATGGTCGACGGCAACGCGATCGATCCCGACAAGCCGAAGGTTCACGTGGGTGAGCTGTCGATGTCCCGGCCCGATGAATTCGAGCAGGATTTCGATTGGAAATACAGCCAGAATGCCAAACAACTGGCTGCGCTCGATTGGGAAAGTTATGCCGAATACCTCGGCGAGTAGCTTCCGTGTCCATTTCCATGCGATCGCTGCAGAAGGCTGAACTTTCGGTTCTAAGATGACGAGTCTGAAGATGAACAGCGAATATTCCCAGGAGCGGATTGTTCATTTCGAACGACTCGCCGCGCGTTTCGACCTGATTACCGATGCAGATGGTAGCGACGCGGGTACGGCGGATGGCAAGAATCGACGCCGTTGACGAGGAACTGGCACGTCGAGCACGCGGAAGGAGCACGCTCGCCTGCAACGCCCGACGTTTTGTTGCTATCGGCGACCACAGTAGCTTGTTGATGAATAATCCAGGCTGGTGGGCAGGTTGTGAACGGTGCTGAGACCCGATTGCCGTTATCATCGACCGGGTAAATTTCAATTTCGTCATTGGGTGACAAAACAACTGGAGCAAGAGAATGTCCGATGCAGATAGTGATCTATTCAACCTCGGGATGTCAGACGAGGCCCAGCCTCTCCTGGCCGCGGTCAAGAAACACATCACCGAAAACGTGGAACCAATCACCGCAGAATTCTTCGCCCTCGAGAAGGGCAAGGAAGACCGGTGGTCCTGGCACCCGCGTCAGCTCGAATTGCTCGATGGCGCCAAGAACAAAGCCAAAGAATCCGGTTTGTGGAATTTCTTTCTCCCGGACTCCGAGGTTGGAGAGGGGCTGACCAATCTGGACTATGCCTACATTGCGGTTGAGTTGGGTAAATTCGCACTCGCCTCGGAAACTCTGAATTGCAGCGCACCCGACACCGGCAACATGGAAGTGTTGGAACGCGTTGGTACCGAAGCCCAGAAAGAACAATGGTTGAAGCCTTTGCTGGCTGGGGAGATTCGCTCGGCTTACGCTATGACAGAACCGAACCTCGCTTCATCCGATGCAAAAAATATCAGTACGAGTGCCGTGCTCGAAGGCGATGAATGGGTGATCAACGGTGAAAAGTTCTATATTTCAGGCGCCGGAGACCCCCGCTGCAAGATCATGATCACCATGGTGAAAACCAGCCCCGATGCGGCTCCGAGCAAGCAGCAATCACAGATTCTTGTCCCAACCGATGCCCCCGGAGTCGAAATACTCGAAGGTATGCAGGTATTTGGACAAGACCATGCGCCGCGTGGGCATATGCACATCAGGTTCAACAACGTACGAGTACCGAAAGACAACCTGCTGCTGGGCGAAGGTCGCGGCTTTGAAATTTCTCAAGTCCGGCTTGGCCCCGGGAGGATTCATCACTGCATGAGATCCATCGGCAAGGCGGAAAAAGCGCTGGAACTCATGGTGAAACGAGCCAGCACCCGAATCGCTTTCGGCAAGCCGATCGTCAAGCTCGGTAAAAATCTCGAGATCGTTTCCCGGGCGAGAATAGAAATTAACGCGATGAAGCTGTCCGTATTGCAAGCCGCCAAGGCCATGGACGTGCTCGGCAACAAGGAAGCGAGGATCTATGTGAGCGCGGTGAAGGCAATGGTTCCTGAGAAGGTGTGTTTGATCATCGATCAGGCTATCCAGATGCATGGTGCAGTCGGTATATCACAGTGGACGCCCCTCGCTGCCATGTATACGGACCTGCGCCACCTGCGTTTTGCCGATGGTCCGGATGAGGTACATCACATGGTGGTCGGTCGCGCCGAAGTGCAGAAGTACGGTCTCTGGTAGCCCCCGGGGAAGCCAGGGCTTCCATCGTGGGCGTTGGCCTGCGGTAATGAAATGGCATGCGCCATCTTCCTTCTCCAAGGATCGCGCGGTATTCAGGGTTTGTGAGGGGTGACCCTCACTCCTCGAGCGTTGTGCTCAGCCGTTCGACCGCAAGCAGATAATCTTCCATGAACTCGCGCATGACGGTGCGCGTCGACTGGATGCTGTTCATCAGCCCGACGCCCTGGCCCACGAAAGAGGTGGCGAGTAGTTTGGCGCCCGGGTGCCCGCCTTCCGCAAGCTTGGTGATTTTGGCCAGTGGCGCTTCACTCACCAGTGACTGCAGCGGCATAGGTAGTGGCTCTGGTGCCTCTCCGGATTCCCAGGCATCCGTCCACGGAGAGCGGAGTTGGCGCGAATATTTACCCGTCCGTGCTTTGGAGCGAACCGTCTGCCGGGAACTCGCCTGAAGGTATTTTTCTTTGATAATCGGAGAAGTTTCGGCTTCGGTGGTGGTCAGCCACATCGAACCGGTCCAGGCACCCGCCGCACCCATGGCCATAC
>Ga0114950_10003674_pt1 | contig 11872 bp, 11 predicted proteins | sample N075metaG_FD_83503 | JGI IMG/M metagenome (GOLD analysis project Ga0114950, IMG submission 83503) | Deep subsurface microbial communities from Kermadec Trench to uncover new lineages of life (NeLLi) - N075 metaG | ecosystem: Environmental > Aquatic > Marine > Ocean trench > Sediment | place...
CGTAAAGCAGGGTGATGGCGGCTGCGTTCCAACCCCACATCGCGGCGTCCTCGGTATCGCCCCGGCCGAGCGCGTTACCAACCAGTGTCGTGGCTGCCAGCGCGATGCCAAAGGCAGGCAGAATGGCTGTGATGTGAAAGGTCATCAAAACATTCACCGCTGCGACCTCAGCCGTGCCAATGCGACTCATGATCCAGACCAGTGCGACCAGGCCGGTCGAGAAAAATAGTTGCTGCAGGCTGGAAGGCAATGACAGCTTGAACTGCTGCCACAAGGTACTGCGGCTTGGAAGCCGGTGCAGGAAACCCTTGTCGGTGGCGTGTCGAAGAGCAAAAAAGAAATACAGGCCGGTACCGATGTACAAGGAGGTCGTGGTCGCGATACCGGCGCCGAGCACACCCATTTCCGGCATTCCAAGGTTGCCGAAGATCAGTACCCAGTTAAGGAAAATATTGATGGCGTGCATGATCAACAGTGTCCGCAGGTAGATGCCGGTCATGTGAATTGCACTCCAGTAGCCCCGGAATGAGAAATTCATCCCGACCGCGACCATGCTCAGTATCCTGGCTTGCAGGTAGGGAATTCCCTGCTCGACTACCGCGGGGTCATCGCTGAGCAATGAATAGGCGGCAGGTATGTTCAGAAACAAAACCGCACACAGCGGAACACCGATCAGCAGTGACAATATCAACCCGCCATTGAGCGGAATTGCTGTTTCATCCAGCCGGTTTTCACCCAGTCGCCGGGCCGCGAGGGCCTGCACACCGGCCGACAAACCAATGATGAATGAAATTGCCATGTAGTTTGAAAAGCTGCCGATACCGGTGGCCGCCAGGGCCGAATCGCCCAGGTGACCGACCATGCCGATATCCACAAGGTTCAGAATATTTTGTGACATCATGCCGCCCATGATGGGCAGGGCAATGGCCCAGATTGCGTTGCGCCTGACCCGGTTCGGGAACAGGGCGATCAGCCGGTCAACGCGGGTGGTCAAGTATTCGCTCAGCAAATAACAGCGTTTCGCGGGTGGCCGCAAAACGGATATCCGGCCATCGTTCCTCGGTCAATTGCAGGTTGACGCGGGAAGGCGCGATGTAGACGAGTTGGTCAGCGGCATCGCGCGCAAGATTGCCCATCAACTGGTTGGTGAACTCGGTCAGCATTTTCTGGTCATCGCAACTGACCCAGCGGGCTGTCTGGACATTGATGTTTTCAAAAATGGCATCCACGTTGTATTCATGTTTAAGCCGGTAGGCCACCACGTCAAATTGTAGTACACCCACCGCACCGAGGATCAATTCGTTTCCTAGCAGTGGCCGGAAGAATTGCGTTGCGCCCTCTTCAGATAATTGCATCAAGCCTTTTTGCAATGCCTTCATTTTGAGCGGGTCGCGCAGTTGTGCGCGACGGAAAAGCTCCGGTGCGAAGTTGGGGATACCGGTGAACTGCAGTTTCTCGCCCTGGGTAAAGCTGTCGCCGATGGCAATCGTACCGTGATTGTGAATGCCGATAATGTCACCGGGCCAGGCTTGTTCCACCTTGCCGCGGGTCTGTGCCATAAAGGTCAGCGCGTTGGGAATTTTCATATCCTTGTTCAGCCGGACGTGTTTCAGTTTCATGCCCTGGGTGAAGCGGCCTGAGCAGATGCGCATAAAGGCGATACGGTCACGGTGTGCCGGATCCATATTGGCTTGAATTTTAAACACGAAACCGCTCAAGGCTGTTTCATTGCTTTGCACATCACGGCTGACCGTGGCCCGGAAGCCCGGTGGCGGCGCGTGTTTTACGAAGGCTTCCAGTAGCGGTGTGACGCCAAAATTGTTGATCGCGGAGCCAAAAAATACCGGTGTTTGCCTGCCTTCCAGATAAGCCTGTTGGTCAAATTCGTGGCTGGCGCCTTTTACCAGTTCAATTTCGCCGCGCAGCTCAGTGGTTTCATACTCTCCCAATCGTTCAACCAGCAGGGGATTGTCAATGCCCTGGATAACCTCGGCTTTCTGGATGACGTAGTTTTTGCCGGATTCATACAGGTGCACCTCGTCATCAACAATGTGGTACACACCTTTAAGCCGCTTGCCCATGCCGATGGGCCAGGTAATCGGTGCACACTGGATTCCAAGCACGGCTTCCACTTCATCCAACAGCTCAATCGGGTCACGGCCTTCGCGGTCGAGCTTGTTGATGAAGGTAAAAATGGGTGTCTGGCGCAAACGACACACGTCCATCAGCTTGATGGTTCGTTGTTCAACACCCTTGGCACAGTCAATCACCATCAGGGCAGAATCAACCGCCGTCAAAGTACGGTAGGTGTCTTCGGAGAAGTCTGCGTGACCGGGCGTATCCAGCAAGTTGATGATGTAGTCCTCATAGCTGAATTGCATCACCGAACTGGTGACCGAAATTCCGCGCTCCTGCTCCATTTTCATCCAGTCCGAGGTGGCGTGCCGGGCCGCCCGCTTGGCCTTGACGGCGCCCGCCATCTTTATGGCTCCACCGAACAGCAATAGCTTTTCCGTCAGGGTTGTTTTACCGGCATCCGGATGCGAAATAATCGCAAACGTGCGCCTGCGGGAGATCTGCCGGTCTAGTTCTTGTTGCTGGGGTTCAGACATATATGCGTGTCGGGCTGTTCACAAAGGCGCGAATTTTAACAGACGTATGCGCGCAATGTTGACGAAAGCTAACGTTTTCTCAACACGCCGTGGATCATTTTTCGTTTGTCGGGTGTCATCGTTCCACCACTGGGCGTATAGAACCGGAATGGCAGGGACTCAAGCGTCATGCCGGCATTCAATTGCACCACAAAATGCAGGTGCGGTCCGCTGCTGTAACCGGTGTTGCCTGAATTGGCGATCCATTGGCCCGTACCGACCATTGCCCCACGCCGAATGCGAATGCTGTTGGGCTGCAGGTGCGCATAGACCGTCATCGTGCCATCGTCGTGCAGAATCCTGACGTTGTTTGAGCGGCTGAGGTAGCGTTGTTCCTGGGCCGCGCCGTGAAAATTTTCTTCCATATCCATTATCCGGCCTGCGCGGGCAGCCAGAACGGGTGTGCCGATGGGCATGACAATATCCACGGCATATTGGTTGGGCGGTTCATTATGCGTGGCATCGTTGTCAAAGCCCTGGCTGATTGGAAACTGCAGACCAAGCGGGAACGGTGGGTAGTAATCAACTTCTTCAGGAAGCTGGGCAAGCGGCGGTCCGATCATGGTCTTGTACTTCAGTTGATACCGGTAAGATTTACGCGGGTCGGTCGCGGTGATTTTCAGCAGGCGTTTTTCACTTTGGCCCGCCAGCGTAAAACGCGCCGGCAAGGGCGGTTCGGGGGTAACGTTGTTGTTTTTTGTCAGTTTGATCTCCACCTCGACCGGCCCCCAAAGGTTGTTGATAAACGAATATTCAGGTTCGTGCTCGGTGCCAAGTTTACGCATACTCACCATCGGTCGCGGGTCGGCGGGCATCGCGAGGGTGTCGAAATTTTGCCCGCTCTCCGGCGGCATGGAACTGAAATGCCATACACCGTCTTTGTCCTGCCATTTGTACATGTCACCGGCATAGGCGCCCGGTGCCAGGCACAGGACCAGAATGGCTGCTTTAATCTTCATGTATCGTCACCGGGTCTGTTCAGCACTCGATCACATTGACAGCCAGGCCACCCCGGGAGGTTTCCTTGTAATGGGTTTTCATGTCGGCACCGGTTTCGCGCATGGTTTTTATCACTTTATCCAATGAAACCTTGTGTTTGCCATCACCCTGCAGTGCGAGGCGTTGTGCATTGATGGCTTTGACGGACGCCATCGCATTGCGTTCAATACACGGAATCTGCACCAGTCCGCCGACCGGGTCGCAGGTCAGGCCGAGGTTATGCTCCATGCCGATTTCTGCTGCGTTTTCGACCTGGCTCATATTGCCGCCGAGTACTGCGGTGAGGCCGCCCGCTGCCATTGAGCAGGCCACACCCACCTCGCCCTGGCAACCCACTTCCGCTCCCGAGATCGACGCGTTAAGCATATACAGGATACCGATTGCACCGGCGGTCAGAAGAAATTCAATCACCCCATCATCATTGCTGTCGGGTAAATGATTGCAATAATAACTGATCACCGCAGGGACGATTCCGGCAGCGCCGTTGGTGGGTGCGGTCACTACCCGACCGCCTGCTGCATTTTCCTCGTTGACCGCGAGCGCATACAAATTTACCCAGTCAATGACGTTGAGCGGGTCATTTCCCGATAAATCTTCACCGGCGTTTTTTCGTTGCATCAGGTCGCGGTAAAGTGAGGGTGCGCGTCTTTGTACTTTGAGCCCGCCGGGCAATACCCCGGGGCTGTTATAACCGCGCTTGATACATCTTTGCATCGCGTTCCAAATATCAAGCAGGCCATCCCTGATTTCCGCTTCGCTGCGCCAGACTTTTTCATTGGCGAGCATAATGTCGGCGATACGCAAGTCATGTTTAGCGCACAGGGCAAGCAGTTCGTCGCCGCTGCTGAAAGCATAGGGCAGGGGGGTGGTATCTTTTACGATGCGATCTGATTCGGCATCATTCAGATTGACCACAAAGCCCCCGCCAACAGAGTAATACTCTCGTTCAAGCAGCAATTCAGCATTGTCAGAAAATGCCGCGAAGCGCATGCCATTTGAATGGTGGGGGAGGGTTTCGCGTTTGTTGAAAATTAAATCCGTTTTTTCATTGAAATTGACTGGATATTTACCCGTCAATTTAATACAGGCATCGCCCCGGATTTGCTGCAGGATGCCGTCAATGTCGTCGGGGTCAATGCGATCCGGCAGCTCACCCGATAGTCCGAGCATCACTGCCTTGTCGGTTCCGTGGCCGCGACCGGTATGGGCCAGTGATCCAAATAATGTAATTTTCAGCGAGTTGACCCGCTCCAGCACGCCTGCCTCATCGAGCCGCGTCGCAAAGGTATGCGCAGCCCGCATCGGCCCGACGGTGTGTGAGCTTGAGGGTCCGATGCCAATTTTGAACAATTCAAATACACTGACGGCCATGTCATGTTTTCCTGGTGTTGATTTCCGCTATCCGGCTGGGGTGATTTTAACCTGTGAGGCGTGTAGTGTGTTGATCCAACCTGCATGTTTTTATAATTTGGCCATTGCGATTTACCATCGCGATTTAGCCTTAAATGAGGAAACCCGTCATGGATCAACTGCTGTTGTACTCGCGTCCGGACTGTCATCTATGCGATGTCGCGGAGGGCCTGCTGCATGCCGCAGGTCTGGGTGACACTTACCAAAAAATCGACATCGAGTCTGACCTCAAGCTGTTACGACGCTATGGCATTCGCGTTCCGGTGTTGTTTCACAATAATTTCCAGACAGAACTGTTCTGGCCGTTCGACCAGGCCGGCTTAAGCGATTTTATGGAAAGTGGCGAATGAAAGTGTTGTTGACGGCAATGGCAGTCCTGGTTGCAGCGGGGGTGGTAAAAGCTGCAAGCATTGAAACACAAGCCCTGCCTTCATTGGACAAGGCAATCAGCAATAACGCGGTGACACTGGTCAAAACTAAAGAGGGTGTCTATCTGTATAGCTTTCTGGGCCTGGGTGGAGGCAAGACCTGGCAGGATATTTCTTCAGAAGCCTTGGTACTGGAACCCGGTGCAACAGGCTGGACGGAGTTGGCGCCGGTACCCGGAAAATCCGGCCGTCTGGCGGCATCCGCTGTAACCGTTGCCGGGGCGGCCTGGTTATTTGGCGGTTATACCGTCACGGCTGACGGCAGTGAAGCGTCAACGACCGGTGTTTACACAATTCGCCCGGGCGAGACCCATTTGCGATGGGTGACCGATATGCCGGTGTCGGTGGAGGATTCCGTCATGCTGTCTTACCAGGATCGGTTTATTTACTTGTTCAGCGGTTGGCACGACCTGGGCAATATAAACCTGGTGCAGGTGCTTGATACAAAAACCTTGCAGTGGGCACAGGCCACGCCGTGGCCGGGTGCACCGGTATTTGGCCATGCCGGCGGTATCAGCAATGGGCGCATACTGATATGCGATGGCGTAAAAATCCAATACCCGGACGACGAAAGCCCACGAAAGTTTTTGCCTTCTGATGATTGTTGGGCCGGACGGATTGATGCAAAAAACCACCGGCGGATAGATTGGCATTCTGTACCCGCGCATCCGGGCCCGGCCCGTTACCGGATGGCCGCTGCAGGGGTTGCCGACAATGCTGGTGGGGGATCACGGGTGGTATTTGCCGGCGGTTCTGATAACCCGTACAACTTCAATGGCATTGGTTATAATGGCGTTCCCGCTGACGCTGGAATATCGGTGTTCAGCTATGACTTCTCATCTTTTCAATGGCAGTGTCATGGCGACCTGCCAAAGGCCAGCATGGATCACCGTGGACTGCCTTACACAGAAGGTTGGTTTTATCTGATCGGCGGTATGCAAACAGCACAAACACCGGTGAAAGAGGTGCTTCGGTTCACAATTGAAAACACCATGCCGTGTCATGATTAAGGATCTGGTTTAAAATTGACATGTAGTGAATTGTTGAAAAAAGGAAGCACCACCATCATGCACCATGAATCTGGTCCAAGCGTTGCTGTGTTGATTCCCTGCTTTAATGAGGCAGCGGCGATCGCAACTGTTGTGAATGATTTCCGCAAGGTGCTGCCGGATGCACGGATTTATGTATTTGATAACAACTCCAGCGATGACACGGTCAATGTCGCGCGCGCTGCCGGTGCGGAAGTCCGCAATGAGTCCCGGCAGGGCAAAGGCAATGTCATCCGCAGAATGTTTGCCGACGTCGACGCCGATATCTACCTGATGGTGGACGGTGACGCGACGTATGACGCTGCCAGTGCACCGAAGATGATCGATTTGCTGCGGGAACAAGGCCTGGATATGGTCGTCGCCTGCCGCAAGTCAACAGACGCCGACGCATACCGTACCGGTCATAAACTGGGGAACCGTGTTCTGACGGGGACGGTCGGCAGGATTTTTGGGAATGTAATGCACGATATTCTGTCCGGTTACCGGGTGTTCTCACGGCGTTTTGTAAAGTCCTTTCCGGCCTTCGCCGAAGGCTTCCAGACAGAAACAGAGTTGACCGTTCATGCGCTCGAGTTACGACTGCCGGTTGCAGAAGTGGATACGCCATATTTTGCGCGCCCCGAGGGCTCGGACAGCAAGCTCAACACCTGGAGCGATGGTTTCCGTATTTTGATGACTATTTTGCGCTTGTTTGCGCTTGAACAGCCGTTCCGGTTCTTTTCGATGTTTGCGCTGATGTTCTTTATTTTTGCCAATGCCTTGTTCGTACCCATTCTGCTGGAGTATTTCGATACCGGCCTGGTACCAAGGCTTCCCACCCTGATCATCGCGGTTGCCGCTTACGGCTTTACACTGGTTTCACTTTCCTTCGGTATCATTCTGCACGCGCTGACCGTTGGTCGGCTTGAGGCAAGGCGTCTGGCCTACCTGGCGGTAAAACCCTGCGCCCGGAATTGAACCCGTAAATGAAGATAAGCCGTCAGTTTTTACGTTTTTGCATTATCGGGGGTCTTGCCTTCCTGGTAGATGTCGGCGTGCTCTATTGGCTGAGAACACGGGGTTTTGATCTTTATACAGCCCGCGTATTTTCGTTTCTTTCGGCTGCAACATTTTCCTGGCTTGGTAATCGCCTGTATACGTTTCAGAGCAAGGGTTCGAAATTACGCCAGCTACCGGGTGAGTGGCTGAAATATTTAATTGCGATGCTGGTGGGCGGCGTGGTGAACTATGGAGTCTATGCGTTTGGGGTTGCGCAATTTGAGTTGATTGTGAGCCAACCGTGGTTGGGTGTTGCTGCGGGCACTGCCGCTGGTTTGCTGGTAAATTTTGTGCTTGCCAGGAAAATCCTGTACGTCAAACCCCCTGCGTCGAACAGCGAGCCTTCCTAATCAAAGCCCCTGGCGGGAGTATTCAGTTCCTGCAATTCACATATAACCGGCGTTAGCTTTTTTTGCAGTTCTTCGTCCATGAATACTGGCTTACAGTTTTCAGGAGTGGTCAAACTCAAACCAACCCGTTCCAGGTCCCGGGTCATAAAAGGCTGATCCGCTTGCGCGCTGGTATTGAGTAAATAATACCGCCCCTGGTGTTTATCTACCCGGCGTGCTGCCTCCCTGGCCAGCGGTGTGGAATCGTTATCCGGGTTCATAAAATTGGCCCTTATCCTGATGATGGGAACATTTTCGGGTACCCACAGTGCCAGGTAGGCCAGCGGTTCATAACTGTCGATAATAAGCATGCTGTCCGGTGCGAGGCCGGATAATGCGGTCTGGGTTTCCGGGTCCAGTTGCCAGCTTGTTGGCTGACGCGAGAAATCAACAAGAAACTGGGAAGCCACCAGCACCATAAGCACCAGAACCACCCATTTTTTACCATCGCTTATCGCCACCACACTTGCAAAAAGCGCAACTGCCGCGAGCATTTCCACCACAGCAAGGTAGCGGTAGATTGAAAATACCGATATCCACAAAATGTAACTCAAGCCGAGAAACACCAGCAATATGCGCAGGGCTGGTGCTTTTTGACCCAGGAACTTCCAGCGCAACAGTGGCAGCAGGAACATCACGGGGTAGAGCAAAAGCACGCGGATATCCCTGAATGGCATCTCCCATACCCTGTGCGGGTCATTGAACCAAAGATAAGGGTAGATCAACCGCTCAAGCATGGATTTGGGCATAAATCGTACATCCCGGTAGCTGGCAGTTTCTATCCAGGGAGACTCAAAAATGCTGTTGAAGTACGGGAAAAGCGGGTTGCCGTATGTCAACCACAAGTGCAGGAACCAGACCCCCCCGGCCAGTAAAAAACCAACCGCAGCACCGGTAGCGTAGCTGAGAACCAGGTGCAACTGCCCCTCTCGCCGATAGCCAAACAGCAGCACGATTCCCAAAGCAACGGCGTAGATCGCCATGGTCAGTTTCAAGGCGACCGCAACACCCAGTAACACACCGGCAAACAGACCAATGCGCCCGATACGAGCCTTTCTTTCAGGCTCAAGGCCGCCCAAGACAAGTAACAGACCAGCCAGCACCAATGCGCTGAGGATGGTGTCGGCTGGTGTCGCACCCAATTGGCCAAGGAAAACAGGGCCCAGGCAACCCAGTATCGCAACCACCAACAGACTCAAACGCGGCACTTGCTTTACAACGACCTTTTCTGCAATCAGGTATATCAGCAGGATCTGACCACCCTGAATTGCGCCGACGATAAATACCAGAACCCATGCCGGAAGATACTTGAATGCAAGGTAAACAGGGATATACAGCGTGGGGTTGAGAAAACCCTGCTGTTGCGCGACTGCAAAGTCCACGCCGCTACGTCCGGTCAACAGGGCGTGCGGGTTATACAGGTGGTAGTTCAACAGGTCCCAATCAAGCTCGAAACCAAGCCACAAAGCCGCGACACCGCCCAATAAGGCGCTGACGATCAGCATCTGGTAGTTGTGTATTCCTGTTGTATTGAGCTTGCCCATGCAAGCCCATTATCCTATGTAAAAAGGCTCGGATACAATTTTAGCTTCAGGCGCCGCGGTTACCGTTTGTAGAACTACCCCGGCCAAAAATATCACCAAAGCGGTCTGCCACTTTTTCGGTAAATTCCCCAAACCAGATGCCCAATCCCTGGAATACGCCCTTGGTGCGTTCTGAAGTCTCTTCAAGAAACAGACCTAACAGGATATAGGCGACCACCGTGGTAAAAGTAAAAAACACGCCAAGTACAATAGCGACCGCTCTGACCAACCATGTTTCCTGGTCGAATTTTTTGGCCAGGGTATTACATACACCCAATACCATCGGCTGACCCGGCTTTCCATTCAGGTTTGTTTTGATGCTTTCAAATAACGTTTCGTCTTGCATTGCTTTCCTCCTGCTGCGTTACATAGTTTAACGATGCAGAATCCATGCCAAATGTGCCAAAAGGCCCTGTAAGGGCTTGCGGGAGATTGGCGGGGTCTGTGTAATACGGTTTTCACCAAAACACGGACATTCTCACCAGCGATACATGACTACCCAGGCTTGATCGCCTGCAGCGTAAATCCGACCGGTGCTGAACTACTCCGAAGGTATATACTGGGTTCGATCATTTAACCCAATAAATACATGACTGCTTTCATCATTAAAATTGCGCTGGCTTACCTGTTGGGATCCGTGTCCGGCAGCCTGCTGCTGGGCAAGCTTCGGAAAGTTGATATCCGGCTGCAAGGTAGCGGAAACGCGGGCGGCACCAACGCGTTTCGGACCCAGGGCCTGCTGTTCGCCATTGGTGTTGTAATTATCGATGTTGGAAAAGGCTATATTGCGGCGCGATGGATTTCGCAAATGGACGTTGGCAGTTCAGCGCCAATTGTGGGCCCAGGCGTGTTGGCCATGGTTTGCGGTTTCGCTGCGGTGTTGGGGCATTGCTTTCCGGTCTGGCACGGGTTTCGCGGCGGCAAGGGTGCGGCAACCGCAGTCGGCGCGCTGATTGTCATAGAGCCCTGGCTGTTATTGCCGTTGGCGGTTACCTGGCTGGTCACGCTGGTGCTAACCGGTTTTGTCGGCCTGGCGACCGTGCTTTCCGGGTTTAGTCTCATACCTGCCGCGTGGTGGTTGAACAGTCGTGAATTATTGGTGTTTTCCGCAGTCCTCGCGCTGTTTCTGTTGTATACCCACCGTAGCAATATATTCAATATGCGCAATGGAACCGAGTACCGTTTTGAACGCGTTTATATCTTTTCCAGAAAACACTGAGCGGCAGCGCACGGGTTGAGTTCTGTTGTGCTGCGACAACTGGCTGCCTGCCTTTCAGATAAAGAGTTCCGTTCCGGTGAGGCCATCAGCGAGCAACTGGGTTGTAGCCGGATTGCGGTCTGGAAGCATATTCAAAGCCTGCGTAATGTTGGAATCGAAATCGACGCGGTCGACGGACAGGGCTACCGTCTGAAACAAGCTTTGGAATTGCTGGATACTGAGACAATTCTCGCCGAAATGGATCAGCAGGCCGGTATCAAACTATCCACCCTGAAGATAGAAGCATCGGTTGATTCAAGCAATTCAGCACTCCAGCGTTTACCGCTGGCCGAACAACACGGCACGGCCATTCTGGCCGAACACCAGACCTCTGGACGGGGCAGACGGGGCAGGCAATGGCACTCTCCATTTGGCCGAAATGTATACCTGTCACTGGGCTGGCGGTTCGAGCAGTCGCTGTCAGAGCTTGGTTGCCTGCCGCTGGTGGTCGCGTTGTCGGCAGCCGAAGCGTTGAGCCGCGCGGGTCTGGAGGGACATTGCCTGAAGTGGCCAAACGACGTGCTGCTGGATGGCAAAAAGCTGTGTGGCTGCCTGGTAGAAGTGCAGGGCGATGCCCACGGACCCTGTAACGCTGTGTTAGGCGTAGGCGTCAATGTCCACATGCCTGCAACGGCAGCAAGCACGGAAATCGACCAGCCATGGACGGACCTGAGTTCGCAGTTACCCAATTGCTCACGAAATAAACTGGCGGCATTGCTGTTGGAAGAGTTGCTCCGCCAGGTATCGTTGTTCGCGGAGCAGGGATTTGCACCGTTCAAAGACCGATGGCAGCGATGGGACGGATTGTATGGACAGCGGGTCCAGGTGACGGCGGGCAGTCAAACACTGGGCGGAACGGTGAAGGGCATCGATGACAGCGGTGCGTTGCTACTCGACACCGGTGAGCAGGTGCTGACTTTGCACTCTGGAGAGGTCAGTTTGCGCGGATCAAATTTTAATGCTGGAGATCGCTAGCCAGGATGGTTGTGTGTCCGTATATAATCACTGGGATAGTGATGGTCAACTTTTGTTGTGCTTTGCACAATCCGGTTTATATCCAGTTTTTA
>Ga0114950_10003676_pt1 | contig 11871 bp, 10 predicted proteins | sample N075metaG_FD_83503 | JGI IMG/M metagenome (GOLD analysis project Ga0114950, IMG submission 83503) | Deep subsurface microbial communities from Kermadec Trench to uncover new lineages of life (NeLLi) - N075 metaG | ecosystem: Environmental > Aquatic > Marine > Ocean trench > Sediment | place...
ATGGCGACCTCGCCCGGGCCGCCGCCCTGATGGAGGGCCACGGGGCGCTGAGCGATACCCTGGCCCGGGCCCGCCATTACACCCAATTGGCCCGCGATTCGCTTGATATCTTCGCCGCCGGCAAGACCAAGGACGCGCTTTTGGAAGTCGTCGCCTTCTGCGCCGCGCGCACCCATTAGGGCACTTCCGGGCCCTTTATCCACTCCGCCCTGTTATTCTTGGCCCCAAGGCCCGCGCCCCTGGCAGGGCGGCGGCAACGGCCCACCACGTCGAGGAGACGGGCAACGTGACCATCATCGATTCCGACGCCCATGTGATCGAGACCCCGGAAACCTGGTCCTACATGACCGGCGCCGACGAAGTCTTCCGGCCGCAGATATTTTGCCGGCGCGCCGATGACGGCGCCCCCCGGCGGGCCAACCGCAACCAGGAATACTGGGTGATCGACGAGAGACCCATCGCCAAGGGGGGCAATCAGGGCGACGACGTGCCCGCCGATTCGCGCGACATGGTTAGCGTGGCCGCCCGGCTCAAGCATATGGACGAGCTCGGCGCCGATATCGCCATCCTCTACCCCACCGTCTTCCTGCGCCCCATGACAGGCGAGCACGACGTGGAATACGCCCTGACCCGGAGCTACAACCGCTGGCTCGCCGATATCTGGAAACAGAGCGACAACCGCTTGCGCTGGGCGGCGCTGCCGCCGCTCTATTCCCTGGTGGACCGGGGCAAGGTGCGCGACGAACTTGTCTTCGCCAAGGAACACGGCGCGGTTTCGATCTTCATGCGCGGCATGGAATGCGAACGGGTGCTGACCCACCGTTACTTTTTCCCGCTCTATGAAATGGCCCAGGAATTGGACCTGGCGGTGACCCTCCACACCGGCATCAATTCGTTTGCCATCCACGACGCATATACCCAAGGCTACGAGGTGTCGCTCAACCGCTTCAAACTGCCCTGCGCCACCGCCTTCGCGACGCTTCTCGCCGACGAGATCCCGGCGCGCTTCCCGGGCGTGCGCTGGGCCTTCATCGAAGCCGGCGCGCTGTGGCTGCCGTTCATGTTGAACGAGGCGAAGATGCGCCTTCAACGCAAGGGCCGGCGCCTCGCCGACGACGCCATGGGCGAGAACCGGATGTACGTGACGACCCAAATGACCGACGATATCCCCGCCATCATCGATGCCGTCGGCGACGACCACCTGTTGATCGGCACCGATTACGGCCACAACGACACAGCCACCGACATCCACGCCATGCAACGCCTGGGCCGTGAAGGCGGCATCACCGAAAGCGCCGTCGGCAAGATTCTGGAAGACAATCCCAAGAGGCTTTATGGGCTGCGATAATCGTTCGGGTTGTCCGGCCGGGGGAAACGCGGCCCGGTGGCTACCATGGATAAGATGCCCATGGATAGACTAAAGGTCAGCGGTTTCCATCGCCGGATTCCCCATCTGGTGGCCGAGCGCCAGGGTTTCTTCGCCCGCGAAGACCTTGAGGTGGAATTTCAACCCGTCACCTACTCGCCGGATCACAGCGCGGAGATGGCGGCGGGAAAGTGGCATCTATCGCTGTCGAGCGCCGATAAGATGATCGCGCTCAACACGTGCGAAGGCATGGATTACGTGCTGGTTCTCCAGGCCGAGGAGGGGCTGAGCGCGACCATCGTCGGGCGCCAAGGCATGACTGCTCTCCAGGACCTTCGCGGCGCCACCATGGCCAGCGACAACGGGACCAACTTGGATACCATTCGCGCCAAGATCCTGAAGGATCATGGGATCGGCGAGGAATCCTACAAGACGTTGAGCATCGGCAATTCGAAAATGCGCCTGGAGGCCTTCCTCGCGGGGCAAGTGGACGGCGCCATCCTGACCTCGCCCTGGCGAGAGCAAGCCATCAATGCCGGAGCCGTGCCGTTGGCCGAGGCCGCCGATACCGTGCCCCACTGGCCGCTGGTCTGCGGCTGGGGCCTGCGCGCCTGGATCGCCGATCACCGCGAGACCATGGTGCGATTCATCCGGGCGCTGGCCGATGCCGCCGATTGGGCGCTGGCGCCCGCCAACCGTGAAGCCGCGCTGGGGGCATTGATGGAGGCGCAAAAGGTCAGCCGGGATCGCGCCGCCCAAGCCCATGCCCTGATCATGCCCAAGGTCCGGGTCAATCCAGCAGCGATCCAGACGGTGATCGACCTGCGGATCGAAATGGGGGCCTATCCCCCGCCCCACGACCCGCCGGAACGCTTTTACGACCTTTCCTACTGGTCCGAAGCGACCGCCTGATCTGGCGCGCATTCCCCCTCACACGTCGGGGCGCTTGTAATCCAGGTTCGGCCCGCCCTTCTGGGATTCCAGGTAGCTCTCGACGTCGGCGGTGGGATCCACGGCGCGGCGCAGGCGTTGGCCGACCAGTTGATCGAGCTGGATCGCCTGGGAGAGGGACAGATCCCGGCCCATCTGGACGGTGATCTTGGCGTGCTCCAGGGGCGCCAGATGCCGCGAGGCGATCTCCGAGGCGATCCGTGTGGTGGTGTCTTCCAATTGATCGGCCGGCACGGCCTGGGAAACGATTCCCAGCCGATCGGCCTCGGTCCCGGTAATATTTCGGCCGACCAGTTGCAGAAGCGCCACCTTCTTCAGCGGAATACCGCCATGGACCAAGGTGGACGTCACCAGTTGGCCGAAGCTGCCCCGAAGAATCTCCGGCATGCCGAGTTGGGCGTCCTCGGCGGCGAACACGATGTCGTGGCAGTTCATGATCCCCAGCGCGCCGCCCAGGCAATAGCCATGGACCTGGGCGATCATCACCCGAGGGAATGCCCTGATCGCCTCGGCCAGTTGAATGGTCGGCGTCGGCCGGTCCCAGTCCCGCGGGGTCGCGTTGACCTGGCGCAGGAAATGGAGATCGAGGCCGGAACTATAGGCCTTGCCCGCCCCGCGCGTGATCCCTGCCTTGATCTCGCGGTCGGCGCGGATGATGTCGAGGGAATCGAAGAACGCCGCCACCAGTGCGCCGTTGAGCGCGTTGCGTTTCTCCGGCCGGTTGTAGGTGATCCGCGCGACGCCGGCATCACTGAGCCTGTCCAGGATCAGTTCCGGCCAATCCTTCAGTATCTGCCACGATTGGGGCATTTCATCCTCCATCATCGATAGGGTTGCGGGCCCGAACGCCATGGACGGAACCCCCGTCCCATCGCCGTCCGGCCCGGTTTTTCACCGAACGGCGACTATAGCCAAAATGGCGGCGTCTCGGGCAGGGGGATCGGCGCGGTCGGGTGCGGCCCGAACCGGGTCAGCGGCCGAGCGCCGTCTGCAAGGCCTCGGCCAACCGACGCCTGGAGAAAGGCTTGTTGAGAAGGATGCCGCGGGGAGAATGAAATTCACCGGCATCGAAGGCGCCGGCCGGATAGCCGGACATGAAGACCACGGGAAGCCCGGGGTGGGTTTCCCTCAGTTCCCGTGCAAATACCAGCCCGCTGGTCCCGCCCGGAAGCATCACGTCGGAAAGAACCAGGTCGAAGGGCGCGCCCTCTTTCATCGATCGGCGCGCGGCCGCGGCCTCGCGGACGTCGGTGACGCGGTAAGCGAGGCTCTGCAGCATCGACACCAAGAGCACACGTAAATCGTGGTCATCCTCGATCAAGAGGACCCGCGCGCCATGGCCGCGCGGAATGGCGGCAACAACGCCGCCGCCGGAATCGGCGGTGGGCGTCGCGTCCCCCGACGGCATGGACGGGGCCGCGGCGGTGGGCCCGATTTGCGGTTGCGTCGAAGGGGCTGTCCCTTGTGGGGCGGGCGTCGCCTCTTGGGCGCCCCGGCGCGCCTCGATAATTTCCATCACCCGGCCGGCGAAATCCTCGAAGATTTCCCGTTCGGTACCGGTCAAATGGCGGGGCACGGTACCGATAGCGCAGAGAGTTCCCAGGGCAAAGCCATCGCGGGAGAGCAACGGCATGCCGGCATAAAACCGGAAGCCGGGCGGGCCCCGCACCAATGGCGCGTCGGCGAAGCGTGGATCTTCCAGCGCATCGGGAACGAAAAGCAGTCCGTCACTCCTGATGGCATGGTCGCAGAAGGTGAATTCCCTGGGCGATTCCTCGGCATCCAGCCCGGACCGGGACTTGAACCAGACCCGATCCTCATCTACCAGCGAAATGAGGGCGATGGAAACATCCAGATAGTCCGCCAGGCATCGCGTGATCAGGTCCAAGGATTCCTCGGGCGAGGAATCCAGAACGTGGTAATCCCGGAGTGATGAAAGCCGCGCGGCTTCGTTCGCGAGTAACTGATTATTCATACGGACAAATAACTGGCTCTACTGGAAATCAGCTGTGTGATCCCTACCTAAATATATTCGAAGACGACAACATCAGGCCCAGATTCGAGGCATCCCTTCATTTTTTGGAATTTCTTAATATTTTTTTTCGTCGTTCGGGCCACGCCCTGACGCGCCGTCTCGACCGGGTCCGAGACTATCGGCATATAACTATTTATGCAACTCGAAATCCACCCCCCGTCGCGAAATTCGCCGATCCCCGGCGACGAAAAAGCCGGCGCGAGGCTCGCGCCGACCCCTTGGTAGAATGGTCGGGGAGAGAGGATTTGAACCTCCGGCCCCCACGTCCCGAACGTGGTGCTCTGCCAGGCTGAGCTACTCCCCGAATAAGGCCCGCCCTTAATATACCCACGTGGCGGCGGACGCAACGATCGGGGCGCCGCGGCCGGCCTGTCTACGCCCCCGCGGCCAATGCGTGGGACAGGGTCAGGAGCGCGCCTTGCCAGTCCGCGCCCGGTGCGGCCCGATGAAGCCGGCACCGCGGCAACCAAGGCGAGGCGTCGTTTGTCCCGGCCAAGCGAAAATCAGGGGGCCAAGGAACCATCACCTCCGCCGCCCCGCCGGTGGCCTGGCGCAGGTCGAGACCGATATTGGGGACGGTCACATAAACGTCCAGACCGGACACCACGGTCAGGGCCCCGGCGGCATCCTCCATAACGTCGGAAAAGTCCACCACCGGCAGACCCGAGCCTTCGGCGAGCTTGCCCGCCGCGTCCGATCCCACGCCGGGCTGGAGCATGATGATGGTGCCGCCGCCGGCGGCGGCCAGCGCCGGCCCGAGATCGGCGAGCGGCAGCCCGCCGGGTCCGCCGTCCTGCCAGGTCACCCCCATGAGCGGGGCCGGACCAGCGGCTTTGAGACGCGCCGCCAGGACATCGGCGCCGGGTCCGTCAGGCCGAATACGGACCGGCGGCGGAAGATCTCCAAATGTCTTCATGCCGAGCAAATAGGGCAGGTCGCCCAACGCCACGTCAAGCTCGCCGGGCCCCTCCCCGGCCTCATCACCGGCGGCAATGCCGCCGATGCCGTCGATGGTCAAGGCCAGCGGCTCTACTTTCGAGCCGGGCCGCATCACGATGCTCGCGCCGCGTCGCGACAACTCGGGCACGAAGCGAAGGAAATTCAGGTCGTCACTGGGGTTGCCTTCACTGCGCAGGGCGATGGTCGTCCCAGTCAAATCCGGCGCTAATGGCTCACGGTGCAGGCCCGCGGCCAAGGCGGCCACCCCCGGCCGCTCGAGGTAGGCCGCCCAGCCCTCTTCGAACCTCTCCAATGCCAGCAACGGGAAGGCCTTCAGAAAAAGGGCCCTGCCCTGATCGGGCATGATAACGAGGGCGCGCTCATAGTCGGCGAGGGCCGTCTCATAGGTGCCCATCTGGTAATGCGTGACCCCCAGATTGGTGAGAAGTTCAACTGAATCGGGGCGCGCCGCCAAGCCCCGTTCCAACGACTCCACGGCATCGGCCATGCGCCCCTTTAGACGCAGGGCATGGGCGAGGTTGTTGTGGGCTTCGGCAAATTCGGGATCGAGCGACACCACCGTTTGGTAGTCCGCGATGGCTTGGTCGACTTCCCCCAGCCGCATCTTAGCGGTCGCCAGGTTGGTGAGGACCGAGGGGTCGTCGGGGACCAGGTCCAGGGCGTTCTGAAATACCTCGCGCGCCGCGCCGAACTTCGCCTGAATCATGAGCGCGGTGCCGAGATTGGCATGGGCTTCCCTCAAGGGGGGCTCGAGGGTGATGGCCGACTCGAAATACGCGGCGGCCGCGGCGGCGCCGGCGGCGTCCCCGGCCTTCATCAGAATCATGCCGATGTTGTTATGGGCGCGGGCATGGGCCGGATTAAGCTCGATCACCCGGCGGAACCGGGCCAGCGCCGTTTCCTGATCCCGCTGGGAAAATGCGATCCAACCCATGGCGTAGATGGCGTCGACATGGTCTCCATTACCGTCGAGCACCCGTTCGCAAACCGCCTTTGATTCGTCCAGGCGCCCTTCCTTGAGAAGCGCGATGGCCTGGACCATGGGGCCGCCCGCACCATTTCCCAAGTTGCCGCCGCCAGGTTGATCGTCGCTCATGAAAGCCCCTCGTTCCCGTGACGCTCGCCGTCCTTGTATTGCGCGCGAGTCTATCGCCCAGCCCGCATGCGGACAAGGTCGAGACAGGGATTAAAGAGAAACAATTGGCAAGCGCGGCCAAGCCGCTGGCAGCGCGGCAATTTTTTTCGCGCTAGTTGACGGCGCGGCGCAGGGTATCCTCGCCGGAAAGATCGCTCAGTTTCCGCAGCAGGTATTCGAGATTGTCCGGATCGATCCGCGGCTTGCTCGGGTCGGTGCCTTCGCATTGGGTGAGCACCCGTTCCAGCATCCGGCGACGGAAGCGTTCGCGGTCATGGGCTTCGCCGTCGTAGCCCATCTCCCTGACGATCTCCATGCCGACCGCCACGGCCGGGAACAGGGACTTCGGCATTCCCGCCTTTTCCCATAGGGCCTGCATGCCGCGGCGGGTCGCGTCATGCACAAGAACTTGGGCATTGGTGAGGGGAACCTTGGCGAGGCACGCAAGGGCGGCCTCGAAAAAATCGATATCCCCGAAACACAACGACCTGAGGATGATCGATCCGGTCAGGCGTCCGTTCTCCTCCAGGGATCGCACCAATTGTGCGGCGTCGCCGATGCTGAAGCGCGGATCGATAAGGCCGAGGGTCGCGCGTTCACGGACCTGCAAAATCAGATCGGACGTGAGGTCGGGGGACAGGTCCTGGCGGTTGGAAAGGTGACGCTGGAGGCTCTCCGTGACTTGGTTGACCAGCCGCTCGGCGATGTGGACCGGGAGCCCGGGACGGCGTGTGACCGAGGACGATACGGCTTCGGATTGGGCGTAACGGTCCAAAGCCAGTTGCAGGCTCTCTTCGGTCAGGGTGGCGCCCTTATTGTTCATGAGGGTCGTCACGACCCGCTCGCTGCCCACTTCGACCAGGGACTCGGCAAGTTTGCTGGACACCGTCGGGCGGCGCGCGACGGCACATTGCTTGGCATCCCCCTGGGAGCGGATGATCTCGATCAAATCCGCGTCCGAAAGGGCATCGCTGAATTCCAGGAACGGCACCGCCACGGCATCTACGTCCTGGGCCAGCGACAGGGCGATGTCACGGGGAATGTCGGGGCATTCCTTGAGGTGCTCGGACAGCGCCATGCGGACGCGAATTTCCGCATCCTTCACCATGATTTCGAAAATTTGCAGCGCCATTTCGCGCTGTTCTGGACTGAAGACTAGGTCCTGATAATCTTCCGCGATCTTGCGCGCGGTATCGGCGCGGGCGTCAACCGACGGGTCGGTCAGAAGCCGTTCTACATCTCTATTGGTCAAGTTCACAATCATCGGACCTCTTCAAAACAACCAGCGAAACGGAACTTTCCCCAAGACCGCCCACCAAGGCGCAACACCGGTTTGATAAACACCGCCAATTATTGGTCAAAGGGGTTAAAAGAGACTTAATGATCCTACCCCAAAGTACCGGGATAGAAGGCGGAGCGCTCCTTGCGCTGTTGCATTTCACTGGTGAAGATGATAGGTCAGCCGCGATTGCAAAAGGTGTGGTGCGGCTTGGTTTTTTCGGTTGCCGACCCAGAGGTTCCATGGCCCCCCCCAAGGCCTTTCAGGAAACGCCGCCCAATCATGGTATTTTCAAGGAGATGACGAAGATGAAGAAAATCGGTTTTCTCGCTACCGCCCTTGCGGTCGGCGTGATGATTTCAGGCGGCAGCGCATGGGCGGCGGGGGATGCGGCGAAAGGTAAGAAGGTCTTCAAGAAATGCGCGATTTGTCACTCTGTCAAGAAAGGCAAGAAAAAAATCGGACCGAGCCTGTTCGGCGTCGCCGGACGCAAGGCCGCCACCGTCAAGGGTTTCCGTTTCTCCAAGGCGTTGAAAAAGTCCGGTCTGACCTGGGATGATGCAAGCCTCGATAAATTCCTGGAAAAGCCGCGCAAGGCGGTCAGGGGCACGCGCATGGCATTCGGCGGGCTGCGGTCCAAGAAGGATCGGGAGAACCTGATCGCCTATCTCAAGACGCTCAAATAGATATTATTCCATTTGCGTCGACTGACGGGGCCGGGCCATCGCTCGGCCCTTGGTTTGTCCGCGCTTAGGAACGGGCTCACTCCTCGCGCACCAGGCGGAAACCGATGAGGATGTGACGGAGGTCCGCGGGCCGCCCGTGGCGGGCGGCCGGGCGGCAGATGCCGCATCCCTTGTCGTCCCACGACCCGCCTTTGACCACGAACCTGCCCGGCGCGGCGGCCGTCGCCGTCCATTCGAACACTTGGCCCGCCGCATCCAACAACCCATAAGGGCTGGCCCCCAGGGGGAACCGGCCCACCGGAATCGTGTCGAAGGGGCCTTGGTCGTGGCTATTGAGCCGCCGGGCATCGAAGGCCCCGCCCCAAGGGAACATCGCCCCCTTGGTTCCCCGTGCCGCCTTTTCCCATTCCGCTTCCCTGGGCAACCGCCAGCGTTTGCCGGTCACCTGGGTGAGCCACTCCGCGTAAGCCCGGGCATCGCCGTGGGAGACCATCACCACCGGATGACGTCCCCGGCCCGTTGGCGGCCGCCCCGCCGCCCAAGCATGGCGGCGGGTGCGGCCATAGGGGTGGATCAGGCCATAGCTCTTCCAGGTGGCGAAATCCACATCGGGAGCCCCATGCCCGGTGGCGGCGATGAAAGCGGCGTACTGGTGGTTGGTGATGGGGGTGGTGGTGATGGAATAGGCCCCGGTGCGCCGCACCATCCGCGCCGGTTCGTTCTCATACCAGCGGTCGCGCCGGGTCACCGAATGCCCGTAGGCCGCCTCGTCCAGTCCATAGGCCCGCTCACGCTCGGCCGGCGAGGAACCGGCGATGAATTCGCCCCCCGGGACATGCACCAGGCGGGGAATGTGGCCTTTGGCGCGATTCTCCGCCGCCGTGGTCGCGCCGCCGCCGGAAACCACGGCCAATGCCAGGGCGGCGGCAAAGACCCGCGCCCATCGCCCGAACCCGGCCCCGGTCCGCCCGATGTCCTCCATGGCCGGTCCGCGAACCATCGCCGCTCATGCCTTTTCAAGGGCCGAGACCACCGTAGCCAACCGATCGGGCACCGAGATCTTCAGGTAGGACGTCACTTCCAATTGCCTATTTTCAAACACCGAAGAGACCGGTGCGCCGGTCTCCTCATCGATCGGAAGGGGCTGATTTTTCCAGGCGCCCATGGTCGTGTCGCGTTCCCGCACCAACGCCTCGATGTCCGGCAGGTAAAGGCGGAACAAGGCATTAAGCCAGCGATTGACCGGCCATGACGGCTGGCTATGGCCGATTTCGAACAACGCGGCCATGGCGATGACATCTTCGGCGCCATACCATACCTCACCGGTCACCCAGCGATTGGTGGTGAACAGACGGGTCGCCTTGCCCCACGAATCCATGGAAATGCCGATGAGATGGGTGAGAGCGTCGTTTTCATCCTTGGGCAACTGCAGGTCGGGCAGACTGGCCGGGCACACCCCGGTGGGCATCCCCACCGGGCGCAGAAAAGTGTGGAAATGGCCGTGTTCACCGATGCGTTCGTCGGCGGGATGGGCATGGTAGAAAAACTGGCTGCCGGTATCGGCATCGTAAACGTCGCCATCGGGGTAGTGGTTCCATTCGTAGAACGTCCCCTGGCCCTTCAGGAGTTCGCCAACCACGTTGTCCTCGGTCTTGGCGAGAAGCCGCTCGATCTCCATCACTTCCTCGCCCGCCGCCACCATGTCCTCAAGGCCATCGCGGCCCATTTCCGCGAAGCGGGAGGCGAAGGTGCTTTCATCGACGTTCGTCGCCGGCGCAACCGCCATGGAAGAATCCCTTCCCAAACGGGCGGGAAAATCATCTTCCCGCCCCCATCCCCTAAGTTAGGGCCGCCTCCCGCCCTGCGCCACCGCAAGCACGGCAGGCGGGCGCTCCATCACGGAAATGTGACCGTGTTTGAGTTTTTCTGGTTGGAGCCCCCGGCTAAACTTTGATCCTACGGGCGTTTTACCCAAAAAAAGCATGTGACACATGAGTATGGGAACAGCGAGGACGAAGCTCATGAAATCATACCGTAATTCTTTACTATCGGGCACCGTTATCCCCCTGGCCATCGGCGCCGGCATCGGGCTCGCCAGCCTATTGGCGGCTTCCAGCCCGGTTCCGGCAATGGACTCCTGGGCCGGCATGGGCGACGGCGCCAATCAAAGCCGGGCGACCGGCGGCCCCCTTCCGCAGGCGGTGCCGGGCGGCATCCAGGTCGCGGCCTCCAACCCTTGCGCGGTGAAAGCCAAATGTGGTCCCTGCGCGGCGAAAGCCAAGTGCAGTCCCTGCGCCGGCGCGAAGACGGCGGCATCGTCCCGCTGCATCGTTCCACGCTTGGCAAAGGCCAACCCCTGCGCCGCCAAGAACCCCTGCGCGGCCAAGGCCAAGTGCGGACCCTGCGCGGCCAAGGCCAAGTGCGGACCGTGCGCGGCCAAGAACCCCTGCGCGGCCAAGAACCCCTGCGCGGCGGGCAATCCCTGCAATCCCTGCAATCCTTGCGGCGCCGGCGGATCGGTGAATTTGACCTCGGCCGAAGCCGCCAAGGCCTACGATTGCATTCTCCCGGATCTCCAGCGTGCCTACCGCAAGTCTGGCAATTCCGCGGCAATGGCCAGTGCCAAGTGGCGCCGGTACAGCCGCGTGGCCTATCCCTCCGCCACCCATGGCGGGCGGTTGGTCAACAATTACGCCAACGAAGCGGCGCGCAAATACGCCGGCTTTGAAAATGCCGGAAAAATGCCGAAAGGCGCGGTGCTGGCAAAGGACAGCTTCTCGGTTTCCAAGACCGGCGCCCTCGGCGTCGGCCCGCTTTTCATCATGGAGAAGATGGCCCCGGGCTTCTCCAAGGCGTCGGGTGATTGGCGTTACACCATGATCATGCCCGATGGCTCCATCTTCGGCGTGACCAACGGCAAAGGCGCGGCACGGATGAAATTCTGCGCCGAATGCCATGCCGCGGTGGGCGAGACCCAGGACCACATGTTCTTCCTTCCCGTTGAATACCGGGTCAAGTGACGGCCCGGGGCCGGGATTGTCCCTCGTGAGGTCCTGAGTGAACTGGGGGCGGAACTTTGTTCCGCCCCCTTTTTCCATCGCCCCCCGGCGCGCGGCCGAGCAACCGGCAACGTACTGGGTAACCCCAAGGTCAGCCGCGCACCACCAGCACCGAGACATCGGCGTGGCGCACCACCCGGGCGGCATTGGGTCCGATCAGGTAATCCTTCAATTCGGGCCGGTGAGAGGCCATGACGACAAGATCGACGTCGATTTCGCCGGCCAGGCGGAGGATCTCTTCATACACCGTGCCTTGGGCCACATGGCAGGCCACATCGAGACCGGAGGGCACTTTCTCGCGCACCAGTTCGGTGAGCTTTTCCTGGGCCTCGGCACTCGCCCGTTCCTCGAAATCCGGCGGGAAATAACTGCCCACCACCCCCGTCCCGAAGACCGGCAA
>Ga0114950_10003677_pt1 | contig 11871 bp, 14 predicted proteins | sample N075metaG_FD_83503 | JGI IMG/M metagenome (GOLD analysis project Ga0114950, IMG submission 83503) | Deep subsurface microbial communities from Kermadec Trench to uncover new lineages of life (NeLLi) - N075 metaG | ecosystem: Environmental > Aquatic > Marine > Ocean trench > Sediment | place...
CCTAATTTTACCTTTGACTTCAATTTCATTTTAACCAACAAGTTGATTGTACAGATTAAAATACGAATCTGTAAAATCGTCATTTTTTTCAATGGTGCCCACTTTTTTATCACCTTCAAGCAGTTTGTCCAGATGAGCAATATCTTCTTCAGCTTTAATTACAGCGTCAGCATATTCCATGCCTACCTTAATAAATCCATCGTAATCCGCGGATTTTAAATTATCCAACATGCTGTCTTCAATATCCAGCATTTTGGCTTTTGCAACCAGGTTGTTACTGAACTTATGCATAAACCTATTGTTATAAACGGTGAAAACACTCTTTGTATTTTGATAGAGCGGATCATTTTTATAGGTCGTCTTTAAATAAAGAGGAATTAAGCCTGTCATCCAGTCATTACAATGAACGATGTCAGGAGCCCATCCAAGTTTTTTAACAGTTTCCAGTACACCTTTACAAAAGAAAATGGCTCTTTCATCGTTGTCGTCATAGAATTTATCGTCTTTATCATGAAAGATTGATTTTCTGTGGAAGTAATCTTCATTGTCAATGAAATATACCTGAAGTTTTGCATTTGGAATGGAAGCTACCTTAATCACCAGAGGCTTTTCCTCATCCCCAACTGCAATGTTTATTCCTGATAGTCTTACAACTTCGTGAAGTCTGTTCTTTCTTTCATTGATAAGACCAAATCTTGGAACAAGAATTCTGATCTCCATCCCTCTTTCCTGCATGGCTTGAGGAAGCTTCCGAACAAAATCGGCAACTTGAGTGGTCTGTAGGAAAGGATTGATTTCGGCTGCTACGTAAAGAATACGGAGAGTTGACATAATTTAAATATTGAGCTATTTCTATTTTGAAAACGGCACACAAAGGTACAAAAATTATTTACTTAATTCAAGAATATTTAAACCTTATCGACTAATTTTGCGACCTTTTATCGCTCTTATTGTCGGTTATGAAGGTTTTCAAGGACATTATAGGTCTAAGACAACAATTGCACACTCACAGGATGAAGGAACAAACGATCGGGCTTGTTCCAACTATGGGTTATCTGCATCAAGGTCATATAGAGCTTATTACAAGATCAAAGCAACAAACTGAAATAACCGTATGCAGTATATTTGTCAATCCTATCCAGTTCAACAGTAAGGAAGACTTAGATAACTATCCCAAAAGTGAAGAAAAGGATTTACTGTTATTGGACCAACTAAATGTTTCTTACGTATTCTATCCTTCCGTAGAATTGATGTATCCTTCGAAAGCTGAAACTTCGATAGGTTTTAAAAACATGGCAGACATATTGGAAGGAGAATGGAGACCAGGACACTTTGTTGGTGTTGGACTGGTTGTTGTCAAACTTTTAAATATCGTACAACCTGATAAAACGTATTTTGGGCAAAAGGATCTGCAGCAATTGATACTGGTTAAGAAAATGGTGGCAGACCTCAACATCAATTCTGAAATAGTTGCGGTACCCATAGTTCGAGAAGCATCCGGGCTTGCATTATCTTCAAGGAATGCGCGACTAACAGAAAATCAAAAAGTAGCTGCTTCATCCATATTCAAATGCCTTACTGCTGCTAAGGAAGAGATACTTAAATCAGGTGGTGTACTTGCTGCAAAACATATTGCCTTAAAAATCTTAAATAATGAAAAAGAAATAGTTACAGAATACGTTGAGATAGTAAGTATGGATAATTTTGAAATTGTTGATAAATATACAGTTGATAATACCGCTATTTGCGTTGCAGCTAGCATAGGGAATGTTCGATTGATAGATAATGTTGTGGTATAGATATGACGATAGAAGTTCTTAAAAGCAAAATTCACAGGGTAAAAATTACGCAAGCTGAATTGCATTACGTGGGAAGCATTACCATCGATCAGGATTTGATGGATGCTGCAAATTTGATAGAAAACGAAAAGGTGCAAATCGTAAATATTGACAATGGCGAACGACTTGAAACCTACGTTATTAAAGGTGAACAGGGTTCCGGTCAAATTTGTATGAATGGCCCTGCAGCCCGAAAAGCGCAGCAAGGAGATATTATAATCATTATTTCTTATGCAACAATGACCCCAGAAGAAGCTAAAAACCACCAACCAATACTTGTATTTCCTGATATTAATAATAATCTAATCCTTTGAAGAATCTATTAAAAGCTCTGAAGTATGTCATTGCACTGGCAGTAGCCGGTTTACTCCTATGGTGGGTGTTTAGAAAAATTGACATCAATGATATGCTAAGCCGGCTCCATGATGTCAACTATGTCTATGTCGGATTAAGTATGTTTTTAATGCTTTTGGCCCATTGGGTTAGAGCATATCGCTGGTCATTGATGCTTACTCCCGTTGGATATACATTGAGCACTTTCAGAACCTTTAATGCTGTACTTGTAGGATACATTGCAAACCTTTTTATTCCACGAATGGGCGAGATCACTCGATGCGGGGTTCTAAAACGAACAGATGATGTTAATTTCACTGTTTCGATTGGTACTGTTGTAGCTGAACGAATTGTGGATGTAGTTACTCTTTTTACTCTGATTATGTTAAATTTTCTATTGGAATATGATTTACTCAGTTCTTTTTTTAGCGAGCTATTCACATCCAGGTTTAACGCGATTGGTGAAAATTTGACTGCAGTTTATGTGGTTATAGGTGGTTTGATAATTCTGATGACCGGATCTTTTTTACTGCTTAAAGCATACAAGGAAAAGCTGAAGAAACGCCCATTTTTCCTAAAAATGAGAGATTTTTTACGTGACGTTGTTACCGGAATGTCCAGCATTAAAAAACTAAAAAATAAGACAGGTTTTTGGATTAGTACTGTTCTTATGTGGACCCTTTATTTTCTCCTTTCTTATGTTATTTTTTATTCGATGAAAGAAACAGAGAATTTGCCATTGATAGCCGGGTTCACCGTATTGGTAACAGGCAGTATAGGAATGGCAATCCCCGTGCAGGGAGGAATTGGGGCTGTACATTTGTTAATTAGCAGTGTGTTGGTACTTTATGGAATCGTTTTGGAGGATGGTCTTTTGTTTGCAACTGTCTTACACTCATCTCAAATGATTGGAACGATATTTTTTGGAGGTATAAGTCTGATTGTTACCGTATTATTGCAAAAGAAAAAAAGCAGAGGTGAAACATCAACCGGTACTCCATAAGATCGTACAAGAAAAAGAATTTATTGAGACCATTCATCGGTGGCAAGCTCAGGGAGAAAAAGTAGTTTTCAGTAATGGATGCTTTGATCTGTTGCACATGGGGCATATAGACTACCTGGAGAAAGCAAGATTACTTGGTGACCGTCTCGTAATTGGGGTGAACACAGATCGTTCTGCAAAGGAATTAAAAGGATCGGCCAGACCGGTACAAAATGAACAGAGCAGACTCCATATTCTTGCGAGTATGGTATTTGTGGATTTAGTTACTTTGTTTGATGAGAGTACACCAAAACGTCTTATTGAGGTTGTAAAACCTGACATTTTGGTAAAAGGAGACGATTATCAAATAGAAAACATAGTTGGAGCGGATATTGTTGAGCAAAATGGAGGGAAGGTTGAAACAATTCCCTTCGTAAAGGGATATTCAACCTCAGCAATTATTCAAAAAATTAAAGAAAGTTAATATGGGACTAATCGTTATTTTTATTTTTTTCGGAATACTGAGTTTCGCAGTAAACAGAAGGCTAAAAAGCAAATTCAAAAAATATTCGCAAATCCAGCTTAAAAGCAATATGTCCGGGCAGGAAGTGGCCCAACAGATGTTGTCAGACAACGGAATACATGACGTAAAAGTGATCAGTGTTCAAGGCCAGCTTACCGATCATTATAACCCGTTAAACAAAACTGTAAATCTCAGTGAACAAGTATTTTATGGACGATCCACCGCCTCAGCAGCCATTGCAGCGCATGAATGTGGTCACGCAGTGCAACATGCCAGTGCTTACAATATGTTGAAGGTTCGTTCAGCCCTGGTACCTATCCAAAATGCAAGCGGCAGAATATTGAATATCATCATGATGATTTCGATATTCGGAGGGTTTTTCGTTTTGAATGCAAATTGGCAGGTGCTCCTGATTGTTATCATTGGATGTTATTTCGTACTGACTATGTTTTCTTTTATAACCTTGCCTGTAGAATTTGATGCCTCGAAACGTGCATTGGCCTGGATTGAAAAGAAAGGGATTGTTTCCTCCCAGGAACATGATATGGCAAAAGATGCATTAAAATGGGCTGCTATGACTTATGTTGTCGCTGCACTTGGGTCATTGGTTACATTGCTTTATTTCCTCTCAATGTTTTTGGGAGGAAGAGATTAGATATGCTTAAATTTTCTGAAGAACAACTGGCAGTCAGAGATGCTGCCAGGGAATTTGCCCAGATGGAGCTTCTACCCGGAGTTATTGAAAGGGATAACGCTCAAAGCTTCCCAAGTGAACAGGTGAAAATGATGGGAGAGTTGGGATTCATGGGAATGATGGTGGATCCTAAATATAGTGGCGGAGGTATGGATACCATCTCGTATGTTATGGCAATAGAAGAGATTGCTAAGGTTGATGCCTCATGCGCTGTTGTGATGTCTGTAAATAACTCACTGGTATGCTGGGCCCTTGAGAAATATGGATCAGAGGATCAAAAACAGAAATACCTGACGGAATTGGCAAGTGGAAAATCATTAGGTGCATTTTGCCTGAGCGAGCCCGAAGCAGGATCAGATTCTGCTTCACAAAAAACCACAGCGGTTGATATGGGTGACCACTATTTAATCAATGGCACTAAAAACTGGATAACAAATGGGAATTCTTCAGACTACTGCATAGTATTTGCTCAATCAAATCCTGAACTACGACATAAAGGAATTAATGCATTTATTGTTGAAAAATCTTACGATGGATTTGTTGTTGGGAAGAAAGAAGATAAAATGGGCATTCGTGCGTCTGATACGCATTCTTTGATGTTCAATGATGTTAAAGTACCTAAGGAAAACAGGTTAGGTGAGGAGGGATTTGGTTTTCAGTTGGCAATGTCCGTATTAAATGGTGGCCGGATTGGTATTGGTTCTCAAGCGTTAGGCATTGCAACAGGAGCATTTGAACTGGCAACTAAATATGCAAAAGAAAGAAAAACCTTCGGAAAGGAGATTGCACAACATCAGGCAATCCAGTTTAAATTAGCTGATATGGCTACAAAAACAGATGCAGCAAGACTATTACTTTTTCAGGCTGCTTCGTTGAAGGACAGGGGGTTACCGTTCGTAAAACAAAGTGCAATGGCCAAATTATTTGCCTCAGAGATTGCCATGGAGGTTACTGTGGAGGCAGTTCAAATACACGGTGGTTATGGGTATGTAAAAGAATTCCATGTAGAGCGCATGATGCGCGATGCGAAAATTACACAGATATACGAAGGGACGTCTGAAATACAGAAAATTATAATATCTCGTGAATTGCTTCGCAAATGATTTTTATTTTTCTTGTAAAAATCCAATATTAGCATGCTGATTATTTGAGGTGTCATATTTCAATACTAGACTTGATGTAGTTTGTATTGGATAAAACCAATAATGCACTGCCTATTTTATAGATAAATGGAAGATTATAATAAAATAATAGAATCTTTAGGAGTTCGGTATATCAAAGCCAACAATATCAATATTTTACAACCTGTAAAAATTGAAAATTCTTATGATGTTGAAAACACAATTATCCTTTTAAGAAAAGGGGTAATCACATTTGGGAAAAAGGAAGACACCCTTAAATCCGGTGAAATTTTATTCATTCCTGGTGGTAAAACGATTGATGTTTCGTATGGTCATGATCCTGTGATCACGATGACAAATGACGATTTTATAAATAAGAAGGAATTGTATTTTCGTCATTATGACAACGAAGCGTCTAAAAATACCAATTACGATAGTTTTAGTTATGTGTCTTTTGAGGCTAAAGTTTTTAATTCTGTAAATTTCTTTACTTCACTGGATATCCCACCATTTAAAGTACGTAGTGGGGAAATATCTAGTGTAATCCATCATATTGCACTGGAGACAGGCTCAGATTTACCGGGAAGCGAACGAATAATTAAGTTGCTTACCGAGCAATTGGTTGTAGAAATCATTCGCTACATCATCCTTAAAAACCTGTTTGTAGAACAGCTTGCTACTAATAGTACCTACTTTAAAGATCCAAGATTGATTGATATTTTCGCCTACATCAAGGATAACATTGGTGGAGATTTATCCAACAAGGTACTGGCCAATGTAGCCAATGTATCAGAGGATTATGTGGGTCAATATTTTAAAATGCTTACCGGCATAAATCCACAGGATTACATTGAATACCAGCGAATGGAAGAAGCAGTGAACTTACTTAGAACAACAAAGCATAGCATTCGTGACATTGGCAGAATGGTGGGGTACAAGGATACCGCTTATTTCTGCAGAAGATTTAAAATGATGTTTGGAATACCAGCCGGTAAAATGAGAAGGCGAGAGTCGCTAATGAATCTTTAGCGAATTTTCTTTCTGCAGATAGTCCGCAATTTCAACAAGTAATTGCTGGTTGTCCTCAATTCCATTTCCCACAACAATAGTATCGGCTCCTGATCGAATGGCAGTTGTTATTTTCTCAATAGAATTTAATCCCCCCCCAATGATCAAAGGTGATTCAATGGTATTACTGACCTTTTTAATCATTTTACCCGGAACGGGTTTCTCTGCTCCGCTCCCGGCATCCATATAAATGATTTTCATTCCCAACATTTCTCCTGCCAGCGCAGTACAAGCGGCTACAGAGTTCTTGTCCGAAGGAATCGGTGTGGTATTGCTCATATAGGATACCGTAGAGTGATTGTTATCTCCAATCAGGATATAACCCGTTGGCATAACTTCAATTTGGCTGTTTTTTAGGATGGGGGCAGCCAGAACTTGCTGACCAATAAGAAAATCAGGATTTCTTCCTGAAATAAGGGATAAGAACAAGATGGCATCGGCATTCAGGTCTATATGAAGATTTGAACCTGGAAATAAAATTACAGGAATTGATGTCAATTTCTTGATCGTTTGTACAACCATTGGAATGTGGTTGTTGGTTACAAAACTACCTCCCACAAAAAAATAATCAACCCTGTTCTCCATACACAATCGAACCAAATTTGTCAGTGATTCTGTACTGTCAATCTTGTCAGGATCAATTAAAACAACAAAGGATCTAATCCCCTCTGTTTTCTTCTGTATGAGTTCCTGAAGTAAGCCCATTGTCATTGTTTTCCAGTTTGGTCAAATCTTTAATATAGTCCTTTAGTTTGCTCTTGGCAAAACTTAATAAATAAACAGCTCCAATCTCCGTACCTGCTTTTACCAATTCTTCAATAATTGTTGGCCTTGCATCTTTCTCCCTTTCACGAATGGTTTCTTTGTCGCCATCTTCATCTGTGAAATACCGCACCACCGCATAGCCAATAAGTGAAGCTGCACCTAAAATCAGTGAATATTTTCCAATTCGTTTGATGTCATCAACAGAATGATTTAAATCGTCTTCCAGTTGTTGTTTATATTTATCAGCTGACGTTTGTAACTCCTTTTTCAAGGCATCACTTTTATTAGTCTCCTTTGTCATCGCCGTTTAGTATATTCAAAATGAATTTTTCAAGGGACTTATTTATATTGAATGTTCTATTTAGAAATATAAAAACAATCAATATGAGTATGTAAAAAGCTCCAATGATAAAAAATCCCGTCATTTCATTTTCCAATGCATCACCAATTAAGATACTCAGTGCAATTGAAATAAACATGATTGCCATAAATGCTGAAAGTCCAAGAATCAATAAGACAATAATTCTGGATCCTGCTTTAGCAGCATCTTCCTTAAATTCAATTTTGAATAGTTCCACTTTATTATCCACCAATCCTGTCAGATTATCTATGATGGAATCAATATTCAGAAACGATAAGAGGCCTTTTTTTTCTTTCACGAAAAGTGATTTAAGCTGTTAAAATAATGAAAATTGACAGAAATTAATGTTAGCCTTTCTTATGAGAGAGTTATTAAATGAAATTGATATAATATGCTCAGGTTATCTTGGGCTATAATTTGGAGCTTGCCTTGTAATTTGTATATCATGAGGATGACTTTCCCTGACACCGGCAGATGTAATTTCAACAAATTCTGCCTCATGAAGTTTGACAATACTCCTTGCACCGCAATATCCCATCCCTGCTTTTAGTCCACCCACCATCTGGTGGAGAACCTCAGATACAAGGCCTTTGTATGGAACTCTGCCAACGATCCCTTCGGGAACCAACTTCTTAATATCATCTTCCGCATCTTGGAAGTACCGATCCTTTGAACCATCTTCCATTGCCTCTAGTGAACCCATTCCACGGTATGATTTAAATTTCCTTCCCTCATAGATGATTACTTCTCCCGGAGCTTCTTCGGTACCTGCCAGCAATGAACCAATCATAAAACATCCAGCGCCTCCGGCTATGGCTTTGACACCATCCCCAGAAAACCGAATACCTCCATCAGCGATTACCTGAATCCCTGAACCTTTCAGAACTTTCGCGGTTTCCATTACAGCGGATAATTGCGGTACCCCAACTCCTGCAATTACACGAGTTGTACAAATACTTCCCGGGCCAACACCAACTTTGACGGCATCTGCGCCAACATCGGCAAGAGCTTTGGCTGCATCAGCAGTAGCAATATTGCCAACAATCAGGTTGAGATTAGTAAACTTCTTTTTAATCTCTGCAGTTGTTTCAAGTACGCCCCGGCTATGGCCATGTGCTGTATCAATGCTAATGACATCCACACCTGCATCTAACAACGCCTGAATTCGATCTGAAATGTCTTTTGTAATTCCAACAGCCGCTCCAACACGCAATCTTCCGAACTCATCCTTACAGGCATTTGGGCGATTGATATTTTTTAAAATGTCTTTGTAGGTGATTAATCCTGTTAACTCACCTTTTTTGTTTACGATGGGTAATTTTTCGATTTTATACTTTTGCAAAATCCCTTCCGCTTCATCGAGTGTACAACCTTCCCCAGCAGTTATCAGGTTCTCCGTTGTCATAATATCACTGATTTTAAGGGTTTGATCTTTCACAAACCTCAAATCTCTATTTGTAATAATTCCAATTAACTTCCGTGACTTATCGATAACAGGAATACCACCAATTTTAAATTCCCTCATGATTTTGTTGGCGTCTTCAACAATTTCATTCACGTTGAGTGTAATTGGATCCAGGATCATTCCACTTTGGCTTCTTTTAACTTTCCTCACCTGAGTTGCCTGTTTTTCAACAGACATGTTCTTGTGTATAAACCCAATACCACCTTCCAGTGCCATTGAAATGGCCAGTTCCGATTCGGTTACTGTGTCCATTGCAGCGGATACAATAGGGATATTCATTTTTATGTCTTTTGTCAGAAATGTAGAAGTATCTACATCGCGCGGGAGTACATCGGAATAACTTGGTAATAGCAGCACATCATCGTATGTGAGTGCTTTGTAACGAATTTTATTGTCGGAGGACATAGCAAATAATGATTAGAATTATTTGCCGGACAAAATTATGTAGAGTTCACGACTTAAAGAATCAATTATTCTTCTATTTTTAATTTGCATTATCAATTAGGACATTTTTAACTTTAAATATTTCAATAATGAAGAAATTACTAGGTCTTTTAGTAATATTTATTTCCTCTGGTAGCTTATTTGCTCAATCGTATGCTCAGGAAGGGATTGCGTCATTTTATGCTGACAAATTTGAAGGTAGGAAGACTGCCAGTGGCGATAAATATAAACACTCCAGACTGACAGCAGCACATAGGACACTTCCATTCGGTACAATCCTGAAAGTAACTAATCTTGATAATCAAAAGTCTGTTCAGGTAAAGATCAATGATCGGGGACCTTTTGTGGAAGGAAGAATTATTGATTTATCAAAATCAGCTGCAAGGATACTTGATTTTGTTAATAAAGGGCTTGTCAAGGTAAAAATTGAAGTCGTAAATGCCGGTGATGGCAAGGGAAACTCATACAGCACAAACCCATCAGGATATAGTGAATACAGGGAAGAAAAGGAATTTTATGACTTTAATATAACCAGAATAAATCCTTCGGGATACGGAGTTCAAATTGGAAATTTCAAGGAAATGGTTAACCTTGTCAGGTTGGCAGATAATCTGAAAGCGTCATATCGGAAAAAGGTAATTGTCAGAGTGTCGATTGTAAAAGAAGAAAAATACTATAAAATTATAATTGGCGATGAATCAAGTCGCCAAAAAGCAGGAAATATAAAAAAGAAGCTTCAAAAACGTTATCCGGATTGCTTTATTGTGAATTTTAAAGATGTGTAAGTTTTTGCCTGTTGACAAGGTAGGCCAAACGAAATTGTATATCTTGAGGTTTTATATTAATAAAAAGGAAATTTCGTTATTTTAATACCATATAATCTTTGATTGATAGCGAATAATATATTTAATTTAAGTTTGATTAGGTACCATACTAACTTTTTAACATTGTAAAATGGAAGAATTAGATCCAAAATATGTCAGTTTTCTCGGTACATGGAACGAGTGGATTACAATAATCTCATTGGTTTTTGTGGGTATCACTGCACTACTAACGGTTTACTATTTTATACGAATGCTCAGTATCAGGAATCCCAAGGAAAAGCACGATTTCATTAATCTAAATGAGATCAATTTATTCTGGTACTCCATGCTAAGTTTATCAATTGCAGGAGGACTTTATTTGAATACCGTGGGGACGAGCACAGTACAGGAAGAAGTGATCTGGTTTTTCGTACGTTTGTTTGTTACAGCTAGTTTTACTACGATTTTTGCCTTGATTTTTAACAGTTTGATCAAAGTCTATTATCCTTTCCAGGTAAATAAAAGGTTGAATTCACTCCGCCACCAAGTAAGAATTAATCCTAATAATGGGAATAAGATGAAACTTATAAGTGAAGAGGAGGAGGATAAGTATATGACAGATGAAATGATCGATGAAGAAGCAAGATTTTTTGTTGATTATGATGTTTGGCTGGATGAGTCAACCGAATACACAATAATTGAAAAATACGATGGTTCGTCACTAGCCGTTGAATGTCCTTCATGTGGCTATCGAACGCTTAGAGTTAAGGACGAAAAAATCATCGTATCACCAACTGTTGATACTGAAGGAGAGCTTGAGAATTTTTACGATTGTTCTTACTGTGGACACAAAGAGCGAAGAGTAATCAGAACACATAAGTTGCACTCAAAACCAGTGGGTGAGGAATAACAATAAAAATTTAAGATATATTGGAACCCGGGATGCATATTCGGGTTTTTTTATACTTCAGGTTCCAGTAGTTTGGCAATAGCTTCTATAATTTCATCAAAAACCCTTTCTGAAGAAGTGTAAGCACCCTGAACAGTTCCAAAATCAGCATTCTGTGCAGTAGCTTCTCCTGCAAAAAAAACTTTGTCATCTACGGGTAAGCCTAGAATTTCTGCACTCAAAGATGAACCAATTTTTGGATAGCTATATGCCCCTTTTATAAAGGGTTCTTTTCCCCAATCCTGAACAATACCAAGAATTATTTCATCCTGATCCTTCACAACTAACCTGCTTGCATTACCATTGTACATCGCGTCAAGGTCATCAAGCATTGTTTGGTACACCTCTTCATGAGATAGTTGGCCCAGGGTTTCTGCTTGTCTTCCCATAGCATAAATAGCGAGCACACTGTTGGAAGCGCTTCTTCCTATCCCGGGGGAATAGTACCGCTGGATGGTTCCTTCGGTAATGATTGAGGTTGTATTGTTCCCCCAGAAATTACCATTAAAAGCTAAAGCGGCCTTC
>Ga0114950_10003678_pt1 | contig 11871 bp, 16 predicted proteins | sample N075metaG_FD_83503 | JGI IMG/M metagenome (GOLD analysis project Ga0114950, IMG submission 83503) | Deep subsurface microbial communities from Kermadec Trench to uncover new lineages of life (NeLLi) - N075 metaG | ecosystem: Environmental > Aquatic > Marine > Ocean trench > Sediment | place...
AATAACAAATGGTCCGATTCCTATGCTTAGTTCTGATAATTTAATGTCGGAATTTTCAGTGGCAAAACAATAATCAGTTGCGGCGATTATTCCCACCGCTCCACCAACAGATTTTCCTTGCACTCTTCCAATAATAAATTTTGGACATTTACGCATGGTATTGATTAAATTGGCAAAACCAGAGAAAAATTGCTTGCCTTCTTCAATCGTTTTAATAGCGATAAGTTCATCAAAAGAAGCACCGGCACAAAATGTTTTCTCACCTTCACTTTGCAATAAAATTACATGTACGTCATCATTAATTGCTAATCGATTAATTGATTGGGTGAAACGATTTAGCAAGTCACTTGGTATAGAATTACTTGCCGGATGAAAAAATGTAAGGGTGGCCACTTTATTTGTGATGTTTATAGATATCGTGCCTTGATTCATGAATTTTATTTTCGGTTAAAAGTTTAAGATTACCGCCTTCCTGCCTGTCGCAGGCACGGCGCGGGAATGACATTCTACTTTATACAATAAAGTTTCTTCTAAGATACTCCATTCGCGGTAACACTTCTATCTATTTTTCGCATTAATCCTTGCAACACTTTTCCCGGACCAATTTCTGTAAATTCTGTTCCTCCATCGGCAATCATTTGTTGTATGGTTTGCGACCATTTTACCGGGGCAGTAAGTTGTGATATTAGATTTTTTTTGATTTCAGTAGCATTATTTACAGCACTTGCAGTAACGTTTTGATATATCGGACAAATTGGTTCGTTAAAAACTGTATTTTCAATTGCAGAGGCCAATTCTCCACGAGCGGGTTCCATTAACGGTGAGTGAAATGCTCCACCAACGGGTAAGACCAAAGCTCTTCGAGCACCCTTTTCTGTTAGTGTTTTGCATGCTTTATTGATGGCATCAACATCACCTGAAATGACCAATTGTCCCGGGCAATTATAATTTGCAGCAACAACTATTCCTTCTGTTTGATCACAAACTTCTTCTACGATTTGATTTTCAAGACCTAAAACAGCTGCCATCGTAGCAGGTTTTATTTCGCAAGCCTTTTGCATCGCTAAGGCCCTTTGAGAAACTAATTTTAATGCTGAATCAAAATCCAACACTCCATTAGCTACTAATGCCGAAAATTCACCAAGAGAATGGCCTGCGACCATATCAGGTTTAAAATCGTCGCCTAAAGTTTTTGATAAGATCACCGAATGTAAAAATATAGCGGGTTGGGTAACTTTAGTTTGCTTCAAGTCTTCGGCAGAACCTTCGAACATAATATCGGTTATGGAAAACCCCAAAATTGAATTGGCTTTATTAAAGTATTCTTGGGCTAATTGAGATTTTTCAAATAAATCCAATCCCATACCGGTAAATTGTGCTCCTTGACCTGGAAAAATATACGCTTTCATTTATTGTTTTTTGTCCTTCGATTGTAGATACAAACATACAAATTTTTAAAATCAAAGTAAATTAGTAATTTCGTTAAATGACAGTACAACAGAAATCTTCAGCGCAACTGATTTATTTGATATTAGCAGGTTTGTTTATCGCCTCACTTGTAACATCAAATTTAATCTTTCAGAAATTTTTTTACTGGTATCCATTGAATATGTCAATTTTTGATGTCAAATTATTTGAAATATCTGTAGGATTATTACCCTATCCAATTACTTTTTTAATTACGGATATATTATCAGAAATCTATGGTAAAAAGAAAGCAAATCAAGTTGTGATAGCTGGAATTTTCGCTTCATTTTTTTCGTTATTGATTATATTTGTGTCAAAGCAAGTACCTGCCACATCATGGTCTCAGGTAAATGACGAAACGTTTTTAAATGTTTTCGGGGCTGCTCCCTTAGCTGTATTTGCTTCCATGATGGCCTATTTGTTTGCTCAATTTATTGACATTCGAGTATATCATTTTTGGAAAAAATTCACAAATGGCAAACATCTTTGGTTGCGAAATAATTTCTCTACATTTACTTCTCAATTTGTGGATACTTTAACAGTATTAGTTCTGTTATGCTCATTTGAGATAATTGCCTGGGATAAATTTTGGGGCTTGTTAGTAGGTGGAGTTATTTTTAAAATGATGATTGCTGCTTTAGATACTCCAGTTCTCTACTTTGTTGTGTATTTGTTTAGGAGGAAGTTTGGTTTGAAAGTTGGGGAGGAGATTGAATTGTAATAAAGTTTCATTGTATCAAAGGAGTGAATGCCGTCAATGTTAATCGTTATTTGTTTATTTTATTATTCAAAAAATTAAACAACTATATCCACCACATACCCTTCCCAGTTCCTAACATTAAAAACCGTGCTATCTTCAAAAATTAAATACTGTCCTTTAATACCAATCAATTTACCATGATAATTAGGCGTCTTATCCAAATTTAAACTTTTTATTTTTTGAGGGTATTCGGAAACGGGAAATTCGATTGAAGTTTCACTATTATTTTGCAAATAATACTGTTTTGCCTCTTTTGGAATATACTGGGCCAGCCTTTCTCTTTCATCTTTGAGATCCACTTCTACAACTGAATTTGTAAGCATTTTTCGCCAATTAGTTTTGTCAGACACATGCTCCTTTAGAGCTACCTCTGTAATTCCTGCCAAATAACGATTGGGAACCTCTACAATTTCAATGGCTTCATGAGCTCCTTGGTCAATCCAACGTGTTGGTATTTGAGCTTTACGAGTAACACCTACTTTTACATTGCTCGAATTTGCTAAATAAACAATATGTGGTTGCAATTGCATGGCCTTTTCATAATCTAAATCTCTATCTTCTTTGTTGAGGTGTGCGGTGCTTAATTCAGGCCGCATAATCCAGTCTCCAGTTTGTGGCATTTTATAAAAACAATCATAACAAAACCCTTGGCGGAATATTTTTTTATTTTCTCCACAATTCAAACATTGGTATTTATTAAACGATATCTCTATCGTTCTATCCAACAACTGATTCATATTCAAAAAATCATTTCCCATATCCAAATAATATTGAACAGGTGAAGTGTTTTCTGTGATCATTTTTTTTAAAACACCGGTATAAATCATAGGGATATTATTTTTAATGATTATTCAATTTTAATGATTTAAGAACAAGCCTGCCTGCCGGCAGACGGAACATCGATTAACGAATGCCGAATAACACTGTAACGTCCTGATTTTAGTTGACTAAATTTAGTATTTTCTCTTCCCAAGTTACCAAATATATGCAAATTATAACAGCGTTTTTAATCTTCTGTCTCCCGTCTTCTGACTTTATTACTTTTTACTTTTGAAGTTCCACTTATAACCCGAATCGTTTTCTTCACTTTCTCGGCAATCTTTCGAGCTTCATCAATATCTTCATTGACAATAGTTACATGTCCCATTTTTCGAAAAGGACGGGTTTCTTTTTTACCATAAATATGCGGTGTAACACCGTCTATTTTTAATATTTCATCCATGTTTTTGTAAATAACATCTCCGGTATATCCTTCTTCTCCAACCAGATTTACCATTATTCCGGCTACTTTACTTTCTGTATTTCCCAAAGGAAGATTTAATATGGCACGTAAATGTTGTTCAAACTGACTTGTATAGGAGGCTTCAATACTATAATGTCCACTATTGTGTGTTCTAGGAGCAACTTCATTCACTAAAATATCATCGTTTTCTGTTTGAAACATTTCAACGGCTAAGAGTCCTATAAAATTAAAAGCATCGGTAACTTTTAATGCAATTTTTTGCGCTTTTTCAGCTACGATTTCATCAATTCTTGCAGGACAAATTACATATTCTACTTGATTGGCTGTTGGATGAAATTCCATTTCAACAACGGGATAAGTTTTTGTTTCTCCATTTGCATTTCTTGCAACAATGACTGCTAATTCATTTTTAAAAGGAATTAAATCCTCAATAATACAATCAACATCGGGTAGTGAATCCAAATCGATATTATTTTTTATAACCTTAACCCCAGTTCCATCATATCCAAATTGTGCTGTTTTCCAAACAAAAGGGAGCGTACCAAAATTCTTTCTATCTGATAAAGATTCGAATCTTTTATAATTTGCCGTTGGAATATTGTTTTCCCTAAAAAAATCCTTTTGTTTTCCCTTATGTTGAATTATTTTTAAAATCTCCGGTTTTGGGTAAACCCTCAAACCTTCATTTTCCAATTTCAAAAGAGCCTCTACATTCACATGTTCAATTTCAATAGTAAGAAGGTCCACTTTTTTTCCAAAATCATAAACCGTCTGATAATCCATTAAATTCCCTTGGTGAAATTCGTTACAAATTTCAGCACAAGGAGCGTTTTTTGAAGCGTCAAGAATAACGGTATAAATATCAAATTTCTGAGTTTCGGTAAGTAACATTCTACCCAATTGGCCTCCACCCAGAATACCCAGTTTAAAATTGGAAGAAAAATAATTATTCACTATCTAAAAATTAGTAATTTGTAAAGTACTGTTACCCATCAATACGGTCCTATATTGTCTAGCCGAATAACTAACACCATCTGTTAAGGGAGCCCCATTGAGAATATTGAATTCACTTTCATCACAAGAACAGCGCATTATTATACTGTTTTTAACATCCATTCTTGAGCAAGGTTTTGGTGATAAATGAGGTGCACTTCTTTCAAAAGCAATAAAATTATTTATCCCCGAATGATATACAATGATACCGCTGATTCCACCTTGTGTATATGCCCATCCGCCCACAACTTGTAAATTAATATATTCTGGATTGTTCAAAAAAATAGTTTCATTTACCGGTATATTAGGCAAGATATCATTATCATCAATATTGTTGGAATCGCACGAATTAAACAATATGAAAAGTAATAGGGATAGAAAGAATTTTTTCATTAAAAATGTTTTTTCGCAAGTTACGAATAATTTGATTTTAAAATTTTATCAATTAAACATCAAAAACACAAATATAAAGTTGTGGTTTTTGTAAATTTTATTAGTAAAATTTGTACATTTGTGAATCAATCTCAATCCATATTTTTTTTGGAAATGGGATTTTTTGTATTTTAGATAACTGAATAAAATGTAGAATTATGAGTGCAGTAGAATATTATACCGAAGAAGGTTTGAAAAATTTACGAAATGAGTTAAATCAATTTGAAAATGTTGATCGTCCGAGAGTTACCAAAGATATTGCTGATGCCAGAGACAAAGGGGATTTAAGTGAAAATGCAGAATATCATGCGGCAAAAGAAGAACAGTCGTTATTAGAGTTTAAAATTGCCCAATTAAAAAGCACAATTTCAAAAGCTAGGCTAATCGATGAATCACTATTAGATACTTCAAAGGTTTTGGCTTTATCCATTGTTAAAATCAAGAATATAGACAATAAAATGGAGTTTGAATATACGTTGGTTGCCGATGCTGCTTCCGATTTGTCACTTGGAAAAATATCTGTAAATTCTCCAATTGGAAAAGGTTTACTCGGTAAAAAATTGGGTGATATAGCCGAAATAAAGGTTCCGAACGGGATTATGAAATTTGAAATCTTACATATATCCAGATAAAAAAAGAAATTGAGTTCGATTTTTACTAAGATTATTAAGGGTCAGATTCCGAGCTACAAAATAGCAGAGAATGACGATTTTTATGCCTTTTTAGATATCAATCCAAATGCCAAAGGTCATACTTTAGTCGTTCCGAAAAAAGAAGAAAATAAAATTTTCGATTTGGATGAAAATTCTTATTTAAAACTGATGCAATATGCTTATAAAATTGCAAAGGCCATTGAAAAAGCGGTGCCTTGTGAAAGAGTAGGTTTGACAGTTATTGGTTTAGAAGTACCCCACGTGCACATTCATTTAATACCCTTACACACCATGGCCGATGCTACTTTTTCAAAGAAAGAAAAATTAAGCGATGAAGAGTTTGAAAAAATTGCAAATGACATTTCAAAAAATTTATACTAGATCAATTGTCTTTAGCTCTACAGCAAAACAAGTTCCCTTACCTATTTCCGATTTTTTAACATAAATTTTACCTTTGTGGTAATCGTTAATGATACGCTTTGTTAATGATAAACCAAGACCCCACCCTCTTCTTTTGGTTGTGAATCCTGGTTCAAATATTTTTTTATACAATCGTTTTGAAATCCCTTTTCCATCATCAATAACCAATATAATCACCTTTGAATTTTCTCTTTTAACACTTATAGAAAGCTCTCCTTTACCTTGCATGGCATCAATAGCATTTTTCACTAAATTTTCAATGACCCAACTATATAGTTGCACATTTAGATTTACCATGATAGCTTGATTATTATCTGTAGTAAAATGGAAATCAATCTGTTTAAAGCTTCTGGATTGGATATAATCAAAAGCGGTTTGAGTTTCTTTAATAATGTCTTGTTCCGTTAATTTTGGTATGGATCCAATTTTAGAAAATCTATCGGCAATCGTGTTTAATCGAGAAACATCTTTTTCAATTTCAGATACGGTTTCTTCACTTGCATTTTCTAAACGCAATAGTTCCACCCATCCTAATAGCGAAGAAAGAGGGGTTCCAATCTGATGAGCCGTTTCTTTTGCCATACCCGCCCAGAGTTTGTTTTGTTCTGCAATTTTATTGGATTTAAATGCCATATAAATAATCGTACCGAACAATAACAAAATAAGCAATAATCCTATTGGATAATATTTCAATTTATTTAATAAATCAGAATCTCGATAATAAATTCGCTCGGTAATATTAATATTGCCGGCTTGATAATTAATAATTAAGGGCTTATTATCATTTTTCATTTTACGTAGCTGTCTGCTCAAATAAACTCGGTCGTCACCACTTAGTGCAGTGAATTTTTTCGCATTGGTAACACCTAAATTTGCCCAATATTTTACATCGTCATTTTCATGTGTAATAATCATGGGAATATTACTATTACTTTGGATAATTTTTTCTTCTAAAGAAATATCAATATCCAAATCGGCATTATTAAAATTCTGATACGCTTTGGCTAGAACCTCCATCTTCAATCTTTCTTCATTTTTAAATTTTTTGAAGAATTGATTCGTATTCCATAAAATTAAAGCGACTATAAAGAATGACGCTAAAATCAGCCCCCATTTAAGGAGAATTTTACTGGTAGGGAAGTTGTTCATTAAAGGCAAATATAAAAATATTCTTGACTTATAACTTAAAAGTAATAACCTTATTATATATAAAATAAATATTAGCTACTTTTGTTAAAAAGTAAGTCCAATTGTTAACAATTAATCCTCAAAATACAGAAACTTCTAAGCTTCATAGTTATTTATTGGCATCAATAGCTCCACGCCCTATTGCATTGGCAAGTACTATTGATGATAAAGGTAATCCTAATTTATCTCCCTTTAGCTTTTTCAATGTTTTTAGTGCAAATCCACCCATTTTAATTTTTTCTCCTGCCAGAAGAGTTAGAAATAATACCTTGAAACATACTTTAGAAAATGCAAAACAAACGAAAGAAGTTGTGATTAATGTGGTAAATTTTGATATGGTTCATCAAACGTCTTTGGCAAGTACTGAATATGAAAAAAATATAAATGAGTTTGATAAGGCCGGGTTTACCATGTTGCAATCAAACAAAGTAAAACCATTTCGGGTTAAAGAATCACCCGTTCAATTTGAATGTAAAATAAATGACATTATCGAATTAGGTCAAGAAGGTGGTGCTGGGAATTTAATAATTTGCGAGGTGATTTGCATGCACATTAATAAAAATATATTGGATCAAAACAATGACATTGATCAATACAAATTGGATTTGGTTGCAAGAGCCGGAGGTAGTTTTTATAGCAGAGCTAGGAACACCTTTTTCGAAATTCCAAAACCTATACAAATTAAAGGCATTGGTGTTAACGTATTACCTGGTGAAATCAAAGACAGTGAAATTTTAACAGGCAATAACCTTGGGATGCTTGGCAATGTAGAAGCTTTACCTACTCAAGATGATGTTAATAAGTTTATTGAAGACAATTCTAAATTTTTAGGGCTTGAAATAAATGAAAAGCATAAATTTGCACAAGAATTTTTAAAAAATAATGATGTAAAAAGTGCCTGGAAAGTACTTTTGAGTTAAATATTAATCTACAGAATTTAAGATAGAAATGGAAGTAATAGGAAAAATAAAAAAAATTGACGAAACAAAAACTTTTGGGAGCAATGGATTTAGAAAGCGTGAAATGGTTATTACGACCAATGAGCAATATCCACAAATGATATTAATTGAATTTGTTCAAGACAAATGTGATCTCTTAAATAATTATAGTGTTGATGAAGAAGTAAAAATAAGCATTAATCTGAGGGGTAGAGAATGGATAAACCCAAAAGGCGAAGCCGTTTATTTTAACTCAATTCAAGGATGGAGAATTGAAAAATCACAGGATAATGCAGCCGTAGATGCTCCTCCAGTTCCCTCAATGGAAACTTTTGAGCCATCGGGAGGAAGTGATAATGAGCCAGACGACTTACCTTTTTAAATATAAGCCCTTTCTATTTGAAAGGGTTTTGTTTTTAAACCTTATCATAAAAAATGTATCTCCTTTCTGACAAATTAATTTTTCCTCCGGTTGAATTGGCAGATGATGATGGTGTTTTAGCCCTGGGCGGAGACTTGTCGCCCGATAGATTAATTTTGGCATACAAAAGTGGAATTTTCCCTTGGTACAATGAAGGTGAACCTATTATTTGGTACAGCCCAAACCCAAGAATGATTTTGATTCCAAAGCATTTGAAAATTTCTAAAAGTATGCAACAGATTATTCGTAAAGAAAAATTCACGGTTACCTTTAATCAAAATTTTTCGGAAGTTATCGAAAATTGTAAAAGCATAAAAAGGTTGGACCAAAATGGTACCTGGATTACTAGTGAAATGCAAAAAGCATATAAAAAATTAAATAAACTAGGTTTTGCCAAGTCAGTTGAAGTATGGCAAGACCAAAAATTAGTCGGAGGATTGTATGGAATTGATTTGGGATCCATTTTCTGCGGAGAAAGTATGTTTAGCAAAATGGCTAATGCCTCTAAAATTGCTTTTATTTATTTGACTAAAAAGTTAGAAAAAGAAAATTATTCTTTGATTGATTGCCAGGTTTACAACGCTCATTTGGAAAGTTTAGGAGCGAAAGAAATACCCAGAAATGAATTCATTAAAATGCTATATGTTGTAAGTTGACTTTCTTTATCTTTGTTTTTTGAAAATCGAACTATTATGAATATCAAAAATGCTCAGCAAGAAGTTGATAATTGGATAAAAAACCACGGTGTTCGCTATTTTAATGAACTGACCAATATGGCGCAATTAACGGAAGAAGTTGGTGAAGTTGCTCGAATTATTGCAAGGAGATATGGTGAACAAAGCGAAAAGAAAAGTGATGAAAATAAAGATTTAGGTGAAGAACTTGCTGATGTTTTATTTGTTGTTCTTTGCTTGGCAAATCAAACAGGGATTAATTTGCAAGAATCATTTGATAAAAAACTTGAAATAAAAACAATACGGGACCACGACAGGCATCAAAATAATAAAAAACTTAGGTAAAATGAGACGTAGATTTGAAAAGTTATCCTTGGCACAAATGATTATTGTATCATCAATTTTATTTTTATTGATTGTTGTTATTATTGATTTTTTAATGGCTTTATCAAAGTTTTCTTTGGATGATGTTTTATCAAACATGTTAACTCTTAAATATACCATTCGCAAAGTTGTTATCGCTGTAGTTTATGGTATAATAATAGGCTTCATTTATAAACGCAAACAAAAAAAAGCATCTAAAACTTGAACAAACAAATACAATATATTTCTAAAAATATAGCTGGTAAAATTGCCATATCAGGGTCAAAAAGTGAATCAAACAGATTATTGATTTTACAAAAAATATTCCCCAATATTGAATTAAAAAATATCTCTGATTCTGATGATACCAAACATTTACAGGAAGCATTAATTACAAAGTCAAATACTGTTGATATTGGCCATGCTGGAACCGCAATGCGATTTTTAATTGCATATTTTTCAGCAAATGAAGGTAGAGAAGTGATTTTAACCGGTTCGGAAAGAATGCAAAACCGACCTGTAAAAATATTGGTAGAAGCTTTGCAATCTCTGGGAGCCAATATTCAATATGTTGATAAAAAAGGTTTTCCTCCTATTTTAATAAAAGGTAAAAAACTCATAAAAAATAAAGTAAAAATCGCCGGAAATGTTAGTAGTCAATATATTTCGGCTTTGCTAATAATTGCACCTTCTCTTGAAAATGGTTTGGAAATTGAATTAATAGGGAAGGTAACATCTGTTCCATATATGAAAATGACCTTGGCCATTCTGAAAGAATTGGGTATTGAAACTCAATGGAATGACAATATCATCTTGGTAAAACCAAAAACATCTATTGACGATATAAATATTACCGTTGAATCGGACTGGAGTTCTGCTTCTTATTTTTATAGTTTGGTTGCCTTAAGCCAAAATGGAAAAGTGAACCTTTCATCCTACAAAAGAAATAGCTTGCAAGGAGACAGTTCTTTAATCGAATCCTACAAACACTTTGGAATTGAAACTAAATTTGATAAAGACTCTATTTTTCTTACCAAAAAAAATAATATCATAGTAAAACCATTGGTCTTGGATTTGGTAAATTCTCCGGATTTAGCGCAAACGATCGCTGTGACTTGTTTTGGGTTGGGAATAGCTTGTGATTTAACAGGATTACATACCTTAAAAATTAAAGAAACCGATCGATTGATTGCCTTGGAAAATGAATTGGGAAAAATGGGTGCTGATATAAAAGTGACCAATGAAAGTTTACATTTAAAGGCTTCAAACAAGATAAAAAGTAATATCTCAATTGAAACATACGATGATCATAGAATGGCAATGGCATTTGCTCCATTGGCTTTAAAAGTTCCATTGACTATTCATGATTCAAAAGTGGTAACCAAATCATACACAAGCTTTTGGGAGGATTTTGAAGCGGTTATTCAATAAAAGATTGTTGCTTAATATTTTTTAAGTCTGAGTAAATATAAATTCACAGCCGGACCTGTTTTTATTTTTCCAATTTCCCAATCAAATTTATCTTTGTTATCTATGGAGTTCACAAGATCTTCCATTTCTTTAACGGAATAGATTCTTAAAAAAGAAATGATACCATCCCATAAAACAATTATTGGTACAATAGGAATCATATAGGTACATAAAATTCTTCCAATTTTAAATGGCCTGATAAAGGGAGTTGTGAATAAAACGCTAAAAGGAGACATTAACATAACAAACAAACTTGACAAACTTCTTTCCTGAGTTTCGAAAATGGCTATTGCATTATTCGTATCTACTGCATTTTGTAATATTTGTTTTGCATCATTCGTTTAAAATGGTGTAACGATAAAAATTGAGTTCTTAAACCAATTAGATCTTTAGGAACATCTCTTGCATCCACTGAAACTTTTATATAGTCAACATTATTCATTTGATTTTTTGCGTATTCGAAAGCATCCAGATTGGGATAATAATCGGTTAATAGAATTTTTAAATCCGGATTATTTTTTATCAATTCTCCATTAAGCCAAGTTAATCTTCCGCCACCACCCGAAGCCAGATCTATAATTTGATTATTTCCGCAATTATCAATTCCCTTCTGAAGTATGGGAATAATTGGTTGGTAAATTTTTATTTTAATCGCAAGAAATTTCAAGTAATCTGTAAGATAATTTCTTTAAAAAGTTGGAAACCATTTAAGGTCTTCAAATTCAAACAAATGTATACGAGCCATTTAAATTGTATCTGGTCGAAAACAAATCAAAATTAAAAATCGCCTATTTCCGACCAGATACTAAATATGGTTATAAATATTTATATTTTAGTAAAAATAATGCT
>Ga0114950_10003681_pt1 | contig 11870 bp, 11 predicted proteins | sample N075metaG_FD_83503 | JGI IMG/M metagenome (GOLD analysis project Ga0114950, IMG submission 83503) | Deep subsurface microbial communities from Kermadec Trench to uncover new lineages of life (NeLLi) - N075 metaG | ecosystem: Environmental > Aquatic > Marine > Ocean trench > Sediment | place...
AACATTTCGCCGGTTCACTCCGTCTCTCACTCTTAGTCTCTAAGCAGGCGAACCAAAGTATCCAGTGCCGTGCCTTCATTTTCACCCTGATGATCCGATTCGACTGCCCACGGTTCTTACTATCACCTCGGCAAACTGCACCGAAAAGCCGTCCATTGCTGACACAAGCTCCTCTGCGGTAGGTAGATATTGAGGATCCTGAGGGCCGTCCCGCCCGACTTTACCGCCGCCAGGGTGTTGGCGAGCCACTTTTGTCTTTCGGCGGCATCGGTGTGCATATACAGCAAGGCAACCAGGTCAAACTCTGCTTCCGGCAGCACATAGGTAGAGACATCCTCGCAGAGCCAATTGACTGTCACTTGCCGCTTCGCGGCTATGCGGCGGCCTTTGTCGATGGCAACCTGGGAAAAGTCGATGGCGGTCACATCCCACCCTTGCTCAGCAAGCCACAGTGCATTGCGACCCTCGCCACAGGCGATGTCCAGGGCTTTGCCCGGGTTCAACCCGTTGACCTCTGCCGCAAACCGCTCATTGGGTCCGGCGGACCAGACTAAATCCTTCGCCGCGTAGCCGTCGTCCCACTTGGCTCGACGTGTGTGCTTGCCTCAGACAAGTCGCCTCCTTATAAATCAAACGCCTTACTTTTGCGCCAGCCCTAATATGACCGCGGTGGAGCAATTATAGATGTTGGTCGAGGTGCCGATGCACCAGTCAATGTCGTTGTTGGCCGAAGGTCGGTAGACCGGTCGGTCATTTTCATTACGATTGCAGAAGCAACGTCCACAGGCCGTCTTACCGCAACAATCGTTGTAGGAAATCACGTAGTTCAAGCCGTCGGCGGGGTTACGGCAGGTGCCGACCCAGGTAAGCGGAGACATCTCGGTACCCGGGGGACAGGAGTTCTGCGTACCACCGCAGCAGCTGCACAAGAATCCATCAATGCCGCAGTAACGCCAATATTCGCACTGGCTCGGATCACCTGGGTCCTCAGGGTTGCCGGTGGTCTGGGATGCTACCAGAGAATATTTCTCTTCACTGGCTCGCGCGACGGGTAACAAGGGGATGGAAGCAGCCCCGGCAAGGGCTGAGCCGAGCACGCCCAGGAAGCCACGACGAGAACTGTGCCGCGCGATACTGCGAGTGGTCGTTTCTGACAGCTTGTTAAATCGATCAAGCAAACTCATGACGATCTCCGTAAAACCTGATTAGTAAAGGGCGTGCACCATCATTGGCGTTGAGCCGAGCGTGTGGACCGAATGTTGATATTCACCGTTGCGAGCATCGTAAACATCGAGGCTGCCTTCAGTGTTGATCACCAATAACTGCAGCGCATCACCACTGCCACCCACCGCAATGCTGATGGCCGGGACTTTCAACTTCATCCTGTTCAAGCGTTCGCCGCTGTTGGTCGAAAATAACCACACTTCCGGTGCCGGGTCTTTGTGGCTGCCATTGTATCCATCCGGCGCCATGGCGACCCACAGCAGACCCTCTGCATGCCCCGCCTTACCATGCCAGCCCGCCGGTCGCCAGTTTTCCGCCCGCTCGTCCTCGCTAGTCAACCACCACCGTGATAAAGCTTTGGGCTGATCACCTGTCGCATCGATAGGTTGAACCTCGCCGGCGTAGGACACGAAGTACCAGATATCATTGACCTGCGCTGCCTTTTCAGACAGCGGATCTGCGTCGATATCGTTGAACGGTTCACTGGCCCAACGACCGCTCTCCTGGCCGTGCTCATCCAGCGCGATAGAGACCAGGCCACCATTACCGCATAAGGTAAAAAAGCCACCTGCAGCATGTGGATAAATGAGCGAACAACCCGGCACCTGGATTTCGCTGGCAACACTTTCTTTATCCAGATCGATAACGGTAACCGAGGTCGCCGGGTTCATGTTGAACACCAACATGAATTTGTCATCTGCGGTGATCGCCGTGGCCGATTTATTAATGACCACGTTCAAACGCTTGGTCGGCAGGTCGACTTCGCCTACCAGAGCCAGATTGGCAAAATCATATATAGCGAGGATATCCTGACGTATGCCACGCGTGCCGCGGGTGTAAACGGTTTCACCAATGTAAAACCTCTGCCGCTGCATGGAAATGTCCACGGTGGCAAATTGCCCGGCACTTAACATGCCCTTGGAACGTTGGGTCTCGGTGTCGTACAGGCCGAATTTCGAGTCGGCAAAGTCATGCACCAAGGCATAAGAGGCGGGATAAGGAACGGAGATGACTTCAACGTTTGGAATTGGCTCTGGCTGCAATTCTGCGTGCACTGACACCGCACCGGTAAGCGCGCTCGCCACAGCAATCACCGCGATGCACCAACGACCTCGATAATTTTTTACCGACATGCCAAACATTCCTCCCCTTGGTTTGCATCAGTTTAGGGTGCCATGCGCTTGTCGTCCATGTGTCGACGAGCAAATGTGGGGTCAGAGTAAAGTGTCGTGCGCAAATTCACGCAGGGCGAGCTAGTGCCGCCGGATGGGAAGCAGGTAGCCGATCACCCCGGCCAAACAGTTTGTGGCGCATCGAACCCTGGGTATAGCTGGTTTTATACAGGCCGCGGCGCTGCATTTCCGGGACCAACAGATCGACAATATCTTCAAAGCATTCCGGTAGCACCGTGTAGGCTAGATTGAAACCGTCGATGTCTGTCTCACGCATCCAATCCTGCAACTGATCGGTGACGGTCTCAGGCGAACCGACGATGACCGGTGCCGCACCACCCACGGCCAGGTACTCGGCCCATTCGCCGACAGTTCTGCTGCCGACGGAGGTCAAGGCGCTCTGGATCGCCTGGCTGGAGATGTTTTCCGCTCGTTCATCGAGAGCAAACTGCGACAGATCAATGCCAGTCCAGCCAGACATCAATGCCAATGATCCTTCATGCAGCGCGTAAGAACGATAATCTTCAAATTTGCTCTGGGCGCTCTCATCGGTCGTATCAACAACGATCGACAGCAGCAGGAAGATTTTGACATCGTCCGCCTGCCGTCCAGCGGCGACGGTTTGATCACGCAAACTTTTAACCGTCGCCGCCACTGCGGAGGGCGCCGCAGCGCCGATAAATATGCATTCCGCATGTCGGGCAGCAAAGGCCTGACCCTTTGGCGAACCACCAGCCTGAAAAATTACCGGCGAGCGTTGTGGAGATGGCTCGCACAAGTGTATCGCTTCGAGGTCGAAATACGGGCCGTGGTGCGACACTGCATGCACTTTGGCAGGATCCACAAATATGCCCTGCTGTTTGTCGTACACCACCGCATCGTCTTGCCAACTCCCTTCCCACAACTTGTACATCAAATCCATGTAGTCTGCGGCGATGTCGTAACGTGTGTCATGGCTTGTTTGTTTGCTCTTGCCGGTCCCTTTGGCCGCACTATCCAGATAGCCAGTCACCACATTCCAACCTATGCGGCCTTCGGTGAGGTGATCCAGTGTCGACATTCGCCGGGCGAAAGCATAGGGCGGCTCGTAAGGAATCGAACCGGTGACACCAAATGTCAGATGCTCGGTCGCTGCCGCCATCGCTGCCACAATAGAAAACGGATCGTTGGTAGGTACCTGCATTGCCGCGCGAAGTGCAGCATCCGGTGAATCTGCATAGACATCGTACACACCCGTTACATCCGCCAGGAAAATACCGTCGAACAATCCTCGTTCCAGGGTCTTTGCCAACTCCAGCCAGTGCCGCAGCGACGTATACTCTCGCGATCGATCCCGCGGATGACGCCACAGGCCACTGGATTGATGCGCCACACAATTCATATTGAAGGCGTTGAGAAGAATCTGTTTTTCCATCGATATACCTTTATCTAAGCAGTAGTGAGGTAAACCCTCTAAAACGAGCCCGCTGGGCTCTTTGCGGGCGGTCATGTGTCGCTACATCAGGGAAACGTTCAATGAACCTGCCGATAGCAACCTGGCCTTCCAAGCGCGCCACATTCAAGCCCGCACAAGTATGAATGCCCGCAGCAAAGGCCAGATGCGGATTAGGCTCTCGCGAAATGTCGAATTCGTCCGGCCGATCAAATTGGTCTGCATCTCGATTCGCCGCACCGATACACAGGGTCAGCACAGAACCCGCGGCAATGGTCTGATCGCCTATTTCAACCGCAGTGGTGGTGGTGCGATTGCCTAGTTGATTAGAGCTTTCGAAGCGCAATATTTCCTCCACTGCTGTGTCGATCAACTCAGGTTGAGCGCGCAGTCGCTCAAGTTGCGGCGGGTATCGAAGCAATAGCTCTATGCCATTGCCGATGAGGTTGGTGGTCGTTTCGTGACCTGCGTTGAGCAGGAAAATGCATTGGTGATAAAGCTCAACCGCGCCCAGACCTGCGCCATCCACCTCCCAACGTAATAATCTGGCTAGAATATCATCCTCATCGGCGCTCAAGTCACTGCGGCGCCGGGCAACGAATTCCACCAGATACGCTAAGAACTCCGTGACACATTCGTTACCGTGCTCAATCTGTTCGGCATTCAGACCCACCTCTAAACCACCCAAAATGCCCAGCGACCATTTTCGTAGAGGACCACGCTCATGTTCGGGAACCCGGAGTAGATTGCCGATAATCTCTATCGGAATAGCGGCTGCATAATCTGCTATCAGATCGAACTGGTGCTGAGACTTATGCTTGGCCTGGAGTTGATCGAGGAGCTTTTCGACGACATCCTGCAGACCGCTGCGCATAGCAACGACCATGCGGTTCGACAGCGCATTGCCAATCGCCTTGCGCACCCGGGTATGCAACGGTGGATCGTTAAACACCAGGCTGGTCGTGTGGTGTTCAAATAACGGTGACGCTTCTCCGAATACCGGCGCGAACTGGATGCGCTTATCTGAACTGAAACGACGCGCATCCCGGTACACCGCTGCAAGGTCGGCATAGCGGGTTAAGAAGTAGCTCCCATCCGCACATTTAAGCACCGGCGCTTCATGGCGCAGACGTGCATAAGTCGGGTATGGGTCCGCGTAGAACTCCGCAGGTAACGCCCGCAGATCGAATTCTTCTGGACCCAACTCAACAAGGCTCATATCAAGCTATTTGAGATGGCTGTCGAGATACTCTACAGAAGCATTCACTTCAAACTGAGGCACTGCCCGGTGCGCACCGGGATTGCCATGCAGGGACTTTTTACGCGTGCCCAAGGCACCGAACAGCTCCAAACAGGCGTCTCTTGGCACGATCTCATCATCCCATTGCACCAGGAATCGCACCGGACATGACACTTCGGGCGCCATGCGCAACAGATCATCGCCGTTGGGACCCCATGCCCCCATAAGACCAAACAACGCCACGCGGACACGGTCATCGGTTGCCGTGACCGGCAATCCCATCATGGTGCCCATGGATAAGCCCCACCAACCTGTCGGTCTCGCACCTTCTTCGGTTTCTATGAAATCCAGCGCTGCACGCCAATCCCCGAGCATGCCCTGGGTGCCGCCGCCTTCGGTCCAGGCTTTGGCAAAACCATCAACCTCCTGCATATCGCCAGTGCTGCGCTCACCGTGACCGGGTCCATCTATGGCCATGGCGGCGATGCCTCTGGCACACAGCATTTGTGCAACCGCCGCAATGTAATCGACTTTCTTGTGGGTAGTGCCACCATGACCGAGCATAACGAGGCGGTCAGCGCCTGCTGCGGGTGCCCAATAGACCCCTGGCACCTCGTGGCCTTCTACATTCAATTCGAAATCGCGTTCTTGATTGACTGTATCCGTGGTCCAAGCCATCGTTTATCTCCTTGCAAAACGACACAAACTAACCCAGCTTGCGCATTCTGTTCAATCAGTGAAAATCAACAGCACAGCCTGGCTGTGAGAAAAAGGAATCTATGCTCTCCAAGCAACAGATCGAACATTACAGCGAAAATGGTTATGTGGTGCCGGATTATCGGTTATCTGAGGAAACCCTATCAGCAATCAAAGCCGATCACGCCCGGCTGGTCGAAGCGCAGCCACAATTCTCAGATTACTGTGGCGCATTGCTGTTATGTGACTTCGGTTTCCTCAACTATGCAAAAAATCCGCACATTCTGGATATGGTCGAACAGCTTATCGGTCCAGACATTGCGTTATGGAACTCGAGCCTGTTTGCCAAGCCCGCCCGCGTCGGCACCCGCACGCCATGGCATCAAGATGGGGAATACTGGCCGGTTCGGCCATTGGCAACCTGCACGGTTTGGATCGCGCTGGACGACGCAACCACCGACAACGGCTGTTTACGATTTTTACCCGGCACCCATAAACATCGAAGCCTTGCCAGGCACCGACATAATGATGCCAAGGACATTGCCTTGCCCTTAGAGCTGGAACCGGGTCTGGTGGACGAAAGCCAAGCCGTAGACCTGGAACTCGAAGCAGGTCAAATGTCTCTGCACGATGTCTATCTATGGCACGGCTCGGCAGCCAACCTGTCAGACAAGCCGCGCCGAGGCATGACCCTGCGTTACATGCCAACCACCTCAGTCTATCGCCGGGATCTGAACAAAAGCCCCGTTGACGAAGACCGAACCGTATTCCTCATGCGCGGCGTTGACGTCTCCGGCGAAAACGACTTCCGTGTGCGCTAGCGGATCGCAGCAGAATTGAGCAATTAATTGACCTCTAGTCCGCGCAGCGCCAATCCTGGGTTTACCGAAGGCGCGATGTCCCGCCATATGATCCGTCTGTCTGGCTTCATGATCATGGGGTTTTTGACGATGACGGGCGCTCAGCTCATCGAAGCGGTTTATCTGGGCCTGGTCGGCAGTGATGAACTGGCGGCGGCGGCATTTACCTTTCCGGTCATCATGGCGTTCAACGCAACCACACGAGGCATCGGCATCGGCACCGGCGCTGTATTAGCCCGGTCGATAGGCGAGGGAGATCGAGACAAGGCGGTCCGGCTCACCTCACACGGACTGTTGCTGACCTTCGCGTTTACTGTGTTTTGTGCGGCGCTGCTGATCTGGCAGAGCAATGCGCTGCTGTCATTGCTTGGTGCCAGCGGCCACATACTGCAGCTCTCAACCGCCTACATCGTCATCTGGAGTCTTGGTTTTCCCAGTTTTGGTATGTCCATGGTCGGTGCCGGCCTGATGCGTTCGATTGGCGACCCGGCGTTTCCGGGTTACGTGATGACAACCGGATCCGTGGTGCAGGTGCTGGTCGCCCCACCGCTGATATTCGGCTGGTTCGGGCTATCGCCAATGGGCATTGAGGGTGCCGCCTGGTCATTTGTTATTGCCCGCGGCGCCTCATTTCTGATGACCGCGTGGTGGTTCCTGAAGAAAGAAAATATCATCCGCTGGAACCTCACCAGACTCCGCTCGTCCGCCCGGGACATCCTCCACGTCGGTGTTCCAGCGGGCGCCACCAATCTGATTCAACCACTTTCCATTGCCGTTACCACCAGAATTCTAGCTGATCTCGACACCTCGATTGTCGCCGGTTTTGGCGTCGCGACCCGCATCGATGCGGTCATCACCATGGTGGTGATTGGCATTTCGGCCAGTGCAGGGCCCCTGGTCGGACAGAACTGGGGTGCCCAGCTTCATGACCGAGTAGACGAAGCACTGAGGCTGGGCTATCGCTACTGCCTCGCCTGGGGTTTGATCGCGGCGGTCATCATGTGGTTGGCAGGAGAGTTTTTCGTACGCTTGGTCACCGACGACCCCGCCCTGGTACGCACCGCCACCCTGTATCTCTACATCGTGCCGATCAGCCTCGGCTTTATGGGCATGGTCAACGTGGCTAACGCATCATTCAACGCGCTGAGCAAACCCACGCCGCCACTGGTGCTTTCCCTGGCGAGACTATTGGTGGTGTACGTGCCCATGGCTATCGTCGCTAACAATCTGTTCGGCTATGTCGGTGTTTTTACCACCATCGCAATCGTTAACGTGATTTTCGGCATCGCCGGGTGGTGGTGGAATAAACAGACCATAGCCACGTTGAGAAGTAGAAAATTGGGGTCAGAGTAAAGTCTCAGAGTAAACTTTGTTTACTCTGACCCCAGACCTGTAATTTGCGTATCATGGTCTACCCACTCGAGAGGCCACGTCATGATTACGCTCCCTGGTCAGTTCGAATTTCTAACCGATGCGTGGCTCGAAGAAGCGCGCTCCTTCCTGCAAAAAGAATTAGCACGGGAAAAGGGGCGCTTCCAACCGTTCTCAATATGCGAGCGCTTTGCTGATGCACCACCGCATCTCGAATTTCCGGAGAACGTCGCCCAGTGGCAGGTGCGCTTTGCGGACGATACCCTGACTGTCTCGCGCGATTTTGACCCGTCAGCAGACCTGCTGGTTGAAGGCGATTACACCGCTGCACTTCTTTTCGCTCAGAGTATCGGCGCTCTTGCACCAGGCGTCAGCGCAGCGACGCTGCGTGAAGTTCGACATATATTCGGCAACGATGCGCTGAACGTGCAAGGTAAGCTCGAAGATTCAGCGACAAACGAACTGCTTGGGTTGCTCCACGACCACTTGGGACGACGCACTGTTGAGAACCCGGATCTTTCTCATCGCGCACATCACCTTGGCATTTCCGAGCAGATGCGAGAATTGACGGAGAACGGATACACCGTCATCGAACGCGCTATATCCCCACAATTCGCTGACCAAGTACGCGCCGCAACGTTACGCGCATTGCTATCGCATCACCATTTTCAATTGCAGTGGATGCTGTATCACGGCCAGGAATTCGAGCGCATTGTGCAAAACCCGCAGTTGATGACCCTGATCGACGCCTCTCTCGGTCGCGGGGCGGTGATCGCCTCATTGAGCAGTATCAGACGAGGACCCGGTAAAGGCACCATCCCCATGCACACGGACTATGTATCCGTACCTGAGCCTTACCCGGAATTCGCTCTGACCGGCGTGGGTGTCTGGGCCCTGGAAGATTGGAGCGTCGCTTCCGGACCCACCTGGATCGTACCGGGCAGCCATAAAATGCGTCGACCACCCAGAAAAGACGAAGCAACCGACGGTGCCATTCCGATAGAGATGCCCAAAGGCTCTGTGGTTTATTTCACTCATGGTGTCTGGCACTGGCAAGGCGATCGCACCGAACCCGGCGAGCGCGTCAGCCTGCACATGCATTTCAATCGCGGCATCTTACGAGGATTGGAACCAAAGAAGATCGATGTACAGATGATGCATCGCAACCCACCGCGACTCGGTGAGATGCTCGGCGAAGACGATTGGTTCGACAAGATGACCGCACACGGACGGGACTATGCGCGATTCACCTACATGACTCGCCTGCAGGCATTTAGCGAGGCGAGCAAAGAGGCGGCTGGTTAGATTTTAAATTTGGGGTCAGAGCAAAGTGCCAGAGTAAACTTTGTTTACTCTGGCACTTTGCTCTGACCCCAATTCTGTTCATCCGATATCTGAGAGGGGGCTGTGTTCGCTGTCCTTCTCCAGCTTAAGACGGTCAGCCAACTGCTTGAGGTTATGTTCATGCTGTTCTCTGTCGATTTTGTATTTGGAAACCATGTACAGACCCAACAAATACAGTCCGCAATACAGCGGCAAGAAGAAAGTCGCCAGATCAAAACGAATCTGGTCTGTGACCGCCTCCAGGCCGGTGATGCCATCGAGGCCAACCAGAGTAATGATCGTTCCAGCACCAATAATGCCCCCGGCAGATACCGCTTTTAACGAAAAACCACGAGCGGCATAGAATAATCCTTCCGAGCGTCGCGCCGTTGAGATTTCACTTTCCTCAACAACATCCGCCATCATTGAATCCAGCAAAACATTGCCAATGATGCTGCAAGCCACCTCCAACACGATGAAAGCTGAATAAATATACACGGCGAGCCAACTGCCCAACGGTGGCCAGTAACCTGCTAACAACAATATATAGGGGATTGGATATAGACTGACGTTGATCGCAATTGCGCCAATAGCCGCGCGCTTCTTGCCATACTTCTTGCCCAGGCGAGGAATCACGGCATAGGCAAAAACCGGCGCTATGAACACACACAACCCGGTAAACGCTATCTGCGCACCGCTAAAACCGAAGAAATAGGTCGTGTTGTATATATACAACGCCATGCCGAGACCGCTGGCAATGCCAATAAACAAACCATAGAAAAACAATGCAGAAAAATTCTTGTTTCTGATGGATTGCAGTATTTGCGAGAGTTCGCGGCCGATCGCTTTGATTTTGAAGGTCTCTTTCGGCCGGGGAATTGCCGCGGCGGCTTTTTGCGTGCCGAACGCCGATATCAAAATAACTGCAGCGATGACCAGGGCACCGACCGTGCCATAGATCGAATAACCCTGTTGAACCGCGACCCCATAAGCGCCGACCCAGAACGCAAAGTTGATGGTGTGAATGCCATTGCCGCCATACCAACCAAACGAGTAACGCAGGGCAAGCCACTTATTGCGTCGGTCATAGTCAGATTCCAGGTCTGGTAACAATGCCGTGCTGGGTACTTCAAACAGTGTCGTACCGGTGCGGATGAGGATGGCCATCACCAATACATACCAGAAGGTATTGCCTTCATTGAGCTCAATGAAAGGATTGAACAACCCATAAAAGGTGATCGGCAGGAGGAAGAAAGAGGCATACATGAAAGGATGCCGCCTGCCGAGGCGTGAACTGGTCTTGTCTGACCAATGCCCCAGCAGCAGGTCCGAAACCGCGTCCCACAACATGGCACACGCCAATGCCAGGGAGGCAAGATAACCGGCCAACCCTAAAACTTGATTGGCGTAGATCAATAACAAATAGCTGAACGCATTGTTTTTGATCCCATAGGCCATAGAGGCCGAGCCGTAAAACCAAAAAATTGGCTTTCTTTCCAAAGTGCCGGTACTGATGATCTCCACTCCCTGATTCGACATCGTGTCACCAATAGCAGAACTAGTTTTGAATAGAAAGGTCCAACGCTCGACTGTTAGGCTGCGCTAAATCTACTTACTGGAGCATTGCACATGTCCTACCTGGAGATTATTCAACCTGAACAAGCAACCGGTGCACTAAAGAATTCCTACGATTCTCTGGTAAAAATGTATGCCGATGCCGGTTTGTCGACTGTCGTACCGAATGTTTACAAATCCAATTCCGCGTTACCTCTCCATCTGGATTTCGGCACCCTGCAGGCGGTCTGCCTACCCAACTACCCCCAACAAACAGAACCTCCCACGACAATACCCGGTGTGTTGGTGAATTTCGGCGTCGCTAAGTTCAGCTCCTGTTTCTCCTGAACCGAACAAGTGGGGACCGAGGTGCCCCTCATATATCCCGATCCAAAAATAGTCGAACAGGTCCTGGCTGACTACGAGACCGCCGATATTCCTGAACTACACAAAATGTGTGCGCGTTGGACAGAAAAATTCGTCCACGAATCCTGGACCGCGACGGCTGCGAACGTCCAAGCGCTACGCGATGCCGGGTTCCCGGACACCGAATTGGTCAACTGGGCAGAAAGTGCCACGGTGCAGACCTGGTGGGTGATGAGTGCAGATGCGGGCGGTGTTCCAATCGACGACTTCCTGCCGCAAGAGCAGCAGGTTGTGCGCCGGGATCATCACATTTATAAGGCTGGCGCATGGAGTCGCGCGCCATGCACGGAAATCCCGAACGAAGTGCAGCCCGCTAACGGGCAAGAAATTGCCTGGATCGACACCAACGAAGATGATCCGGCATATCTAAAGGCCGCCGATTGGGCTAATGATCGCTACGGCATGGCGCCTAATTTCCTCAAGGCTTTTTCACTGCGCCCGGCACTGTTCCCACGACATTGCAGAGCCTTTGAGCTCCTCGAACAACCACAGTCAAGTTTACTGACCCCACGCCTGCACGCCCTGGTCCGCGCCCTGGTCTCTCTACTCAACCATAGTCAGTACTTTGCGGC
>Ga0114950_10003682_pt1 | contig 11868 bp, 13 predicted proteins | sample N075metaG_FD_83503 | JGI IMG/M metagenome (GOLD analysis project Ga0114950, IMG submission 83503) | Deep subsurface microbial communities from Kermadec Trench to uncover new lineages of life (NeLLi) - N075 metaG | ecosystem: Environmental > Aquatic > Marine > Ocean trench > Sediment | place...
CGGCCATCAACAAGCACTGCTTGATCCGCCCGAGTCCGACCAGCTCGATTACGAAGGCGAAATCGTGATCGTGATTGGTAAGGAAGGGAGAAGGATTTCCCGGGAGGATGCGTACAAGCACGTTGCAGGCTTGACGATCATGAATGAAGGATCATTGCGCGATTTCTTGCGGCACGCCAAATTTAATGTGACGCAAGGTAAGAATTTCGAAAATTCCGGCGCACTGGGGCCCTGGATGGTGACACCCGACGAACTCGACCCCATGGGCGAGCTGCAGGTGATGACACGGGTTAATGATGAAGAACGGCAGAATGACGTAACGTCAAACCTCATGTTTCCGTTCCCCTATCTCATCAGCTACCTGTCCACTTTTTATCGCCTGAAGCCGGGCGACATCATCGCCACTGGCACTCCGAATGGAGCGGGCGCCCGATTCGATCCCCCCAAGTATTTGATGGATGGTGATGTAGTCGAAGTTGAAGTACCTGGCATTGGTACGCTATCGAATCCGGTGTCGACGGAGATTGTGAAATGAGAGACTTCAAACACTCGTTGCCAATGGAGCTGCTAAAAGCGCGCGAAGCCGCGATGGCACGTTTCCGCCCAATGCTCAGGGACCATGGACTTACGGAGCAACAATGGCGAGTCGTTCGTGCATTGTCTGAGTTCGGCAAAATTGACGCCAGCGAGCTCGCCCGACAAAGTTTTTTGTTGGCACCCAGCCTGACACGAATTCTGCAATACCTTGAAAAAGAAAAGATCGTCAAACGCATAATTGACAAGAGTGACCAGCGCCGTACGGTTATTATGCTAACCAACAAAGGACGGCAGATTCATTCTGAAGTCGGTCCGGATTCCGAGGCGCTGTATATTGAGATCGAGCGGGAGTTCGGGCTCGAGAAACTTGAGGCATTGTATTCATTATTATCCGAATTTTACTCGACACTGCGCAAGAGCAGCGGTAAAGGATAACACTATCGAATGGTCTGGTATTGACCGTCGTAGAAGACCAGTGGCCCACCATCATTTGATCGATAGTCGATCACTTCACCGATGATAATGTGGTGGTCGCCACAGTCGTGAACGTTGTCGGTCCGACATTCAAACCAGGCTAGCGTATTCTTTAGCAACGGCGCGCCGTTTTCGCTTGATTCGTAATCGACGCCGTCGAATATGTCGTGCTTGGAACGTGCAAACAGTTTCGATACGGGTTGCTGGCCTAGTTCCAACACATTGATCGCGAAATAGCCGGCGTCCAGGAAAGCCTGCAACGAATTCGATACTTTCGCGATGCTCCACAGGATCAGCGGTGGCTCCAGAGAAACCGAGCTGAAACTGTTGGCCGTAATGCCGAAGCAATCCCCCTCCGAATTGCTACAGGTGATGACCGTGACACCGGTCGCGAACTTCGACAAACACTGTCGAAACCTTGTCAAATCCAGCATGTGCCCACCCTTTTTCCCATACAACTTGACAACAAAGCCTATTTATTAATATATTAATAATTAACATATTAATAAAATTCCCTCCGAATGACAATGCAAGCTTTTAGCCGTTCTTTGCCCATGATGTTGTACAGCGCATTGGACGCCGTAATGCCCAGATTTCGTAAGATTTTCAAGAAGTTTGGCCTCACCGAGCAGCAGTGGCGAGTTTTAAGAGTGCTTTGGGAGGTCGATCAGGTACCTTTCCATGCCCTGGCGCAGATCACCCTCATTCCACCGCCAAGCCTTGTCGGGATCATTGATCGCCTGGCAGCCAGCGAACTCGTCGAAAGACGTCGCTCCGAAACAGACCGACGAGTGGTCTACGTCAGCGCTACCGCGTCCGGCCAGAAACTCGAGAAGAAAGTGCGCGCGGAAGTCGACCAGGTGTACGCCGACTTGCGAGGGTCGATTGAACCCGCTGTCTGGAAGCAACTGATGGCTGGTCTCGGAAATATCGTATCCAGCTGCGGCGATGAAGCCACCCAAAAGCAATTGACTCGATAAACAAACACCAAAAACAAACTCCGAATACAGGACAGGCAACCAGCATGAACAACGTAGATACTGAATCAGGCAACGGCATTCGAAACGGCAAACAATATCTCGCGGGCCTGCAGGACGAACGCGATGTGTGGATTCATGGAGAGAAAGTAAAAGACGTTACGACTCATCCCGGACTCAGCAGCGGTGCGCATACGCTTGCCGGATTCCTGGACAAACAGTTCGATCCAAAGCTGCAGGAAAAAATCACCTACAAAGAGAATGGCAAACGCTTCGCAACCTCATACCTGGTGCCAAAATCGCAGCAGGACATTGTGAAGCGTGGAGAGGCCTTCTACGAATGGGCAACATGGTCGAACGGTATGTTTGGCAGAACGCCGGACTATAAAAACGCGTCTGTCATGGCGTTTGGCAGCGCCACAGATTTTCTGGCCGAGGGCAGGCCCGAATTCGGCGAGAACATGAAGAATTACTACGAGTATGTTCGCAACAATGACAAAGTTTTGACGCATACGCTCGTTAACCCGACCTTTAACTACGCGCAGGCTAAAGAAGGCAAGTACAGCGACAAAGTTGCCTTGCAAATTGTGAAAGAGACTGACGAGGGAATCGTCGTCAAAGGCGCACGTTTGCTTGCGACATTAGGGCCTCACGCTGATGAAATTGAGGTTTTCCCTTCAACCTTGCTGAAAGCGTCGGAAGAAAACCTGCCGTTTGCTTTCGCGTTCGCTATACCAATCAGCACGCCGGGCTTACGCCTGATTTGCCGCGACTCCTATGACCATGGAAAATCTCACTTCGATGCACCGCTCGCTTCGAGGTTCGAGGAAATGGATGCAGTGGTCATATTCAACAATGTGCTCGTTCCCTGGGAGCGCGTTTTCATGTACCGCGACCCGGCGATGTGTAACAAGGCATTCGCAGAGACGAATGCCGTGATACACATGATGCACCAGGTGGCTTGCGGCAAGCTTGCCAAAGCGGAGTTTATTGTCGGCCTGTTATGCGCCATGGCGAAAGCGACCGGCAAAGATAAGGATATGAACGTGAAAGGCCAGATTGCCGAAGCAATGTGGATAGCCGAAAGTGTCCGTGCGTTCCGCTATAGCGCCGAGATGCAGGCGCACGCAGACCAGCGCGGCAACTACATACCACTGCGTCGACCGCTGGACACCTCGCGAAACCTGTTCCCGAAGATGTATCCGCGGCTGATCGAGATCGTGCAATTGCTTGGTTCCAGCTCACTGATGGCCACGCCCTGTGAAGCCGACCTGACCAATGAACTTGCTGGCGATATCGGCCAGTATTTCCAGACAGTAAACCTCGAAAGCAAAGACCGGATCGCGCTTTTCAGACTGGCACACGATGTTGCAGTGTCCGGGTTCGGCAATCGCCAGGCGCTTTATGAACGATTCTTCTTCGGACCGCAGAATGTTATGGCGTCGATTTACTATGACCTCTATAACAAGGATGACATGATGGATCGGGTGACGGAGATTCTGAACCGGGCATAGGCTCCGATGAAATTTTGCTCTGAATGTGGATCGGCTGTTTCATTGCAGGCGGTGCAGGGAGATCACCGCAAGCGATTCGTATGCAGCGATTGCGGCACAACCTATTACGATAACCCGCGCGTGCTGGTGGCCACCTACGTTTGTGTTGGCAAGAAAATATTGTGGATCAAGCGCGGCATCGCCCCTGCCCAGGGAAGCTGGGCGATACCAGGCGGTTACATGGAAAGCGATGAAACGCCGGAGGACGCCGCCAGCCGCGAATTGCGCGAAGAGACCGGAGTCGAAGTGCAGTCAGATAAGATGATGCTGGTCAGTGTTAGCTCGATACTGCACATGTCCCAGACGCATCTTGTGTTCCGCTGCCATCTTGATACGACTCCCGAGACCACTTGCACCGACGAGGCTGTGGATTTCGGCTGGTATACGAACGACGACTTGCCCTGGGCGGATCTCGCGTTCAAATCGATAGAACCGCAGATACGCCAGGTCTATCGATGGCTGGATAGCGGTAACTATGGAATTCGCATTGGCGTAGTCGATCAGGACAGAAGCCACTACAAAAACTACCCGCTGGCGAAATAAAGCGACGATCAGATAGCAATCCAGGCCGTCTTCAGGGCCGTATATTTATCGAGCGCGTGCAATGACTTGTCGTGCCCGTTGCCAGACTGTTTCATACCGCCCAGGGGCACAGTAATGTCGGTGCCGCCGTAGCAATTCACATGTACCACGCCTGAGCGAACCTTCTGAATCATGCGGTGTGCGCGGCTCAGATCGGATGTCCAGACGCCGGCTGCAAGGCCGTAAACCGTTGAATTCGCGATGCGCACCGCATCCGCTTCATCCTCAAACGGCATCACGCTCAAGACCGGTCCGAAAACCTCCTCCTGCGCAATGCGCATATCACTGCTTACATTGTCGAACACGGCAGGCGACATGTAATAGCCGCCGGAATCCTGCAGAATCCGCTCGCCACCTGTGACCCGGGTCGCGCCGTCGTCATCAGCGATCGCTATGTAGTCGAGGTTTTTGTCCAACTGCACCTCACTGTTAATTGCCCCTACGTCAGAGACGGGGTCAAGAGGATCACCCACAGTTAATCCTTCGGCACCCGCTTTCAGTTTTTCTACAAAATCACCGTGAATGCTTTTTTCAACGAGCAAGCGCGAACCAGCGACGCATACCTGCCCGGAATTGCGGAATATTCCATTGACCGCTGCCGCTACTGCTTCGTCGATATCGGGCGCGTCGGCAAAGACAATATTGGGTGATTTACCACCAAGCTCCAGGTAAACATGTTTCAGGTTCGAGCGCGCCGAATATTCCATCAATTTGCGACCGACAAAAGCCGATCCGGTGAATGCCAGTACATCAATATCGTCGTGCAAACCGATCGCTTCGCCAACAACAGAGCCCTTGCCGGTCACGACATTAAAGACGCCTTCCGGTATTCCTGCCTGCAGCGCCAATTCAGCCATACATAGTAACGATAGCGATGCTGTCTCTGATGGTTTCAATACGACGGAATTACCAACTGCGAGCGCGGGTGCGATTTTCCAGGCGCCAATCATCAACGGGAAATTCCAGGGTACGATGACGCCAACGACGCCGATCGCCTGCCGCAGCACCAGCCCGAGATGATTCGGTCCGGTTGGCGCAACTTCGCCGTTGATCTTGTCGATCGCTTCGCCGTAATAACGAAAGGTCCCCGCCGCACTCCCCGGCTCTGCCTTCAGCGCCATCCCGATCTCAGTGCCATTGTCCCGCACACCCAGTACTGCAATTTCGTAGGCATGCTCCTCGATCAGATCCGCCAAACGCATCAGGACTTTCTTGCGCGCAAAGGGTGGTTGATTCGCCCATACGCCACTATCGAACGCCTTGCGAGCGGCGACTACAGCGAGGTCGACGTCGGCAGCGGTTCCGTCTGCTATGCGAGTCAGGACCTCACCATTTCGGGGGCTGAAAACGTCGAGGCTGGCGCCATTAGTCGACGCTTGAGCCACCCCGTTTATCAGGTGCTTCTGCGGCGGGACAGGACTTTCGGCGAGACTTTGTATGCGGGCGAAATCAATCACAGGGGTAGTTTCCGGAATTCGTTGAAGTATTGTTGTCGTTTCATTATTATCACCGATGTTTCATTTAGTGACAAGCCGTTACGCTCATTAGCAGGGAACCATGCGCACTGTTGACAAAGCTTTTGAATTACTTGGACTTTTCTCAAAGCGTGAGCCGGAGCTCGGCCTCGGCGAAATCTCGCTCCGGACCCATTTCGACAAAGCAACCAGTCGGCGGCTCCTGCTGGCGCTCGCCAAACATGGGCTGATTGAGCAAAATCCCGAGACCCGCCGCTATCGTATCGGCCCTGGTGTACTGCGCCTTGCGCAGGTCCGCGAAGCGACATTACCATTGAACGATATTGTGCAACCGATCCTGAAACGACTGGTCGAGGGCAGTGGGGAAACCGCGCATTTCACAGTGTTGTCCGGTAATCAACTTGCCACCGTCGCTATGCAGGAAAGTCCGCGATCAAATCGCGTCAATATGGACCTGGGCGAAATTTTGCCGTTGCATGCAACAGCATCCGGAATTGTCATTCTCGCCTTCCAGAACGGCGATCAGACGGAACTGCTTGACCAGTTGGATCTCAAAGCTTTCACTGATAGCACACTGGTTGATCGCAAACAAATCGAACAGGCCATGCAGGCAGCCAGGAAATCCGGCTACGTAATCAATCTTGGCTATTACGAGGCAGACGTCTGCAGTATTGCTGTCCCGGTTTTCGATCCAACCGGCAATGTGATGGGCACACTGGCCGTAGCCACACCCAAAGGTCGTTTCGCGGAAGAGAACCAGTCTGCTATCAAAAGGTTGCTGATAGCCGCGGCGGCCGAACTAACCGCAAGGATCGGCGGTCGCACGCCGGCTGACAAGGTTGCCTGACGATGGCTGACCGTCAACGTGCGCTGGTACTCGATTTCGGTGGAGTAATCACCCGCACGATTCATGAAACGCACACCCAAACCGAAAACGCGCTCGGCATTCCCTCAGGTACGTTGACCTGGCGCGGCCCTTTCGATCCGGACACGGATCCATTGTGGGTCACCATGCAAAACGGGGAAATTAGCGAACGAGACTATTATGCGCAGCGGACATTGGAAATTTCTGAGCTGATTGGTGCCGGCTGGACCGAAATGTCGCAATTCATTCGTGCCGCTCGCGGCGCCGAACCCTCTGCCATTATTCGACCGGAGGCGCTGGACGCGATTGGTGTTGCGAAGTCGCAAGGACACAAGCTCGCCATCCTGTCGAATGAGATGGATTTGTTCTACGGCAAAGATTTTCGCGGCAAGTTATCGTTTCTCGACGACTTCGACGTGATCGTTGATGCGAGCTACAGCGATATTCTTAAACCCGATGCCCGTGCGTACCAGGACTGTTGCGAGCAATTGTGTACTGCTCCCGAGGATTGTGTCTTCGTCGACGATCAGCGAAAAAACATTACAGGGGCGAGCGGTGTCGGTATGCAAGTCGTACATTTTGACGTCATTCATCCAGGCGCGAGTTATAAACACGCTCTCGCGCTACTAAATAATTAGATGGAAAGGTTTAAGTCATGCGAAGTTCCGATTTCTACAATGAACACAATGCGAAACATTTCTGGCATCCAATGGCGCATCCACTGGAAATGCGCAACAACCCACCCAAGGTGATCCAGAAAGCCGAAGGTGTTCACGTAACTGACGTCAACGGGCACACGGTGCTCGACGCAGTGGGTGGACTCTGGAACGTCAACCTTGGCTTCTCCAACCAGAAAATCAAAGACGCAATCGCCGCGCAATTGGCCGAGATGCCGTACTACTCCTCCTTCCGGGGTACTTCTAACGCGTCGGCTATTGAGCTTTCTTACCTGTTGCGTGAGTGGTTCGAGCCCGATGGGCTGGTGCGTGCATTCTTTTCATCGGGTGGCTCCGACGCCGTTGAAACCGCGCTTCGACTGGCGCGACAGTACCATCGTATTCGTGGAGAACTGGACCGAACCAAATTCATCAGCCTGAAACAGGGTTATCACGGAACGCATTTTGGTGGAGCATCCATAAACGGCAACTCGAAATTTCGGCGCAATTATGAACCGATGCTGCCGGGGTGTTTTCACATTGCCGCGCCATGGACCTATCGCAATCCCTTCGACGAATCGGACCCCGCCAGACTGGCCGAGCTCTGTGCCGGAATGCTCGAAGCCGAGATCAAGTTTCAAAGTGCGGATACGGTTGCTGCTTTTATTATGGAGCCCGTGCTCGGTGCGGGCGGCGTTATCCCGCCACATGAGAGTTTTATGCCGATGGTGCGTGATATATGCGACCGACACGGCGTACTGCTCATCGCTGACGAGGTTATCACCGCCTTCGGACGAACCGGTGCCTGGACCGGATCCCGACTTTGGGACGTAAAGCCCGATCTCCTTTGTGCAGCAAAAGGCATAACCAACGGCTACTTTCCGTTCGGCGCGACCATGCTGTCAGAAAAAGTTGCGGATGCATTCGAAACCAACAAAGACAGCATGGGTGCTATTGGCCACGGTTATACGTATTCGGCTCATCCGGTTGGAGCCGCCGCCGCAATTGCGACGCTGGCAGAAACCGAACGCCTGAATGTAGCGGACAACGCTGCAGCGCGCGGCGCCGAACTGATGTCGGCTTGCCTGAAATTACAGGAGAATCACGAGATTATTGGCGATGTGCGAGGGATTGGCCTGATGCTGGCGCTTGAACTTGTATCCGACCGGAAGACCAAGGCGCCGCTGGACAAGAAACGTGTCGATGCAATTTTCGAATCAGCCTATGCCGACGGTTTGATGATCAGGGTATCCGGCAACAACATCATTCTATCCCCTTCACTGGTGATAGACTCAGATAACGTTGCAACCATCGCAGCAGGAATCGACGCTGCGATATCCAACACAGAATAACAATGAGTAATCTCGCGCCACGCATCCTATTGATTGGCACTGCTGATACCAAAGCTGATGAGCTTTTGTATCTGAAAATGCGCCTGAAAAAAGCCGGTGCAGCGGCTATTACGATGGATGTTGGAGTCTTGGGAGATCCGCCGTTCGAACCGGAGTATTCCAAACATGCCGTCGCCGAAGCCGCTGGCACCAGCAATCAGGACATCATCGACCTGGGCGATGAAAATCTGGCAATGGTTAAACAGGCCGAAGGCGCTGCGCGGCTCGCGACTGCTCTGTTTGAGAATGGTGATATCGATGGCATGCTTGCCATTGGCGGTTCAATGGCAACCGACCTTGCGCTGGATGTTGCGGAGGTTCTTCCACTCGGCGTCCCGAAAGTTATTGTATCGACCATAGCCCATTCTGCCGTTTTGCCACCGGAGCGAATCTCGCCGGATGTCATGATGATCTTGTGGGCTGGCGGTTTATACGGTCTGAATTCCGTTTGTCGCGCAGTACTCAGTCAAGCCGCCGGTGCGGTTGTCGGCGCCTGTAACAACGTTGAAACTCAATCCGGCGAGAGGCCATTGATCGGCATGACATCGTTGGGGAAATCCAGCCTTAAGTACATGGTGCATCTCAAACCGGAACTCGAGCAGCGTGGCTTCGAACTTGCAGTATTTCATACAACCGGCATGGGCGGCCGCGCGCTGGAATCGCTGGTGAGTCAGAAAAAGCTTGTGGCCGTTCTGGACTTGTCATTAATCGAGGTAAGCAATCACGTACATGGCTCGGTGGTCAGCGCCGGCGCGAACAGGCTGGAGGGCGCAGGAGCAGCGGGAGTGCCGCAAATCGTCGCACCCGGTGGTGTCACGCTGGTCGACTTGCAAACCTGGGCCGACATGCCGCCTAAATTCGACGGCCGCGAGACTCACACACATAATCGCCTGATCGCCTGTGTCAAGCTGAGTCCCGATGAACGAGTAGAATCAGCGAAGGCGATAGTGGAAAAACTGAATAAATCGAAATCACCGACGACGTTTATCATGCCGTTACAGGGCATTGATGAATGGGACAAAGAAGGCGGACCGTTTCACGATGATGAAGGGCTTCGATTGTTTTCAGAAGAAATTCGAAGTGGACTCAAACCTCCGGTCGAGCTGATTGAAATAGACGCGCACATCAATGACCAGGAATTTTCGTCGACAGTGCTCAGTGTATTGGATCGCTGGATCAATGACGGAACCATCCGGATATGGGGCAATGAATAGAATACTGATTTTCCTGGTGCTGATCGCCACATCCTTCGTCTCGGGTTGCTCAGGTTCAGATGAACCCGCTCGACTGCGACAAAATGGCAAAGTAATACTTGTTACCGGGGCGACAGGCACGCAGGGAGGCGCCGTTGCCAGAGAGCTGCTGAAACGTGGCTACACTGTTCGTGGCCTCACTCGAAATCCGCACTCGGAACGTGCGAAAACCATGACCGGCATGGGTGTGCCGATGGTTCAGGGCAATTTTGATGACGATAAATCTCTTGCATCTGCGATGAACGGGGCGTACGGCGTATTCGCGGTTACCGATTTCTGGGAGCACGGCTATGAGACGGAAGTCACTCATGGCAAGAACTTGATCGATGCGGCCAAAGCAGCGGCCGTGGAACACTTCGTTTTTACCTCCGTTTCAGGGGCGGACTCATACACTGGCATCCCTCATTTCGACAGCAAAGGCGAGATCGAAGAGTATCTGCGCGAGTCCGGAATCCATTACTCAATCGTTCGCCCGGTTGAATTCATGGACAATATTTCTTTCGCGCGAAAGCAGCTCATGTCCGGCACCTATTATGATCCGCGTGACCCAGGCAAGAGCCACCAGTGGATCGCAGCCAGCGACATTGGTTTTTTTGTCGGCCTCGCGTTCGATAACCCGGACGAGTGGATAGGAAAAGAACTCGACATCGCCGGCGATGAACTGACGATTGCCGAATATGTCGATATCTTGTCTGTCACCATGGGCCTGGATATACATCACCAGCAGATCTCATGGGCAGCCTATGAGAGAAACGTTGGCGAGGAAATCACGACAATGCTTCGATGGTTCGACCAACAGGGTTACAACACTGATGTAGATGCTTTGCGAAGACAATATCCGAACCTGCAAAGTTACGAGCAATTCCTGCGCAATCGTGAATAGCCGCAATGGGCGTGTTGATTTCTAATGACGCCCGAAGGGGCAAAGTGGCTTCTCGCATGACAGAAATTAATGACGAGTTCGAACTCTGGGACTTGCGAATCGAAGTTGTTGGCGAGCAAGATAAATTGGTCTGCGGCCACACTGTTGGCGATCATTTCGAGTTGTCAGGGGAAAACCTTAGATTTCCCGTTGATCAACCGTTTTCAATTTATGCATTGGCTGCTGTAATCGCTCCGGGCACCGCTTCGGTGATTGCAGCCGGGTCGCTGGCTTGAATCAACGGCACTACCGGTGCCACTCGAAGCCTGCTTTCGATATCGAGTGCCATAAGCGTCAGAAGTAAATCTGAATGCTGTCGAGCACGCTGTCACAGTTGACGAGATCGACTTTCTTCATTTTAATTTTGAAACTTCCAGCATCGCGAACGAGTTTGTGAGAATACGCGCCACCGTAGGTGTAAATTTTGTCTCGCCGATATTCCAGCATGATAAATCGCGAATTTACCTCCGCAACACCCGCGTCTTCATCATACGAATCGAGCATGACATTGGACACAGTGTGGACGCTGTAGGGCATTGGCTGAAGCGATTGTGCGTTAGGGTGGCTGTATCGTTTCACCCGTATCGCTCTTAGCAGCGATTTTTCGTACATGATCGAAACATGGTTCAGCGGATCCGGCTGTCCGCGACTAGCCGGCACCCAGTACTCGCCATCTTCAACGAACAATTCCTGCCATTCGTCCCAGCGCTTTTCATCCATGAGTCGGGCTTCAAGAAACAGAAACTGCTCAATTGCGCGCAAGTCCGGTTGCCTGGTCACTCGAGCGCGCTCCGAGCCGCTGTCATGTACTGCTTCCAGGCTTTAAACTGGCTGCGAAACACCATGTCGCTGCTGCCGGTGGCGGAAAATCCGCCCTCATCATTCGGTTCGTCCGCACCCATGTGCCTGCCCATCGACACCCAATCGTTTGCATCGGTACCGAGGCCTAGCTGTACTCGATGGTAAGCCTCGTGATCATCGGGGCCGACCAGGTTGCCCGAGGAATTAATCAGGTTGCAGTAAAGAATGGATCGCTGCAGCATCTCGTCCGGTGCGCCAACCAGGCGCAATGTCCATGACTCTATAACGGTCTGGTTAACGCTAACAGGCTTCACTACACGAATCGTCTGAATTGCTCCTTTCAGTGTAAAACAGGGATAGACGACTGTGTTGTGGCGATTAA
>Ga0114950_10003683_pt1 | contig 11866 bp, 8 predicted proteins | sample N075metaG_FD_83503 | JGI IMG/M metagenome (GOLD analysis project Ga0114950, IMG submission 83503) | Deep subsurface microbial communities from Kermadec Trench to uncover new lineages of life (NeLLi) - N075 metaG | ecosystem: Environmental > Aquatic > Marine > Ocean trench > Sediment | place...
ACCACGCTGGCGGTGCCCGACATCCTGCTCGTGGATGACGACGACAACGGCCCCGACGTGCGTGCGGAATACACCGCCGCACTGCTCGCGCTGGGTCGCGACTTCGACGTCTGGGACACCAACAACACCGATAACGAACCCAGCGCCGCGGCACTGGCCCCGTACAGGATGGTCCTGTGGTTCACCGGCGACGAGTTCGGGGGCGCGGCCGGGCCGGGCGCCGGCGGGGAGCAGGCGCTCCGCGGTTGGCTCAACAACTCGGGCTGCCTGTTGATCTCGAGCCAGGATTACTTCTACGACCGAGGCCTGACCGGGCTGATGATCTCGCACCTGGGGGTCTCTTCGGCGACCGGCGACATCAGCACGAACACCGCGGACGGGAGAGGTTCGGTGTTCGACGGACTCGGTCCCTTCACGCTCTCGCTGCCGTACTCCAACTTCACCGACACCGTGCTTGCCGATGCGTCCGCCGAAAAGGCGTTCCATGGCTCCATCGGCGGCGTCGGCGTGAACAAGGACGGCGGCGTCTATCGTACGGCGTACCTCGGCTTTGGATTGGAGGGGCTACCCACCGTGGCCGGCTTCCAAGGGACGCTCGCGGCTTTCCTCGGCTGGTGCGATGAGTTGCTGAATCAGGACTCCGATGCCGACGGGACCGCGGACGCAAACGACTGCGCGCCGGAGGACCCGAACGTTTGGACTGCGCCTTCCGAGGTTTTCGGCCTGACGATCAGCGAGGCGGCGACCGATAACTTGAACTGGTCCGCACCGACGACCCTCGGGGCCACCAGCGTGATTTACGACACACTGCGCAGCAGCGCTGCTGCTGATTTCATGAGCGCCAGCTGCCTGGAGACCGGCGGAAGCGACACGACCACCACCGCGACCGCGGTCCCGGCGTCCGGCGAGGTTGACTACTTCCTGGTGCGAGTCGAGAATGATTGCGGCACGAATATAGGCAACGGGGTCAACCGTAGCGCGACGGGTTGTCCCTAGATACTCGACGTCGGGAACTCCTAAGACCTGAGCGCGGGAAGCCGGATGCGGAACCGCGTGCCCTTGCCGGGGGCGCTGTCGACTTCGATCGTTCCCTGATGCGCCTCGATGGCGCGCAGTGCGATCGCCAGTCCGAGCCCGGTCCCGGAGGACTTGGTCGAGAAGTAGGGTTCGAACAGGCGGCGCTTGACCTCCGGATCGAGCCCCACGCCATTGTCGTCCACGCCGATCTCGACGAACCCCCCGTTCGGCGCGCTGACGCTGATGTTCAAGCGCCCGCCGTCGGGCATCGCCTGGATTGCGTTCTCGATCAGGTTGACCACGGCGCGGGACAACACGCGGTAGTCGATCGCGACTTTCGGGACTTCATCGTAGGTCTCCACCAGTTCGATCCCCGCAGGCATCGAACTGCGATACGGCGACATCGTTTCGCGCATGAACTCGGCCGGATCGTGGGGCTCCGGCTTGAGCACCGGGAGCTTGGCGTACGTCGAGAAGTCGCCTGCAATCTCGTACAGTGTGCGAACCTGCTTGATCACCGTCTCGATGCAGGCTTCGATCTTGTCGTCGGGCAGCACGCCGCGATCGGTGAGCAACTTCCGTAGGTGTTCGGCGGAGAGCTGGATCGGGGTGAGCGGGTTCTTGATCTCGTGCGCGATGGCGCGCGCCATCTCCGCCCAGGCGGCGAGTTGGTTGCTGCGCGTCAACTCCGTCACGTCGTCGAGCAGGATCAGCGTGCCGACCGAGCGACCCGCCGAGCCGGGCAACGGGACGCGGACCATCCGTAAACGGCGTGGCCCCGTGTCGTTTTCCAGATCGAACTCCACCGGTTCTCCTGTCGCTGCGGCGCCGTCGCGCAACGCCGCGCGCAGTCCGGCGAGCGCATCGACGGATTCGACGGCCACAGCCAGATCCGCCCCGACCTCGACCGCAGCCCCGGCGGCGGAGAGCAGTTCGGTGGCCGTCGGGTTGAGCGTGACGATCGCTCCGGCGCTGTCGATGGACAACACACCCATCGTGGCGTGCTGCAGCAGGGTTTCGATGTAATCGCGTCGCCGCTCCAGCGTCGTGCGCTGCTGCTTCAACGATCGGGCCATCGCGTTGAAACCGCGGACCAGGTCGGCGACCTCGTCTCGGGTCTCGGCCCGCAGTCTCGTATCGTAGTCGCCGGCCGCGATCTGTGCGGTCGCTTCGGCGAGCGAGCGCAGCGGCCGCGCCACGGTTCGGGCGAGGTAGGTCGCCGCGACGATCAACAGCGCGGCCAGTAGGACCGTGGCCACGAGGATGATCTCGGCCACCCGCCGGACCTCGCGTTGGATCACCCCGGGCGCGCGGACCATCGGCACCGCGACGATCATCTGGCGTGCCGGATCGACACTCCGGATCGGCGCGTACGCGACGGGCAATTCCCGGCCGGCGAGCAGCTGGTGGGAAACCAGCGACGGACGCCCCTCGATCGCAACCTGCCGATGGACCCAACCGTCGAGGCGCGCCGGCAACACGCCCGCGTCGAACAGCTCCCGTTTGGAACTGGCGACGACCCGGCCGCGCTCGTAGACGTGGACATCCTGGCCGACAACGCGGCGCAACCACAGTAGGAAGCTATCGCTGATCTCCACCGGTGCGCTCGCCGCGGCGTCCTCGGCTCGCTCGCCCGGCAACTCCAGCGGCGCCGTCGCGTCCTCGAGAAGTTTTTGCGCGGCTCCCGCAAAACTCACCGCAGAACTGTCCAGTTCGTGGCCCGCGTGTGTTTCGATGTACCCGCGCAAGATGAGCGAGAGTCCGATCAGCGGGACGACGGAGGCCACGAGCATGGCGGCGACCAGCTTGCGCTGGAACGAGCCACGGAGGGCACTGTCGATGAGTGTCAGGCCCCCGCGGCGCAGGAGTCGGGGCAACAGGGCGACGACGAACAGGATCGCGAGACCGGTCAGCAGGAACCGCAGCGCACCGGCGAGCCGCTCGAGGAACGCGGCATCCTCGACGAGCAGGAGGTGGAGCCTGTCGCGCTCGCCAAGCGCGATGCCGATGAGCCGTTCATCGCCCGCGCGGAACTTGACCGTCTTGTGGCTCAGCGCGGCGAGCCGGAACTCGCCGGTTTCCGCGGGCGGAGACGTCAGCGTCGAACTCAGTGGGGTGCCCTGGGCGTCGTACACCACGTAGTGAATGTCACCCGCGGGGTCGTCGCGATGTTGCCCCAGCGCCGCCAGGTAGGCACGGCTGGCCGGGAGGAACGGTAGGTTCTCGGGTTCGTCCAGCACGTGTGCGACGACCACGCCGCGCGGCTCCCCGTGGCGGGTCAACGGCGCCTCGACGTGCAGCAGTTGCTGGCGCACCGAGGGGACCGGCCGGAACGGTTCCACAAAGATTTCGGCCGAGTCTGCGGGCAACTCTTCCCACGGACCGACGTCTTCGTCGAGTTCGGGTAGGTCGTAACCGAAGTGACTCAGCGGCTGGAGGTTGAGGTCGTAGAAATCGAGCGACGACTGGTAGCCGCCGTGGGCCAGGGCGCTGTCGATCCAGTAACGGAACGCCCACTCCGCCGGATCCAGGCTGAGTGCCGCCGCGGACGGGTCGGCGAAGGCGCGTTGAACCTCTGCGATCGTTGCTTGGAGCGCGAGGCGCCGGCGAGCGGACTGTTCCAGCACCTGCGGCGCGAGATCGACACGCATCCGCTCGAGTTGCGCATCTTCCTGGCGCTGTTGCAGCGCAAACGCGGTGGCGAGAGCGAGCACGCTGAAACAGAGCGTCGTCGGTAACAGTGCGCCGAGGGTACTAGGGTCCGTCGCGGTTCTCCGCAGCAACAGAAGCGATACCAGACTCGCCACGCCGAGCAAGGCGAGGATCAAACCGGCGGCCACGAGCAACCGCGCGTCGGTGGTCCAATCGCCTCCGGTATCGAACAGCGTTTCCCGTGAATTGCGGGCAACGATCAGGACCAGCCAACCGACCAACACCGCTCCTCCGACGCTCGTGGCGATCAGGACCCACCGCGCGCTGGCCCCGGCCTGCGCGGCGGGAGTCGACAACCGGCGCCGCAGCGCCACGGCGACGAGGTAGAACGCCAAGCCGGTGAGCAGGAGATCCGCGGGCGAGGCCAGCAGCCGTCCGAAATCACGCACGCCGAACAGACTGGCCGAGGACGCTTCCCGGGCCAGCAGCCACTGGGGCGCGCCGGTCCAGCTGATCAGCAGCCGCAGCGCGAGAATCGCTCCGACAGCCTGGATGATTCCGGCGTTGGTTTGGACCCGCGAGCGCCAGCCGAGACCGAACGCCACGGCCAGCGTCGTGAGCAGCACGGCGAACGCGACGAGGAGACCCCGGACCCGGCCGGCGCGGTGCCCGGCGGGAGCCGACCGAAGGTGCAACCGCACCGGCGACGATCGACCCTCGGCCTGCCATGTCCGGACCAGCGTTCCCTCGGCGACCGTTCCGGGATCATCTTCTGCGCCGGGGCGCAGGACGACATCCACGCCGGCGAACAAGGGTTGCGGAAGCAACGCTTGCAGGCCGCCGTCGTGCTCCTGGGATCGGAGTGTGAACGAGGCCAACGACAACCAGCCTTCGGCATCCGGTCCGGCACGCACGATCCATCGCGAAACGCTGCCGTGTTTCTCGATCCACGAGGTCGCCCCCCGGGTTTCGTTGAAATCACCGGGAGGGTCCGCAGGACTGCCTTGCCAGATCAGGTAGGCGCCGTCCGCGTCGACGATGCCGATTCCTTCGAGGCGTTGCAGCAGGATTTCGTTGGCCGGGGAGGCGTCCAAAGGCGGTGGAAACGAATTCAGTGCGGCTGCGGCGATCTTGATCGCCTCGGCGTGCAGCCGGTCCAGTGCGATCTCGATCGCGTCTGCCCGGGACTGCAGTTGCGGCGGCCGGCCGTCGAGCCAGGTGTCCGGGACGAACCACGCAACGGCAGCCAACAGCCAGACCGCTGCGACGAGGGCAACCACACGGACGACCGGTCGCGGGTTCATTGGCTCGATTCTCGTATCTCCCGCAAGACCCAGCGGTCATTCTCGAGTTCGAGTGACAGGTGCAGCCGCACCTTCGCCCGAGTTCCCTTTGCATCGATCAAGCCGAGTTCGGCCGATGCCAGCGCGAGTTTGCTCGAATGCTCGATCATTTGCAGCTTGAAGGATTGCACGCTTCCGCGCTCGAGGAAATCCTGCAGGATCGCGTGCAGTTGCCCGCCGCGTAGCGCGCCGTCCTGCGGACCGAGGCGCACCAGGCGCACACGCACCTTGCCCGCGCTGGGCAGCATGGCGCGGAGCCCGTCCGCGTTTCCCTCGACGAGGGCCGCTCCGAACGCGTCCACCGTTTCGCGCGGCTCGGCACCGTACGATATCGCGGCCAGGAGAGCCAGGCCCAGGAGCGCCGCTTTCGAAATGATCTTCGCCATGAATCGAGGATAATGGGTAGGAAAACGGGGTGTCAAACATGGGCCAACAAGAAGGGATGCGGAGGGCCGTCGGGCTTTTCGGCGGAGGTTTGGATTCCCTGCTGGCGTTTCATTCGATGGAAAGTGCGGGGGTCTCGGTCGAAGGCGTTCATTTTGACACCGGTTTCGTCCGCGACGCGCACCGCGACCAAGCGCACGCGGCCAGTGAACGGGGCGGCGTCACCGTGATTGACGTGCGCCAGCGTTACCTCGAGGAGGTCGTCGCCAGGCCACGTTCGGGCTACGGCGCGGGCATGAACCCGTGCCACGATTGCCGCGCTTTCATGCTCGCCCGGGCCGACGAGTTCGCCGCCCGGCGCGGGATCGATCTGTTGTTCACGGGCGACGTGATCGGCCAGCGGTCGCACGACCAGTCCCACGAGGCGTTTCGCATCGCCGACCGCGAATCCGGTGTCGCCGGCCGCGTCCTGCGTCCGCTCTCCGCAAGCCACCTGGACCCGGTGGTGCACCCGGCCGCAGTCCATGAAGATGAACCGGCGACCCGCTTGCAGGGACGCTCCCGGCGCGAGCAGCTGCGGTTGGCTGCGCAGTGGAATGTGCGCGAATTCCCTACGCCTTCCGGGCGTTGCTGCCGCCTGGCGGATCCGGCGTTCGCGCGGCGCGTGCGGGATTACCTCGAGCATTGCCGTCCGGGCGAGTTGCGTGCCGCCGATATCCCGATCCTGGGTATCGGGCGCCACTTCCGGCTCGGCTGGGATCTGAAGGTCATCCTGTCGCGTAACGAAGCTGAAGCGCGGCGCCTCGACACACTCGGATCCCGGCTGGGCCGCTGCGCCCCGGCGGACCTGCCGGGGCCGCAGGGTTGGATCGTCGGAGGTTCGGCCGATGACGGAGCCGATGCCGACATCGCCGCGTTGCTGGCGCGTTACACGCCACAAGCCGCGCCGGACGGTCTGGACGTCCGGCTCGTGCGCGGCGGCCGGGAACGAATTGTACGGGCCCGACCCGTCGACGCGGAAACCGTTGCGCTGTGGCGCATCTAGCGCGGGTCTATGCTATAAGAGCGCCTTCAGCCGCGTGAATAGGGGTGTTAACTCAGCGGTAGAGTGCCATCTTCACACGGTGGAAGTCACTGGTTCAAATCCAGTACGCCCCACCAGGTAGGTTGAATATCTTCGGATCGAGTGGGCGGCTAGCTCAGCTGGGAGAGCGCGGCGTTCGCAACGCCGAGGTCGAGGGTTCGAGCCCCTTGCCGTCCACCAATTCCGAACCGGCTATTTGAGACCCCCGCATACTTTCTCCGCTGCGGCGCGTAATCTCTCGCCTTCGACCCACCGCTTGGACTTCTCGATGTCGCCGGCCAGGACGCGGTCGCGATGCAGGTGCGGGACGACGCGGCGCAACGAAGTGCGTGCCGCCTCGACCGCGCGTGCCGGTTTGAGCGGCCGGCGCATGTCGAGGCCCTGGCACGCGCATAGCGCCTCGATTGCCAGGACCGTACCCGTGTGGTCGACGATCTGCGCGGCCTTGCGAGCCGCATGAGTCCCCATCGACACGTGGTCTTCCATGGCAGCGGAGGTCGAGATGGTATCGACGCTGGCCGGGTGCGCGAGGACCTTGTTCTCCGAGACGAGTGCTGCGGCAGTGACGTGCGCGATCATGAATCCGGAGTGCAGCCCCGGATCATGGGCCAGGAACGCGGGCAGCCGCGAGAGATGGGGGTTGAGCAAGCATTCGATGCGGCGCTCGCTGATCGTGGCCAGCGAACACGTTGCCGTGGCCAGGTGATCGAGCGCGAGGCTGACCGGTTGGCCGTGGAAGTTGCCCCCGGAGATCAGTCGACCGGATCCGATGAACACCATCGGGTTGTCGGTGCTGGCGTTGATCTCGCACTCGAGGACGCCACGCACGTAGCGCAACGCGTCGCGCACGGCACCGTGGACCTGCGGGATACAGCGCAGCGAGTAGCAGTCCTGCACGCGGCCGCAATCGGCGTGGCTCTTTTCGATCTCGCTGTGCCGTAGGAGCTTGCGCATGTTGGCCGCGGAAGCAACCTGCCCGGGTTGCGGCCGCGCCGCGTGGATGCCCCGATCGAACGCCTGGTGGCTGCCCATCAGGGCTTCCAGGCTCATCGCCCCGATCGCATCGGCGGCGACGCACAGGTGCTCGGCGCTCAGCAGGGCCAGCAACCCGATCGCGCTCATGACCTGAGTGCCGTTGATCAGCGCCAGGCCTTCCTTGGCTGAAAGTCGCAACGGCGTGAGTCCGGCCAGGCGCAGCGCCTTTGCGGTCGCGACCCGCGTCTTTTTGTAGAAAACGTCGCCCTCGCCGATCAAGGTCAGCGCCAGGTGGGCCAGGGGTGCGAGGTCGCCCGAGGCCGCCACCGAGCCCTGGCAGGGGATCACCGGGTGGATCCCGTGCGCTAGGAAATCGCACAGCCGCTGCACCGTGGCGAGCCGTAGACCCGAATGACCGCGGACCAGGCAATTGGCGCGCAAAGCCAGGATCGCGCGCACGGTCCGTTCGGGGAGCGGGTCACCGACGCCGGCGGAGTGGCTGCGGATCAGGTTGAGCTGCAGTTCGTCGAGTTTGTCGTCCGCGATCGCGACCTGGGCCAGATGCCCGAAACCCGTGTTGACGCCGTAGACCTGTCGACCCTCCGCGGTCGCCCGCTCGACGACTGCGCGAGAGGCCCGTACCGTGGACCGCGCGCCGGGCGCCAGCCGGCACGCCGCGCCGTCAGCGACGGCTTCGACCTGTTCGAGGGTCAGCGAGTGCCCATCAAGGACGACGGCCATCAGCCCACCGTCCGGCAGGCAAGGAAGAGTCCAGCGGTCATCGTTCGTTGGCGTCCACGGCGCCGAATGTAGCACAGCCGTGCGTGGTATTATCCGCGGCGGTTTTTCCGTCCATGGACCCAAGTCGGGAAGGACCGATATGCCCAACATCGCTGTCGTGGGCGCCCAATGGGGCGACGAAGGCAAGGGGAAAGTCGTCGATCTGCTCTGCGAGCGGTTCGATGTCGTGGCTCGTTTCCAGGGCGGCCCGAACGCCGGTCATACCGTCGTGTTCGACGGTAAGTCGTACGCGCTGCACCACGTGCCCTCCGGCGTCTTCCGCCCCGGCACCCGCATCGTCATCGGCACGGGCACGGTGCTGGACCTGACCCGTCTGCTCGAGGAGTTGGACGGGCTCGCCGAGTCCGGGATCGATCTCGCGGGACGTCTGTTCATCAGCGACCGCGCGCACGTGATCCTGCCGATCCTGCAGCAACTCGATGCGCTCGAGGAATCCAGTGCCAAGGTCGGCGACAAGATCGGCACGACCCTGCGCGGGATCGGGCCGACGTACCAGGCCAAGGCTGCGCGCTGGGGGCTGCGCCTGGCGGATTTCGAGGATCCGGTGCAGCTCGAGGAACGCATTGAAAGAATCCTCGCGGGTCCCGCCGGCGAGCGGCTGCGCAAGGCGGGCAGCGACGTGTCGGATGCCAAGAGCCTCGCGAAGGAGGGGCACGCGCAGTGGGAGCGCCTCGCGCAGTACGTGAGCGACACGTCGATGCGTTTGAACGATTGGATCGATGCGGGCGCATCGGTGTTGTTCGAGGGCGCGCAGGGTACGCTGCTCGATCTGGATCACGGCTCCTACCCGTTCGTCACTTCATCGACGACGATAACCGGTGGCCTGTGCGCGGGGCTGGGGGTTGCTCCGACCCGGGTGACGGGGGCGCTCGGCGTGTTCAAGGCGTACGGGACACGCGTGGGTGCCGGCCCGATGCCGAGTGAACTGATCGACGATGCAGCCGGAGAGTTGATCCGCGAGCGCGGGCACGAGTACGGGACCACGACCGGGCGGCCACGCCGTTGTGGTTGGTTTGACGGCGTCGCCGCGCGCTACGCGAACCGCATCAACCGCTTCGATGCGGTGTGCATCACGTTGCTCGACGTTCTCGACGTATTCGAGGAGATCAAGCTGTGCACCGGATATCGTCTGGACGGCAAAGTGGTCGAGAGCGTCCCGGCCTCGGTGTCGCGTGCCGAGCGCATTGAACCGGTGTACGAGACCCACCGGGGTTGGAACACCGACACGACCGCCGTGCGGCGCTGGGAGGACCTTCCGGAGGAGGCGCGTGCCTACCTCACACGTCTGGAGGAGGTCATCGGGACCGAGGTGGCGTTGGTCGGCGTGGGGCCGGATCGCGTGCAGAGCATCCTGCGCCCGGATTCGTGGTTGACCCGCAATGTCCCCGGATTGGTCTAGACGACCGGCTTTCTGCAACCGAAACGGGGCATTGATTCTCAGCCGCCGGGACTCTAAGGTTGGCCCTTAGAGCACACACACGGAGGGTCCATGGCGCCCCGACAGCCCCGTATCCTCATCGTCGATGACGATCCCGGCATTCGCGATGTGATTGCGGACGCACTCAAATACGATGCAACGGACTACCAGGTAGAAACCGCCGTCGATGGTGTCGACGCGGGGTTGAAACTGGAACGCTTCCGCCCCGATCTCATCGTGCTCGACGTGATCATGCCCGGGATGGGCGGTCTCGAAGTTTGCAGCCGTATCCGCAACCAATCCTCGCTCGACGCGACCAAGATCATCATCCTCACCGGCGCCCCCGAAGGCGGTAAGGCCGAGACCTCGCTGGTCTACGGCGCGGATCTGTTTCTTCAGAAACCGCAACCGATCGACGTCCTGCTGGCGCACATCGAAGAATTGCTCGAAGTCGACTGATTCGCGGTAAATCCCTCGTTGCAGTCCACCCTTCGCCGCGCTACGATCGCGTCGCGCGGGCGCAAACTCTTGCAGCCCGTGGTGGATGGGCCGTTAGCTCAGGTGGTAGAGCAGTTGCCTTTTAAGCAACGGGTCGCCGGTTCGAGTCCGGCACGGCTCACCAGAGAGGACATTAAGGAACGCGCCGAGAAGCTTCGACCCGCCGCGCATAACGTCGTCGGTCCGAACGGTCGTTTGAACGTACACGCGGCCAGCTTGATCAAGACCAAGCAGCACCACTATATGGCTCCGGAACAGATCGAAAAGCCAGGTCGACCACTGTGCCGACATCTACTCCCTCGGGGTCGTGTTCTACGAGTTCCTCACCGGGGAGTCATCGGTCGCGAGTTTCCCTCCGCCGTCGAAGAAGGTGGAGATCGACCTGCGACTTCGGGCAGACATCCTCGGTGGGGAATTGAGCCGAACCGACTCCATGGTAAAGTCGCAAGATGACCCACTTGCAGATCTCGGGGGACGGAAGGGCCCCCACTCGGGCAAGACACGAATGAGCGGCACCGTCCTGACGGCCGATCTGTCGTCGATCGCGCTGTCCGACATTCTGATGCTCATCCATAACGCCCGCAAGACCGGGGCGTTGTGTTGCACTCGCGGTGATGTGTCCAAGACCCTGGAGTGGGAGGGAGGCCAGATCGTCTTCGCGCGGTCGTCGATGCGCGAGGATCGCCTCGCTAGCTATCTCCTGACGCATGGCACCATCACTGGGGAGCAGTTGCGCACTGCCGAGGCAGCCAGCCGCGACGAGAGGTTGGGAGCGACGATGCTCCGGCTCGGGATGCTCACGGAGGCGATGCTCGAGGAGGCCGTGAAGGGACATGTGAGCGAGATCGTCTATTCCCTGTTTCTCTGGAAGGATGGAGCGCTTGAGTTCTCGGAAGGGGACCCACCCGTCGAGAAGATCATGCTCGATTCCAGCGTCCTCAATCTAATCCTCGAAGCAACGCGGCTCTTGGACGAGTGGGCCGTCGTGCGCGAGAAGATCCAGGATGACCAAATCGTGCTCACGCCGCTGAAGACCGTCGAGGAAGTCTCCGCGGCTGCGAATCTCTCGGATGTCGAGCTCGACGTATTGGTGTTGGTGGACGGCCGACGTACGGTGCGAAGGGTTGTAGACACCGCGGGTCACGGCGAGTTCGAGGGCTGGCAGGCGCTGCACGCTCTGCTGTCGGCAGGTCTGTTGCGTGTTCAGATGATCGCGTTCGATGCGGGCCAGGCCGCGGCCGAGCACGAGGTCCGCGAGGAGGAAGAGGCCATCGAAGCCGAGGTCGTTCGTTACGGACGGGCTCTGATGAAGATCGTGGAGCGGCTCCACGCGACAGACGACAAAAGCGCGGAGCAACGCCTGCGCCGTCGCCTGCGCGAGGCCGTATTCAACGGCGCTCACCTGATCAGGGAGCTGGCGATCGAGCCGGACGGTCGCATCAACAAGCGTATACTGCTGGCCAATCTCGCGGAGGACGAGCCGGGCACTCGGCTGCAACAGGTGCGGAGGTCGCTGGACAGTTTGATGCAGTTTCTGCGGGAAGAGCTAGCGGGCAAGGTCGAGCTCGACGACGTTCTCGCCGAGTTTGGTTCGGGCAGCAGCACGTCTGGCTGAGCGGCAAATCGGTCAGCTTTGGGTTTTCATCAGGGTACGGGCGATCTCGAACCGGGCGCGGCCGGCGGACATCCCTTTCA
>Ga0114950_10003685_pt1 | contig 11856 bp, 9 predicted proteins | sample N075metaG_FD_83503 | JGI IMG/M metagenome (GOLD analysis project Ga0114950, IMG submission 83503) | Deep subsurface microbial communities from Kermadec Trench to uncover new lineages of life (NeLLi) - N075 metaG | ecosystem: Environmental > Aquatic > Marine > Ocean trench > Sediment | place...
CGGGCATCCGGTGGGGCGGCATGGCGGCTCTCGTGGGTCTCGTCGTCGCGGTGGGTTCCCTGGTGGGGGCGCAGCTCATGCCGCGTCGCACCGATACTGTCCTGGAGCGGGTGATGGGGTGGCTTCCGGGAACCATCGGCGCTCGTCTCTTGCCCATTGCGCGCAGCTTCCTCACCGGTTTCGCCGGCATCAAGGACCCCAAGCTCCTCGTCACCATTGCGGTCCATTCGCTGCTCATATGGTTCAACATCCTGGTGACCTACTACATCCTCTTCTTCGCTTTCGACATCGAATTGCCGTACTACGCCGTCATGCCGCTCGTCGTCATGGTGGTTATCGGGGTCATGGTCCCGACCCCCGCCTCGGTTGGCGCGTTCCACTACGCTACGCAGTTGGCCCTGGTGACGTTGTGGAGCGTGCCCATCGAGCAGGCCACCAGCTACGCCATTGTTTGCCATGCCCTGGTGTTCGTGCCCATCACCATCATCGGCATTGTCCTGTTGAGCCGGGAAGGGGTATCGCTGCGCACGTTCGACCAGGGGTAGCCGGTCTATAATCAGCTCGCTCGCCGGCGGCCATAGAAGTCATCATTTCACAGACGATCTGATCGAAGAGCAGCGATGAAGTGCCCCTTTTGCGGTCACAATGAGGACAAAGTGGTGGACTCGCGCGAGAGCCGGGAGGGGCAGGCGATTCGACGCCGGCGAGAGTGTCTCCACCAGGATTGCGGCCGTCGCTTCACCACCTATGAGCGGGTCGAAGACCTTCCCATCATGGTGGTAAAGAAAGACGGCCGCCGCGAGCGGTTCGATCGTAACAAGCTCCTGGAGGGGCTGCTCAAGGCGTGCGAGAAGCGTGCCGTGCCGCTGCAGGAGCTCGAGGCAGTGTGCGACCAGGTCGAGAGCATGGCGCATGACCATCCCGAACGCGAGATTCCCGTCGACGCCGTCGGCACGCACGTGATGGAGCGCTTGCGCGCCCTCGACGACGTTGCCTACGTGCGCTTTGCCTCGGTGTACCGGCAGTTCAAGGATATCAACGAGTTCATGGCCGAGCTCAAGGACCTTCTCGATGAGCCGGCACAGTGAAGCGCTCGCCGAGTTTCTGACGCGCCACCCGCTACCCGGTATCGCCGCCGCAGCCAGAGAGCATGACGGCCCGGTGCTGTGCGTCGGCGGCGCCATCCGCGACGTTCTCCTGTCGCGCCCCCCCGCCGACATCGATATCGCCGTCGGCGGCGACCTCGACGCGTTCGTCGATCTCTTCGCCCGTCACTGTGGTCCCCGCCCGGTGGCCATCGGCGACCCCTGGCGCGACACCCGACGCACCAAGGTGGGGAACATCCAGGTGGATCTCGGCGCCATGCTCGGCGACGAGACCGAGGACCTGGCGGCGCGCGACTTCACCGTCAACGCCATGGCCGTGCGGCTGGGTGGCGGCGAGTTGGGTGGCGACCGGCTGCAGCTGATTGACCCCCTGGGGGGCGTCGACGATGTGTCGCTGCGCACCATCCGCATGCTCTCTGCGCAGGCGCTGGCCGCTGATCCGTTGCGCATGTTGCGCGCGGTGCGCTACTTGGCTTCCCTCGAAGGATTCGGTATCGATGAGCTCACCCTCGCCGCCATCCGGTCCCGCGCCGCAGCGATCGACGAGGTGGCCGCCGAGCGGGTGCAGTACGAGTGGGCCCACCTGTTGCAAGGTGCGGGCTGGGTCACCGCCGTACGTGTCGCCGTCGACCTCGGGCTGTTCGAACGGACGCTCGGTTTTGCCGCCGACCTTTGCGGCGTTGACGCGTGGGCCCGTCGCGAGGCCGCGTTCTCGACCCGGTCGGGGGCCGAAGACCTCGTGGTGTTGCGGCTCGCTGCTCTGCTCGGCGGCGCCCCGGCAGACGCGCAGGAGCAGGTGCGCGAACTACTTGTCGAACGCCGCTGGCCCCGAAAGCTGGCGCACCGTGCGACCCGGGTAGCCGCCTGGGCGGGGCACCTGGCGGACGCCCCGGAAACGGCTGTCTGGGCGCTCGAAGATCGACAGGCGGCCGGCAACGCCGCCCGCCTCGCCCGCGCCCTGATGGATTCGTGTGATAGCCCCGGCATGGAGCGGATCGTCGAGCTGGAGACCTACGCGGCCCGCGCTGCAGAGCCCCCGTGGGTCAGAGGAAGCGACCTGCGCGAATGGGGGATGGGCGAGGGTCTCGAGCTCGGCGACTTGTTGCAACAAGTCACCCGAGGACAGCTCGAGCGTCGCTGGGAGTCCGCCGCCGCAGCGCGTTCCTGGGCGCGCCGGCAGGCCGGCGCGGTGGGCTCGAAAGGCAGCGCCTGAGATGGCCGGCCGAACGATAGGCGAGGTTGGCGAGATCGAGCTGGTGGGCCGTATTCTGACCATACTCGCCAGCGGCACCGACAACAGCGCGTCTACATTGGTGCGGGTGGGCCCGGGCGATGACGCCGCCATATTGGCCTGCGACGGCAGCGTGGTGCTCTCCATCGACAGCCAGCACGAAGGGGTCCACTTCCGCCGCGAGTGGATCACCGCCCAGCAGCTCGGTCGACGGGCCGTCGCCGTGAGCGCGTCCGACCTGGGGGCGATGGGGGCGCAGCCCACGGGCTTCCTGGTGGCATTGGCGCTGCCCCCGGAGACCGAACTTGAATGGGTCGAGGCCCTAGCGCTCGGTCTGCGGGACGGCGCCCATCGCTACGGTGCCAGCATCGTCGGGGGCGACGTGGCCGGGGTTCCCGGCAGGATCTCGATCAACGTCACGGCGGTTGGCGAGGGGCCCCAAGGGTCGGGGGGCGGCCGCGCCGGAGCGGCGCCGGGTCAGCAGTTCTTCGTTACCGGGTGGCCGGGGCGCGCCGCTGCGGGGCGTCGCATCCTGCAGGCGGGCGGCAACGAGGGCTACCAGGGCGGAGCGACGCAAGCCTGTGTGCGGGCCTTTGTCGACCCGGATCCGCCGGTCCAGTTCGGCGTCGCGGCCGTCCGCGGCGGCCTGGTGGCGGCGATGATGGACATCAGCGACGGCGTGGCCGTCGATCTCGGACGCCTGTGCGGCGCCTCGGAGGTGGGTGCCGAGCTCGACGGCGAGGCATTGTTTGCCGACCCGCTGCTGGATGCCGTGGCTGCAGACCCGCCGCTGGATGTGCGCTCCTGCGTGCTGGGCGGAGGGGAAGACTACGAGCTGTTGTGTGCCGTTGCGGATGTCCATGTCGCGGTTTTCAGTGAGCTCGCCGTGGATCATGGCGTCGAGGTGCGCGCCATAGGCCGCGCCGTTGTTTCCCGGCACGGCGTCACGCTCAACCACGAGGGTCGCCGCGAGCCGCTCGAACAAAGCGGATGGGACCACTTCGCCTGATGCGCCCCGCTGAGGCCCCGTTTCTCGAGGAGGACCCACTGTGGCATTGAGCTTCTCGGTGACCCACCGCGACCCTTCGAGCGCGGCGCGCTGCGGCGTGCTCGAAACGCCGCACGGCACGGTACACACGCCGGTGTTCATGCCCGTGGGGACCTACGGTGCGGTCAAGGGGATGCGTGCCGAGGATCTCGAAGAGTTGGGGGCGGAGATCATCCTCGGCAACGCCTACCACCTGTCGGAACGTCCCGGTGCAGCACTGATCGCGGCCCTCGGCGGGGTACAGAAATTCATGGGTTGGAACAAGCCGGTGCTCACCGACAGCGGCGGTTATCAGGTGTTCTCGCTTGCCGACCGCTGCCAGATCGACGACGACGGCGTGACGTTTCAGTCGACGCTGGACGGCAGCTACCGGCGTTTCACCCCGGAGTCGGTGGTCGACATCCAGGCGCAGCTCGGATCCGACATCGCCATGGTGCTCGACGAGTGCGTTGCCAGCCCCGCCAGTCGGTCCGTCGCCGCGGCGGCGGTACGTCGCACACAGAATTGGGCCGTGCGCAGCCGCGCTGTTGCCGACCGTCTTCCGGGCGGTCTCTTCGGCATCGTACAGGGGAGCGTGTACGCGGATCTGCGAGCCGCCCATGCGGAGCAGCTCACGGCGCTGGATTTCGACGGCTACGCCATCGGCGGGCTCGCCGTGGGAGAGGAAAAAGGGGCCACCTGGGCCGCCCTCGAGGTGGCGGCGGCGAACCTCCCGGAGGACAAGCCGCGCTACGCAATGGGCATGGGGACCCCGCAAGACCTCCTGGAGGGGGTGGCGCGTGGGGTCGACATGTTCGATTGCGTCATGCCGACCCGTCACGCGCGCAACGGCATGGCATTCACCAGCCAGGGGCGCATATCGATCAAGAACCGGATCTATGCCGCCGACCAGCGGCCGCTAGATCCTGAGTGTCGGTGCCCCACCTGCCGCCGCTATTCGCGCGCCTACCTGCGGCATCTGAGAGTGCGCGGCGAGATGACCGCGAGCGTCCTGCTGACCTGGCACAACCTTTTCTATTACCTTGACAGGATGAGGTGCATCCGGCACGCTATCGCTGCGGAAAAGTTTGAGGAATTCCGCCGCCAAGCGGCGGTCAGCGTGGCCGAACCGTCCGATTGAGAGCGATCCCCTGCCGCCGATTCCGCAGTTTCCCGCAGTTTCCCGCAGTTTCCCGTAGGTTTCCCTGGGGTTTCCAATCGCCGGTCTGAAACGGCATCTCGACAGAGGTTAACGGTGGGTGTGCGTGTGTTCGTGATGATGGCGCAGGGTCAGTCGCAGAGCGCCTGGACCAGTTTTGTGCCGCTCGTCATCATGCTCGGCATCTTCTATTTCCTGCTCATCGCGCCGATGCGCAAGCGCCAGAAGAAGCAGGAGCAGATGATCGCCGACCTCAAGAACGGTGACCGTGTGGTCACCGCCGGTGGCATTTATGGCACCATCGTGGGGATCAAAGACGACCGGTTGACCCTGCGCATTGCCGACCAGGTCAAGGTCGAAATCACCAAGTCGAGCGTTTCCGGGCTCGATACGCCGGCGAACACGTAGTTTCCCTGGAGCTAGCCACCATGCCTCGCAACATTCTGTACAAGCTCGGGTTCATCGTCGGGGTCGCCGCCTTCAGCGTGTTTCTCATCTACCCGCCGGGGGAGCAGATCAACCTCGGACTCGACTTGCGTGGTGGCATCCACCTGGTGCTCGAAGTGATGGTGGAAGAGGCGGTTGCCGGCGAGGTGCGGGCGGACTATTCGCAGTTGCTGGAGCTGCTCGACGGCGAGGACATCGGCACCGCATCGACCTCGCTGGACGGCGACACGGGCTTCACCCTGACCTTCAACAGCGAGCTCGAACGCGATCGCGCCGAGGGTATCGCCGTAGAGTACTTCCCGGTCTACACACTCGATATCGCCCCGGCGCCGCCTTCGCTGTCGGTGCGTCTGCCGGAGACCGAGCAGGCGGCAATCCGCGAGAGCGCCGTGCGCCAGTCGCTGCAGACCATCCGCAACCGCATCGACCAGTTCGGGGTTGCCGAGCCGGTGATCCAGCGGCAGGGTCTTTCGGGGTCGCGCATCCTCGTGCAGCTGCCCGGTGTCGAGGATCCCGAACGGGTCAAGGACCTGTTGCGTACGTCCGCCGTCCTGCAGTGGAAGTTGGTGCGAAACGGTCCGGCGGACTCGCGCGAGTCGCTGCTCGCGGCGCTGGGCGGCGTGCTTCCGCCCAATACCGAGATCCTGGAGTCGGTGCCCGAAACCGTGAACGGCGTCGACGTTCCGGCAGGTTTCTACCTCGTCGACGAGATCCCGGTGGTCGAAGGGCGCGAGCTCAAGAACGCCCGGTTGTCGCAAGACAGTATGGGCTTGCCGGCGGTGGGCTTCTCGCTGGACGCCAACGCCACCACCAAGTTCGCTAATTTCACCGGCGCCAATATCGGCCGCCAGCTGGCCATCGTTCTGGACAATCGCATCCAGTCGGCCCCCGAGATCCAGTCGCGCATCGCCGGCGACGGCATCATCCGCGGCAGCTACACCCTCGAAGAGGCAGAAGACCTGGCGCTGGTGCTGCGCGCCGGCGCCTTGCCGGCGTCCATCCAGTACCTCGAAGATCGCAGCGTCGGCCCCTCGCTGGGGCGCGAGTCCATCCGCCAGGGTTTGTTGGCGGCGAGCATCGGCATGACCCTGGTGGTCATCTTCATGCTGTTCTACTACCGCGGCGCGGGCGTCAACGCGGTGGTGGCGCTGGCGCTCAACCTGCTCATCGTCCTGGGCGTCATGGCGGCGATTGGTGCGACGCTGACGCTACCCGGGATTGCCGGCATGATTCTGCTCATCGGCATGTCGGTCGATGCCAACGTACTCATCTTCGAGCGCATCCGTGAGGAGCTGGCGCTGGGCAAGACGGTCCGTTCGGCCATCGACGCCGGTTTTTCGAAGGCCTTTTCGGCCATCCTCGATGCCAACCTCACCACCATGATCGCCGCGCTCTTCCTGTTCCAGTTCGGTACCGGCCCGGTGAAGGGCTTCGCCGTGACCATCACCATCGGCATCGGCGCTTCCATGTTTACCTCCCTGTTCGTCTCCCGCGTGATGTTTGCCATGTGGACGTCGCGCCGGCGCGAATCGTTGAGTATCTGATGCGCCTTATCGGTAAGACCGAAATCGACTTTCTCCGTTATCGCCGCATGGCTGCGGCGCTGTCGGGGTTGTTTATCCTTGCCGGCATCGTTTCCGTCGTTATGCACGGTGGCCTGCGCTACGGCATCGATTTCGCCGGGGGCACCCAGGTCATTGTGCTGTTCGCCGAGCACCCCGACCTCGACGCCTTGCGCGTAACGCTGGCGGCGCAGGGTATCCAGGATGCCACCATCCAGGAGTTCGTCGCCCAGCCGGGGCACGAAGAGGTGCTCATCCGGACGCCGCAGACCGACGAGGGCGGTGCCTTGATCTCCGAGATCTACGCGGCTCTCGAGCGCTACGATCCCCCCACCGCGGCGCCCGGTCAGGATCTCGACTTCAATGCTGCCAGCCGAGAGGTGGTCACCAGCCGATTGCTCGAGTCCAACCCGCTCGAGTTCGATACCGTCGTCGACCTGGACAACGCCCGCACCACCTACGCCGACATCGCCGAACGTGCTCTCGGCACGCGCGACGAGGTCGGATTGCTGTCGTCGTGGGACGCCGTGGATGCCCTGAACCTCGACCCCCGCGTGGGAAGCTGGATGAAGTCGGCGTTCTATTTCGGTCGACATGCGGTGGTCGGCCAGGAGTTTGTAGGTCCCCAAGTGGGTGCCGACCTGAGCCGGCAGACCATGATGGCCATGTTCTGGGCCCTCGCCGGCCTGCTCGCCTACATCAGCTACCGCTTCGAGTTCCGCTTCGGTGTGGGTGCGGTGGCGGCGCTGCTGCACGATGTGGTCATCGCGGTGGGGGCCTTCTCCATCACCAACCGCGAGTTCAACCTGCCCGTGGTCGCTGCCTTCCTTATGATCGTCGGGTACTCGCTCAACGACACCGTGGTGGTCTTCGACCGCATCCGCGAGAATGCCCAGACGCAACGCCGCCAGCCGCTCTACGAGCGCATCAACCTGAGCCTCAACCAAACGCTGTCGCGCACCATGCTGACCTCGGGTACGACGTTGATGGTGGTTCTGTCCGTCCTTTTCTTCGGCGGCCCGGTGATCAACAACTTCGCCTTCGCCTTGCTCGTCGGCGTCATCGTCGGCACCTACTCGTCGCTCTTCGTCGCTACACCGGTTTACTACTGGCTGGCGGAGAGGGCGTTAGAGGCGTCTCGCAAGAAGAGGTAAGGTGGTCACCGGAGCGATAACGCGGCGTCTGCGGCGTTGCGCTACCTCAGGCTCCCTACGACGTACTGAAGTACGCCTCCGGTCGCCCTCGGGGCGCGCGCCTTGCATCCACCACGTTCTCGCTCCGGCGCCCCGCTTCCACCTATGCGCTTAGCGGGCAGGAGCGACGCCACGCGGCGCTCCGGTGGGGGCGGGTGGTGGGCATTCAAGAAAACGAGCGCCGCGTTACGCCACAGCCCCAACGAAGTCCATTGCATCATCTTGCAACTCTCCACCCAGGTGGGGCTTGGTGCCGGCTTGAAAGTGGGTTCGTTATTTTTTGAAAGGGGGTAGTCGGTTAGCTCCTCCACCCCCAACATCTTGTGGTTCGGCTAACGAGTCCATAGTCGTCGGAGATGGCTGCCTCAGTGAGGGGGCAGAGGGACGACTACCTGCTCGAGAAGTCGACGAAAGGCCAGCCCGCGCCTATGCGAAGTGCGGTGGTTGAACCGGAAGGCGAACTCTTCCAGGTAGGACTGCAGGTGCCTGGGAGTGACCGAGCCCTAGTGGGTGTCGAGGATCCACCGGTTGAGCAGGCTGGCGGTAAACGCCTGGCATCGCGACATGGGCGGGATCGTCCGATGACCCGGGCACCGTCTTCTGGCGCACGTATCAATGCTGGGCAGGTCGCTGTAGCCCAGCCGGCCGTCGATCCGCACCACGCCGGGCAGGCGAACGCCGCTGGCCACGCGGGTAGTCACGTCCGGCCGGCAGCTCTGGTCAGAGTGGTGTCGCCGTCAGAAGAGTCCACCACTACATCTTGTGGTAGGAGGAGCTAACCGTCTACCCCGTTTTTTTGATTTCCCGCCACCCACCCCCGATCTCTCGGCGCCTACGGCGCCTCGCTGCCCGCTAGGCGCGTAGTGGGGGCGAAGCGCCTTCCATACGGTGGGCGTGTTCCGGTACCCGCAAAGGTGTTGGCTAGGCGCTGGTCCCGACAGGCGCCATTCCTATTCCTTTGGCAACTTGCGGGCAGGGGCGCTGCCGTAGGCAGGGCCTGGAGAGGGTGGCGGGCATTCAAAAAAAAGAAAAAAGTCGCCAAACCAGCTCCCACTCTATTCAGAAAGCCCAATAACCTCCCAAGTCCCGATCCACCACCACCCCCGCACCTAGCGGTCGCTACGCAGCTGTTCCTTGAACCACGCGATGGTGGGCACGAGTCCCTCACGTAGGTTCACCGTTGGTTCCCAGCCTAGAACCTGCCGCGCCCGTGTGATGTCCGGACAGCGTACCTTCGGGTCGTCCACCGGCAGGGGTTCCTCGACCAGCTTGCTGTCGCTGCCGGTGAGCTCGAGAACGGCTTCGGCCATGGTGCGGATGGTGACCTCTTCGGGGTTGCCGAGGTTCACCGGTTGGTTCTCGTCCGAATCCAGCAGCGCCAGGATTCCGCGCACCAGATCGTCGACGAAGGTAAATGAGCGGGTCTGTACGCCATCGCCGTAGATGGTGATGGGCTCGCCGCACAGCGCCTGGGTGATGAAGTTGGGAATGGCGCGGCCGTCGCGCAGCCGCATGCGTGGACCGTAGGTGTTGAAGATCCGCACGATGCGCGTGGAGAGCCCGTGCGAGCGGTTGTAGGCCATGGTCATGGCCTCGGCGAAGCGCTTGGCTTCGTCGTACACGCCACGCGGTCCGATGGGGTTGACATGGCCCCAGTAACCTTCGTTCTGGGGGTTAATCTGGGGGTCTCCGTACACCTCCGAGGTGGACGCGAGCAGGAACCGCGCGCCGTGATGCAGGGCCAGGCCGAGCGCATTGTGGGTGCCCAATGCACCGACCTTGAGCGTGTGGATCGGATGCTGCAGGTAGTCGAGCGGGGAGGCAGGTGAGGCGAAGTGCAGAATGCAATCGATGGGCTCGTCCACCGCGATGTACAGGGTGACGTCGTGCTTGACGAAAAGGAAGTCTCGACCCACGTAGCGACTGACGTTGCGGATATCCCCAGTCAGCAAGTTATCCATGACAACGACGCGTTCGCCGGCCTCCAACAGGTTTTCGGTGAGGTGCGATCCCAGGAAGCCGGCGCCACCGGTGATCAGGATGGTTCTCTTGTCGCTCATGTCGTGCCGTGTCTCAATAGGCGTGTTCGTGGCCGAGCCCGTTGGTAACGGTCAACCAGAGGATCTTGAAGTCGAGCGTCAGTGACCAGTTTTCGATGTAGTAGAGGTCGTACTGTATGCGACGCTCGAGCCCCGTGTTGCCGCGCCAGCCATTGACCTGAGCCCACCCGGTCATTCCGGCCCGCACCCTGTGCCGGAGCATGTAACGTGGAATATGTTGGCGAAATTCCTGCACGAAATACGGCCGCTCGGGCCGCGGGCCGACCATGCTCATGTCGCCACGCAACACGTTGAAGAACTGCGGTAGCTCGTCGAGGCTGAACTTGCGAGTGAAGCGTCCGACGGCGGTGATGCGAGGATCCCTCTCCTCGGTCCAAACGGGCCCGGTGCCTTGCTCGGCGTCAACCACCATCGAGCGAAACTTGAGCAGCTCGAAGCTGCGTCCGTCGAGCCCCATGCGCTCTTGGCGGTAGAAGATCGGCCCTGGTGAGGTGAGCCGGATGGCGATCGCGATGAGCGGGATCACCGGCGCGAACAGCACCATGCAGCCCAGAGCGGCGCCGATGTCCAGGCCCCGCTTGACGGCGCCTGCGAAGCCGCGCATCGGTGTGGCCGAGAGGTTGATGATCGGCACGCCCTCGAGGTCCTCCACCGCAGCGCGCAGGGTGATGTGTTGCAACAGATCGGGAACCACCTTGATCTCGACCATCTCGTTGCCGACGTCGTTGAGCAGCTTGAGAATGTCCTCGTAGGCCGACAACGGCAGCGCGATGTAGATCTGGTCGACGCTAAAGCTGCGGATGAACTGGCAGGCGTCGCTGATGGCGCCTACTACGGGGACGCCACGGTATGAGGTATCGACTTCGTCTCCCAGCATTCCGGTGATCCGGAAACCGAACTCCTGGTGCAATTGCATCTTGTCGATCACGGCGTGTGCCAGATCGCCGGTTCCGGCGATCAGCACGCGCTTGAGATTGCGTCCCGAGCGGCGCACACGATCGATGGCGGAGTGGATGAGGGCGCGCCCGGTGACCACCAGCACCACGTTCATGAGATAGAACATGCCGAACATCAGGCGGGAAAAATCGGTAGGCCGGGTGAGGAACGCACCGGCGGCGAACAGGGCCATGGCGAGCGTGGCGGCGATGGTGACCTGGACGTACTCCTCGGCGCGCGCCGCTGTGCGGCGTAGGCGATAGAGACCGAACGCGGCAAACACCAGAGCCCACAACGGCAGGATCGCGGCGAGCAGCAGCAGATAATCCCCTAGCTGAAGAATGTCCCCCGGCTCCACGGTGCGAACCTCGTAGGTGAAGCGGAGCCAGTAGGCGGCCAGGAACGCCACCACCGTCATGAGCAGGTCGGAGCACAACACCGCTATGGTCTGGTATGCGCGAATTCGCTGTATCAACGCGGCGGCTCCCGTTCTAGCGCGGGTGAAACGTCGGTTTTTCCCAAGGGTGCGCCCGGCGCGACGTTGCTCAAGGAGTCGACGATGAACGCCGACAGGCGGCCCAAGAAGCGATCCGGAGCATACCGCAGGGCTGAGTCTCGAATCTCTGAGGTATTGAAGGAGGTTGTCTCGGCTGTGTCAACGGCGTCGGCCACGGCCTCTGCCGTTTGTTCCCGGATAAGGATTCCGGTGCTGCCGTCGCGGACCGCCTCGCCGGCGCCGCCGCGCGCCAGCACCAACGCCGGGCGGCCGCAAGCCATCGCCTCGAGTGGCACGATGCCGGCGTCCTCGACGGCGGCGAGGACCAGGCCACGGCAGCGCTGATAAAGCGCTCGAAGCTCGTCGGCGTCGACCCAGCCACGCATCTCGACAGTGGGGCCGGCGAGGCCCTCGAGGTGCCGCGCGTCGGGGCCGGTGCCGACGACCACCAAGCGTTGCTGCATGCGATTGAACGCGTCGATGACCACCTCGTTGCGCTTGTAGGGAGACAGCGCCGAAACGACGAGATAGAAGTCCTCGACGTGGGCGTCGGGATCAGGACGAAAGAACTCCGTGTCGACCGGCGGCGGTACGACGGTGGCGGTGCGCCCATAGTAGCGCGAGATACGCCCGGCGACC
>Ga0114950_10003687_pt1 | contig 11852 bp, 9 predicted proteins | sample N075metaG_FD_83503 | JGI IMG/M metagenome (GOLD analysis project Ga0114950, IMG submission 83503) | Deep subsurface microbial communities from Kermadec Trench to uncover new lineages of life (NeLLi) - N075 metaG | ecosystem: Environmental > Aquatic > Marine > Ocean trench > Sediment | place...
CGGGCGATCCGGGGCAGCGCGGCGCGCGGTTCGCCCTGGCTGCCGGTGCAAATTATCAGGACCTTATCGCGGGGCAGCGCTGCAGCCTCGTCTTCCGACACAAAGGTCGCGATGTCGCGGAGATAGCCGGTCGAGCGGGCGGCTTCGGTGATGCGCCACAGTGAGCGCCCGGCCAGCACCACGACGCGGCCATGGGCGGCGGCAACCTCGGCGATGGTCTGCACCCGCGCGATGTTGCTGGCGAAACAGGCGACGACAACCCGTGTCTTGTACTCGCCGACCAGCTTCATCAGGCTGTCGCGGACTTCTCCCTCGGAGCCGCTTTCGCCCTCGACCAGGGCATTGGTCGAATCGCCGATCATCGCCAACACGCCGTCTTTGCCCAATTGCTTGAGCGCCGCTTCGTCGGTGGTGTCGCCGACCAGGGGATCGGGGTCGAGCTTCCAGTCGCCGGTGTGCAGCACGGTCCCCACTGGAGTGCGCAAGACCACGGCGTTCGGTTCGGGGATCGAATGGGTCAGCGTGATGAGCTGCAGGTCGAACGGCGCGATTTCGAAGCGGTCGGACATGCCGATGACGGTGATCGGCACCTCGCCCAGAAGTCCCGCCTGTTCGAGCTTGTCGCGCAAGACGGTTGCGGTAAACGGCGTGGCGTAGATCGGGCAGCGCAGCCGTTTCCACAAATAGGGAACGGCGCCGAGATGGTCTTCGTGGGCATGGGTGAGCACCAGGGCGACCAGATTATCGCGGCGGCGCTCGATGAAATCGGGGTCGGGCATGATGACATCGACCCCCGGCGCGCTGTCGTCGCCGAAGGTGACGCCGCAATCGATCATCAGCCATTTGCCGTCATGGCCGTAGAGGTTGAGGTTCATGCCGATCTCGCCGGTCCCGCCCAGGGGCAGAAACAGCAGATCGTCCTTGCCGGGAACGGGGCCGTGCTGGAACGCGGCGTAGGGGTCGGACTCGGCCATCAGCGTCGATTTCGGCGGTTGATTTCGACCAGACCGAGCAAGGTCAGGTCGGGTTCGACAACTTCTATGACGTCGGTCACATCGTCGAATAAGGGCGCCAGCCCGCCGGTCGCGACAACCTTCATCGGCTTGCCGTATTCGGCGACGATGCGCGGCACCATACCCTCGATCATCGAGACATAGCCCCAGAAGATACCCGATTGCATGGCGGGCACCGTGGCGCCGCCGATAACTTTTTCCGGCTTTTCGATATTGACCCGCGGCAGCAAGGCGCCGGTCATATACAGCGCTTCGACGGACAGGTTGATGCCCGGCGCGATGACGCCGCCCCTGAAATTGCCGTCGGCATCGACGACCTCGAAGGTGGTGCCGGTGCCGAAGTCGATGACGATAAGGTCGCCGGGATGGAGGATATGGGCGCCAACGGCATCGACCAGCCGGTCGGAGCCGACCTGTTCGGGCCGTTCGACCAGAATTTTGATGCCGAGATCGACGTTGGCGTCACGGACGACCAACGGTGTGACGCCGAAATGATCCCCCATGAGGGCATCGAATCCGCGCCGCGTGCCCGGAACCACCGTCGTGACGATACCTTGGCTGACGTCGGCGACCATCAAGCCTTTCAGCGATAGAAGCTGGGTCAGCCACACCGCATATTCGTCTCCCGTGCGTTGCGGGTTCGTTGAGATGCGCCACACGCCACGCTGTTCGTCCCCGTCATAGAGGGCGAACACCGTGTTCGTATTGCCGCAATCGATTGCCAGGAGCATCAGTTGGCCCTTTCATTGGTCGCCAGTACCGGAAAAACATCGCCCACGTCGATGCGCCGGGCCTCGCCATCGCTGCCCAGCAATAAACTACCGCGCGCGTCGATGCCGGAAAAACTCCCCAATACATCGCCATCGGGTAATTTTACCCGCATTTGGGTGCCCACCGGCAGAGCATACGACATCCAGCGCTCCCGGATGGGCTCAAAACCAAGCTCCCGCCACTGCGCGATGTGCCAAAACAGCCGTTCCAGGAAGGCGCTCAGCAGGGCCTCGACCGCTATCTGTGCGCCCTCCTCGCATAAACTGGTCACTTCAGGCACCTCGGCGGGACTGTTTTCGACATTCACGCCGGCGCCGATGATCACCCAATCCATCCGCCCGTCCGCACTAGCCGCGCTTTCCAGCAAAATACCCGAGGCTTTCTTGCCATTGACCAATAGATCGTTGGGCCATTTGAGCGCCACCGGAATATCGCACAGACGGCCCAGGGCCTCGGCCAGCGCGACGCCGGCGACGAAACCCAATTGCGGCGCGTCGGCCGGCCGGCAATCGGGCCGCTGGATAATCGAGAGGTAGAGATTGCCCGGCGGCGACACCCATACGCGGCCATGACGGCCCCGGCCCGCCACCTGTTGGCGCGCCCACACCACGGTGCCGGATTCGGCGCCCGATTGGGCAAGCTTCTTCGCCTCTTCGTTGGTGCTGCCGACGCTGTCGAGGGCGATCAGGTGACAGCCGGCGGGCACATCCGGCTGCGGCGCGTTCATAGCGCGAAAAGCGCTGCCGCCGCGGTCGCGGCGCCGTTGAGGACCGGCCACAATATGAAGATAAACAATGTGGTGATGACGCTGGTGCCCGCGACGATCATGGAAATTTCCCGGCCGACCGGCGCGTCGAACGCATCGAGAGGCTCGTCGAAATACATCAATTTGACGATCCGCAGATAATAGAAGGCGGCGACGACGCTGCTCAGCAAACCGACCACCACGAGCGTGTAGAGTTCTGCCTGGATGGCGGCCAGGAATACGTAATATTTTCCGAAGAAGCCGGCCAGCGGGGGAATACCGGCCATGGAGAACATGAAAATGGCCAGCGCCAACGCCATTTTGGGATTGGTCCGGCTGAGCCCGGCGAGCTGATCGATGTCTTCGATCATGCGGCCCTGACGGCGCATCGCCAGGATGCAGGCGAAGGTGCCGACAGTCATGAACAGATAGATGGTCAGATACAGCAGCACGCCCTGGGCGCCGGTCTGGTTGCCGGCGGCGAGGCCGACCAGCACAAAACCCATATGGCCGATCGAGCTATAGGCCATCAGCCGTTTGATATTGGTTTGGTTGATCGCGGCGAATGCGCCCAGCAGCATCGATGCCAAGGCGATAAACCAGATCACCTGTTGCCATTGGTCGAATAGATCCCCGAACGGTTCCAGCATGACGCGCACGAACAGCGCCATCGCGGCGATCTTCGGCGCCACGGCAAAGAACGCGGTGATCGGCGTGGGCGCGCCCTCGTAGACGTCGGGCGTCCACATATGGAACGGCACCGCCGATACCTTGAAGGCCAGGCCGGCGATGATGAACACGAGGCCGACGATGACGCCGATGGGGGCGCCTTCATGGGCCTGATCGGCGAACAGAGCCGCCAGATTATCGAAACCAGTCGATCCGGCGAAGCCATACACCAGGGTCATGCCATACAGCATAATTCCCGAACTCAGCGCGCCGAGCACGAAATATTTCAATCCGGCCTCGGCCGAGCGCATGGAGTCGCGGCGGATCGCCGCCAGCACATAGAGCGACAAGCTCTGCAGTTCGATCCCCAGGTACAGCGACATCAAATCGTTGGCCGAAACCATCATCATCATGCCGAGAACGGCGAAGAGGATCAAAACCGGGAACTCGAATTGGGGAATGCCCTCGCGGGCGTTGAACGGCATCGCCAGAATCAACGTCAACGCTGCGCCCATGAGCAAAAGAATTTTGGCGAAGGCGGCGAATTCATCGACGACGAACAGACTGTTGAAGCCGACCACGTGGCCATCCGGACCGGCGATGACCAGGATTCCGGCGACGAACAGCACGACGACAACAAGCCACGAGATCATCTTCGCCGAACTGTTGCCCTGAAAAGCGCCGACCATCAGCAGACACATGGCGCCGATGGCGACGAAGAGTTCCGGCCAGGCGATAGATAAGTCGGCGGCGAGGATCACTGGTTCCATCTCTCTCTTTAGCGCCCAACCACGGCGATATTACCGGCGGCGCTCAACGCGGCTTGATAGTTCTGCAACAGGTTGGTGACGCTGGCGTCCATCACATCGAGGAACGGTTGCGGCCACAATCCCATCCACAGCACCAGCACGATGAGCGGCGCGAAGATGGCGATTTCGCGCGGTTCAAGGTCGAGGATGTTCTTGAGATCGGCTTTTTCGAGTTTGCCGAAGATCACCCGGCGGTACAGGTAGAGCATATAGGCGGCGCCCAGGATAATGCCGGTGGTGGCCAGCAGCGCAACCCAGGTGTTGTCCTGGAACGCGCCGGCCAGCACCAGGAACTCGCCGATAAATCCGCTGGTACCCGGCAGCCCGACCGAGCCCAGCATGAAGATCATGAAGACAAAGGCATATTTAGGCATGCGTTCCACCAGGCCGCCATAGCGAGCGATATCGCGGCTGTGGATGCGGTCGTAGATTACGCCGACGCACAGGAACAAGGCAGCCGAAATAATGCCGTGGCTGAGCATCTGAAAGATACCGCCCTGAATACCCTGCTGGGTGGCGGTGAAAATACCGATCGTCACGAAACCCATATGGGCGACGGAGGAATAGGCGATCAGCTTTTTCATATCCTCCTGCGCCAACGCCACCAGCGAGGTGTAGATGATGGCGATGATCGAAAGCGTATAGATCAGCGGCGTGAATTGTTCCGAGGCCAGCGGCAGCATGGGTATCGAGAAACGCAGGAATCCGTAGCCGCCCATCTTCAGCAACACGCCTGCCAAAATCACGGACCCCGCCGTTGGCGCCTCCACATGGGCGTCCGGCAGCCAGGTATGGAACGGCCACATGGGCAGCTTCACCGCGAACGAGGCGAAGAAGGCGAGCCACAACCATCGTTGCATTTCGAGCGGGAACTGCATCGCCAGCAGCGTCGGTATGTCGGTGGTGCCGGCTTCGAAATGCAGCGCCAGCAACGCCGCCAGCAACAGCACCGAGCCAACCAGGGTGAACAGGAAAAACTTGAAGGCCGAATAGACCCGCCGGTTGCCGCCCCACACCCCGATGATGATGAACATCGGAATCAGCACGCCCTCGAAGAAAATGTAGAACAGCACGAAGTCGAGCGCCGCGAAGGTGCCGATCATCATGGTCTCGAGGATCAGGAACGCGATCATGTATTCGCGCACCCGCGTGGTGATCGATTTCCACGATGCCAGAATGCAGATCGGCGTCAGCGCCGTCGACAGCAGCACGAAGAACATCGAGATGCCATCGACGCCCAGATGATAGGAAATGTTAAATGCCGGGATCCATTCGTGCTTCTCGACGAACTGAAAATCGGCGGTGGTGTAAGCGAAATTGATCCACAGGAACAGGCTGACGACGAACGTTGTGACCGACGTCCATAAGGCGGCGTAGCGCACGTTGCGGTCCACCGTTTCGCTGTCGCCGCGCACGATCAGGATGAACAACACCCCGACCAGAGGCAGGAAGATCGTCAGGGACAATACGGGGAAGGATTCCATTACGCCCGCGCCCTACTGGAAGAAGCTGAACAGGAACCACGTCGTGAACACGACGATGCCGATCAGCATCGCGAACGCGTAGTGGTAGAGATAGCCGGACTGCAATCGGCCTGCCCGCCCGGCTATATTGCGCGTCGCCGCGGCGACGCCGTCGGGGCCGACGCCGTCGATCACATCGCCGTCACCCGCTTTCCACAGGCTGCGGCCCAGGTAGAACGAGGGGCGGATGAACACCATGTCGTACAGTTCGTCGAAGTACCATTTTCTGAACACGAACTGGTAGACCGGGCGCACCAGCGCGGCCAGCTTCGTCGGCAATCCCGGCATCTTCATATACATGACCCAGGCGGCAACAATGCCGAGGGCGGCCATGCCCGTGGGCAGCCAGACCACCCAATCCGGAGTGTCATGCGTCTTTTCGACGACGTGGCTCAGCATCAGGATCGAAGTGCCCCAGAATTCCTCCATCTGGTCGCCGACGAAATAATCGAAGGCCAGCCAACCGGAGAAAATGGAGCCCAGCGCCAGTACCAGGAGCGGCGCGATCATGATCGGCGGCGATTCATGGACCGCGCTGAAAGTGAGTTCGTCGGCGCGGGTCTTGCCGTGGAAGGTCAGGAACAAGAGCCGCCACGAATAGAACGCGGTCATCAGCGCCGCGGCGATGCCGAACCAAAAGGCGTAGAGGCCCAAGCCGGTATTCGCGGCGAAGGCGGATTCGAGAATGATATCTTTCGAATAGAATCCGGCGAACAGCGGCACTCCGGCCAGCGACAGGCTGCCGATCCACATCAGCACAGCCGTGACCCGCATCTTGGAAAATAGCCCGCCCATTTTTCGCATGTCCTGTTCGTCGTTCATGCCGTGGATGACGCTGCCCGAGCCCAGGAACAGCAGCGCCTTGAAAAAAGCGTGGGTCATGAGGTGGAAAATCGCGGCCGGATAGGCGCCGACGCCGACGGCGAAAAACATGTAGCCCAATTGCGAGCAGGTCGAATAGGCGATCACCCGCTTGATGTCCCACTGGGTCAGGCTGATGGTGGCGGCGAAGAACGCCGTGGACGCACCCACGAACACGATCACGGACAGCGCCACCGGCGCGAACTCGAACATCGGCGACAGCCGCACCACCATGAACACGCCCGCCGTCACCATGGTCGCGGCGTGGATTAGCGCGGACACCGGCGTCGGGCCTTCCATGGCGTCGGGCAGCCAGGTGTGCAGGCCGATCTGGGCCGATTTACCCATGGCGCCAATGAACAGCAGCAGGCACAGGGTGGTGACGATATCGACGTTCATGCCGAGGAAGTCGAAGGTCTGGCCGGCGATGCCGGGGGTGGCGGCGAAAATGGTGTCGAAGTCGAGCGAATCGAAGGCGAAAAAGACGCCGATAATGCCCAGGATAAAGCCGAAATCGCCGATCCTGTTGACGACGAACGCTTTGATCGCCGCGGCGTTGGCGCTCGGGCGTTCGTGCCAGAAGCCGATCAGCAGATACGAGCACAAGCCGACGCCCTCCCAGCCGAAGAACATCTGCACGAAGTTATCGGCGCTCACCAATGCCAGCATGAAGAAGGTGAACAGGCTGAGATAGGCCATGAAGCGCGGTTTGTGCGGGTCGTGCGACATGTAGCCGATGGAATAGACATGGACCATCGCCGAGACGACGGTGACCACAAACACCATCACCGCGGTCAGGGTGTCGAAGCGCAAGGCCCAGCTAACTTCCAGGGTGCCGACATCGATCCAGGTGAATAGCTGGATGGTCAGGGTCTGACCGCCGAGACCGATCTTATAGAGGATGACGCACGATAAAACTGCCGACGCCAGCATCGGCGCCACGGTCACCCATTGGGCGAAGCGGTCGCCCAGCCGGTTACCGAAGAAACCAGCCAGGATAGCGCCGAGCAGCGGCAGAAAAATGGTTGCCGTAAACACGTGCCCGCTATCCCTTCATCATGTTGACGTCTTCGACGCCGATGGAGCCGCGATTGCGGAAATAAACGACGAGAATGGCCAGCCCGATAGCCGCCTCGGCGGCGGCGACGGTAGCACGAACATGGCGAACACTTGCCCCACCAGGTCGTTCAGATGAACCGAAAACGCCACCAGGTTAATATTGACGGCGAGCAGCATCAGTTCGATCGACATCAAAATGATGATGACATTCTTGCGGTTTAGGAAAATGCCGAAGATACCCAGCGTGAACAGAATCGCGGCGACGCTCAGATAGTGGGTCAGGCCAATTTCGAGCATCAGATGCCGCTCCCCGTGGGTATATCCTTGATTTCGATCACATCCTCGACCGGACGCGATACCTGTTCGGAAATGCGCTGGCGGCGAACTTCCGGGCGCCGGCGCAAGGTCAGCACGATGGCGCCGATCATCGCCACCAGCAGCACCAGACCGGCGGCTTGGAACAGATAGACGTATTCTGTGTAGATGAGCTGGCCCAGCGCGTGGGTGTTGGTGATCTCGGCCGGCGACGCGCTGGGCGCGCCGATGATCTGATCGGCATGGGGATTTATGATCCAACTGCCGAAGATCAAGATCAATTCGGCGGCCAGGATGATGCCGATCAGTGCGCCGATGGGCAGATACTGCAAGAAGCCTTCGCGCAGTTCGGCGAAATTGATATCGAGCATCATGACCACGAACAGGAACAGCACGGCCACAGCGCCGACATAGACGACGATCAGGATCATGGCGAGAAATTCCGCGCCGAGAAGGACGAACAGGCCAGCTGCGTTGAAGAAGGCGAGGATTAGAAACAGCACCGAGTGCACGGGATTGCGGGCCGAAATCACCATGACGCCCGCCGCGATGGCGGTCAGCGCAAAGAGATAGAATGCGAGGGCCTGAATAATCATGCGGTCGGTTCCGTTCCCTTACCGATACGGCGCGTCGGCGGCCAAGGCCGCCGCGATTTCGGTTTCCCAGCGATCGCCGTTCTCGAGCAGTTTATCCTTGTTGTACATGAGCTCTTCGCGGGTCTCGGTGGCGAACTCGAAATTCGGCCCCTCGACGATGGCGTCGACCGGGCAGGCCTCCTGGCAAAAACCGCAATAGATGCACTTGGTCATGTCGATGTCGTAGCGCGTCGTGCGCCGGCTGCCGTCCTCACGCGGTTCAGCCTCGATGGTGATCGCCTGGGCCGGGCAAATTGCCTCGCACAGTTTGCAGGCGATGCAGCGCTCCTCGCCGTTGGGATAGCGCCGCAGCACATGTTCGCCCCGGAACCGGGGGCTCAACGGGCCTTTTTCGTAGGGGTAGTTGATGGTGACCTTACGCTTGAAAAAATAACGCAGGGTCAGCCACATGCCGCGGATGATTTCAAGCAGCAGCAAGCCGCGCGCGGTACGGTCGAGAAAGGCCATTATCTGTTACCCCCGTTCATTTTGGGAACCAATCGAAGGCGACGATGACGCCGGCGGTGAGCACGACCCACAGCAGCGAAAACGGCAGGAAAACTTTCCAGCCCAGGCGCATCAGTTGGTCGTAGCGGTAACGCGGCAGGGTCGCCCGAACCCACAGGAAGACGAACAGCACGAACGATACTTTGATCGAGAACCAGATAAAGCCGGGGATCCAGGTGAACGGCGCGACATCGAACGGCGCCAGCCATCCGCCGAGAAACAGGATGACCGTCATCGCGCTCATCAGGATCATGTTGGCGTATTCACCCAGGAAGAACAGCGCGAACGCCATCGCCGAATATTCGACATTATAGCCCGATACCAATTCCGCCTCGGCCTCCGGCAGATCGAAGGGCGCCCGGTTGGTTTCCGCCAGGGCGGAGATGAAGAAGATCACGAACATCGGGAACAGCGGAATGAAGAACCACAGGCCTTCCTGCGCGCGCACGATATCCGACAGGTTGAGCGACCCGACGAGGAGCAGCACGGTGACGATGACGAAGCCGATGGAGACTTCGTAGGAAACCATTTGGGCCGCCGAGCGCAGCGCACCGAGGAATGGATAGACCGAGTTCGACGCCCAGCCGGCCATGATGATGCCGTAGACGCCCAGCGAGCTAATGGCGAAGAGATAGAGAATGCCGACATTGATGTTCGACAGAACCCAGCCGTCGGCGACCGGGATCACCGCCCAGCCGACCAGGCCCAGGGTAAAGGTCAGCATCGGCGCCAGCAGGAAAACTACCCGGTTCGACCCGGTCGGAATAATGGCTTCCTTGGCCATCAGCTTGAGGCCGTCGGCGAAGGGTTGCAGCAAGCCGAACGGGCCGACCACATTGGGCCCCATGCGTAGTTGCATGAAGCCGATAACTTTACGTTCCGCGTAGGTCAGGTAAGCGACCGCGATCAGCAGGGGAAGGATGATAAGCATGATCTTGAGGACGATCCACAGCGCCGGCCAGGCGTAACTCCACCAGAACTCAACCATCGGTGCCGGTCTTTTCGCCGCCAGTGGCGACAAATTCGCGGCTGCATTCGGCCATGGTCTCGGACGCCCGGCTGATCGGACAAGTCATGTAATAATTCGTCACCGGACTCGTCAGCGGTTCGCTCGACAAAGTCCCCGCTTCGCCGAACGACTCCCACGGCGCGGCGCTAACCTCGCCGATGCGGTCGAACAGCGGATTGGCCTCGACCAGCCGCGTGCGCACGTCGCCCAGGGTGGCGAAGCTCAGGCTGCCGCCAACCGCATCCGACAAGGCGCGGATTATGGTCCAATCTTCACGCGCATCGCCGGGCGGTTGCGTCGCCTGCCGCGCTAATTGCACCCGGCCTTCGGTGTTCACATAGGTGCCGTTTTTCTCGGTGTAGGCGGCGCCCGGCAGGATCACGTCGGCGCGGTGCGCGCCGGCATCGCCATGGTGGCCCTGATAGACGACGAAGGCGCCGCCGAGCCGGTCGGTATCGATTTCGTCAGCGGCCAGGAGATAGACCATGTCGATCTTGCCGTTGCTGGCGCCGTCGAGAATGCCTTCGACATCGCGGCCGCCCGCGCCCGGGGTAAAGCCCAGATCGAGACCGCCAACGCGCGCTGCCGCGGTGTGCAAAATATTGAAGCCGTTCCAGCCGTCACTCACCAGACCGCAATCGTCGGCGATTTTGCGGGCGGTAGCCAGAATCGCCGCCCCGTCGGGCCGCGCCAGGGCGCCCATGCCGACGATGATCGCGCCCCGTTCCGCGTTTTTCAGCACCGCGGCGAAGGCGTTGCTGCCATCGGCGACCGCGGCCAGGGTGTCGGGGCCGGCGCCTAGGTACTCGACTGGATAGGTCAGATCGGCATCGGGGCCGATCGCCGCGGCTTGCAAATTGCCCTGGGTCCAGGCCTTGCGCAGCCGCGTGTTGATCAGGGGCGCTTCCCAGCGAAGATTGGTTCCGACCAGCAGCACCGCGTCGGCGGTCTCCAGGCCGGCGATGGTCGAGTTCAGCAGATAGGCGGCGCGCGGCGCCGTGGGCAGTTTTGCGCCGTCCTGGCGGCAGTCGATGTTGGCGGAGCCCAAGTCGGCCATCAGGTCTTTCAAGGCGATCATGGCCTCGGCGTCGCATTGATCGCCGGCGATGGCGGCGATGCGCTCGCCCTTGCTTGTCTTGATGCGCTCGGCGATGGCGGCAAACGCCTCGTCCCAACTGGCTTCGCGCAGCTTACCGTCGCGGCGCACATAAGGCCGGTCGAGGCGTTGGCGGGTCAGACCATCGACCGCGTAGCGGGCCTTGTCGCCGATCCATTCCTCGTTGACGTCTTCGTTCAGGCGCGGCAGCACGCGCAGCACTTCGGTCTGCCGGCAATCGACGCGAATGGCGCTGCCGAGCGCGTCCATCACATCGATGGATTCGGTTTTCGTCAGTTCCCACGGGCGCGATACGAAGGCATAGGGCTTCGAGGTCAGCGCGCCGACCGGGCACAAATCGATGACGTTGGCGCTGAGTTCGGAATCCAACGACTTTTCCAGATAGGTGGTGATCTCGGCGTGCTCGCCGCGGCCCAGCATTCCCAATTCGGGGACGCCGGCGATTTCGGTGGCGAAGCGTACGCAGCGGGTGCAGTGGATGCAGCGGGTCATGATCGTCTTGATCAAGGGCCCCATGTTCTTGTCCTTGACCGCCCGTTTCATTTCGCCATAGCGCGAGTGGTCTTCGCCATAGGCCATCGCCAGGTCCTGCAAATCGCATTCGCCGCCCTGATCGCAGATCGGACAATCGAGGGGATGGTTGATCAGCAGGAACTCCATCACCCCATGACGCGCTTTGCGCACCATTTCGGAATCGGTTTTGATCTCCATGCCTTCGTTGACCGGCAAGGCGCATGAAGCCGCCGGCTTGGGCGGACCGGGCGTGATCTCGACCAGACACATGCGGCAGTTGCCGGCGATCGACAGGCGCTCGTGGTA
>Ga0114950_10003689_pt1 | contig 11849 bp, 9 predicted proteins | sample N075metaG_FD_83503 | JGI IMG/M metagenome (GOLD analysis project Ga0114950, IMG submission 83503) | Deep subsurface microbial communities from Kermadec Trench to uncover new lineages of life (NeLLi) - N075 metaG | ecosystem: Environmental > Aquatic > Marine > Ocean trench > Sediment | place...
CGGTTGCTGCCTGCGCGCATGGCTGCGTACATTACTCGATCGGCGCAGCCCACCAGGGCGAAGTACCCACGGCGTCACTTTCGCGTCAGGGTCACTCCGGCGAAGAAAACGCGCCCAGGGGTCGTGAAGCCCGGTACCTCTTCGTAGTCTTCGTCGAGAGCGTTCTCGATCCGAACGAAGGGCTGTAGCCATGGCAGCGCCGCGTAGCGCACACTCAAGTCGACGCGCTCGTAGTCGTCAATATCGAGGCCCGAGGAGTCGATCCGGTCGCGAACCGAGGTGAGGATGGCAGCGCCGTCCAAGGCATCGGTCGGGGCGAACCTCGCTACCAGGGTAGTCCGCTGCTTCGGACGCCTCGGCAGGGGCAAGCCGGTGGTCTTGTCTTCCGTGTCGTTGTAGGTGTGCGAGAAGTCGAGATCGAAGGCCGTGCCCCGCCTGTAGCCAACCGTGAGCTCGACACCGTTCGAAGACGCCTCGGCAATGTTGTTGGCGAGAAAGAGCACGAAGTCGTAGCCAATCAGATTCTCGAAATCGATGTCGAAGTACGTCAGATCGAAGCTCCACCGATTCCCCTCGAGGTGGTGATGCATGCCGAGGTCGAAGCCATCGCTGGTCTCTGGAACGAGGCTGAGGTTCCCGAAAAAGGGAAAGAAGAGCTCGTTGAAGCTCGGCGCCCGAAAGGCACTGCCGACACTGCCGTGCAGGCGAGTGCGCCCGCCGGAGAACGACGCCGCGCCGGTTGCGCGATAGGTCGTCTCACTGCCGAAGACCGAGTGGTCATCTCTTCGAATCGCCGCCGTCAGGTGAACGTTGTCGGTCGGTGAATACTGATCCTGCACGAACCAGGATTCGAAATCGACCGATTCGGTGAAGGTACCAATGTTCATCGCATCGCGATCTTCGACGGAGTAGCCGATGTTGAGCAGGTTCGATTCGTTCAGGGTGATGTCAGCCTGCGCTTCGATCTGCAGAATCTCGGAGCGGATGTCGTAGTTGCTGAAAAAGCTGTCGGGATCCGTGCCGACGAGATGCGTCTCACTGCTGCCGACACGAAGGGTCTGGCGCCACGAAGGCGTGAAGTTCGTCTCGACTGTCAAGACGAAGGACTCATCGTCGGTGACTGCGTCGCGGTTGAGGTCTTCGACGCCGAATCCATCGAGAGCAGTGTCACCTTCGGAGGAGGGAGTGGTGAGGTCGGCACGGCCGTCCTCGAGAAAAGCCACGCCCAACCGAGCACTGTAGCTCTGGTTGTCGTAGGGATCGTCCTCGATAGCCCCGCCCTGAACGCTCACATGAGACACCGCATCGGTCGACAGGTCGCTGACCGAGAAGCTGTAGTCGAAGGCGTTGTGCGCCCCGGCAAGACCGAGAGCGAATCGCTGATGGTCACTGCCACCGGCCTCGGCTGTCGCCCTCAGGCGCCAGCCAGGCTCGCCGCGTCGTGTCGTGATCCTCACGACTCCGGACATCGCCCCCGAGCCGTCGGTCGCCTGAGGTCCACGCAGCACTTCGATGCGCTCTACGTTGTCAGCCATGAGATTCGCGAAGCTGAACTGACCGAGTGTGACGCTGTTGACGCGCACGCCGTCGATCAGGATGAGTGCCTGTGCCGATGAGCCGCCCCGTATCCGGATGCCGGAGACCTTACCCGGGCCACCGCCCTGGGTCAGCTCCACTCCCGGAATCGTCCGCAGCAGGTCTTGAACGTAGATCTGGTTCCGTTGCTCGATCTCGTCGAGGCCGATGACCGTGACCGAGCTTCCCACTTCGGAGATCGGCACCTCGAAGCGGTTCGCACTGACCGTCATCTCTTCGTTGACGACGATCTCGTCGGCCGGCTCGTCATCGCCGGTCTGAGCACCGAGGTCGCCGCTCTGCGCCGCGAGAATCGAGGCGATGAGAGGCAGAGAGGCAGCAATAGCTACGACTGGACGCGTTTTCATAATGGCTCCTTTCCCCCCGGCGGGGAAATCGACTCCCCTCGGCTACCCTGCCGAGTGGAGCGGTTGGAATCCGGCGGCCGGTCAGGTTTCCTGACTCTCGTTCTTCCTACTCGCCGGGCCTTCCCATCCTTGTGGACAGTGACTTTGTTCCGGCTTTCGTCCCGATCACAGTCGCGGGGCGGTGGGAGATTCTCACTCCCTTCCCTTGCAACGGCTGCCTGTTTTTGAGATGGCTCCTATATTCGCCTTACTTAGACGAAGGTCCTCCTTGGTGCGGGAGTGTAGCGACTGCGGTGGTCGAATGGAAGTCTGGCTCAGACTGCCAGCTGCCGCCGGCGCTCAGGCGCTACGCCGGGCTCGCCACAAGAACAGCACGCCCAGAACTGGCAAGGCCACCCACAAGCCATCCCATCTGCCACCGCCTGAAACGACCCGCGGCACCTGTGTCGCTGCTTCACGAACCTCCGTCATCCTGAACCCTTCCAGGAACGGCTTGGGAAATTGCAAGTTCTCGGTGATCCGCCGACTGTCTTCGCGACTGCGCTCTTCGTTGCTTCGCGAGAAGTCCGCTGCCGCGGTCGCGGCAGTCGGGATGCTCACCGCCATCGCGCTCTCGAAGGCCCTTCGCAAACCCATCAGATCAGGCATCGGCAAGCCGGCCTCGGTGCCCTCCTCGAGCACGTACATCAGCAGCCGAGGATTGCCGCAGGTGTGCTCGGAGCACCCTACTCCGTGGCGGTTGACGCTCTCGATGTACTGCTCGAGGAGCTTCTTCTTCGTAGCCTCGTCGGCATTCCAGTAGCCCTTGCGAATCGTCTCCACCATGCGCGCCGTCAGATCCTGGTAGGCAAAGGGAGAGTTCTCCTCGAAGAACTCCTTCATGCCGAGGGAATGCTTGTCTTCGACATAGACCTCAAACGTCTCCTGCCACATCGCGTCGTCAACGAGCTCACTGACCGTCGCATCCCAACCCCACAGATACTCGACGAACTCGCGCATCTGCTGGGCCCCGGCGTAGCCTTCCTTCTGCATCCCCTCGATCCACGTCGGATTGACGTAGCGGGAGCGAAACTCGGTGCCGATGAACTTATCCATCGAGGTCATCTCGGGCTTGCCGGGATCGCGCATATTGGCGACGACGAGATCCGGAGTCTCACCGTCGAGGTTGCGGATCGTGGCGGCCAACCCTCCCATGTACATGAAGAAGTCGTCGTTGTCCAAGGCGCCGTAGAGCATGGTGGAGCTCGAGTGAACGACCACCTCGGTGCCGCTAAGAGCCATGCGGAAGACGTCCTCCATCGGCTCGCCCCAGAAGCCGTTGCCGAAGCCGTGTCCGAGCTTCTGCAGATACTCGTCGGTCATGACCGTGTCGGAATCCCAGGTGCCGCTGGCGGCGACGATTCCCGCGGTGTTCAGGTTGTACTTCCCCGGCGGCTCGTCGAAGATTCGCACCCCGGCCCGCCGGTCGGCATCTTCCTCCGAATAGCCCTTCTCGATCAGGGCCGCTCGGGTCTGGAGGTAGTGGCGGCGAACGTAGTTCTCGGCCTCCTCCAACACCTTGACCAACTGTACGGCTTTATCCATGAGTCGGGTGACGTTGTTGAACATGCCCTCGGCTGCCGAGGCGATCACGATATCGATGCGTGGTCTCGAGAGCTGAGCGCTGGGCACGACCGCGACATCGACCACTTTGCCGCGAGCGTCCCACACCGGCCGCGTGCCCAGAAGATGGAAGATCTGCGACTCGAGCACGCCTTCATGGCGCATGGTCTCGTCACCCCAGATCACGAAGGAGACCTTCTCGGGATACCTCCCGTTCTTCTCGAGATGATTGGCCAGCATCTGGTCGGCCAGCTCGACGCCGAGCCTCCAGGCGGCAGGCTTCGGCACCTTGTCGGGATCGATGCCGTAGAAGTTCTTGCCGGTCGGATAGGCGTCGGGATTGCGCACTGGCTCGCCGCCGCTACCGGCGGATACGAAACCACCGCCTAGTGCCCGCAAGAGGCTCTCCATCTCGCGCGGCCCCGACGCCGTAATGCGCTCCTCCATGTCGGCGGCCAGCACTTCCGTATTCGCAGACAGACGGCTACGGTCGATGCTGACGATGGCTTCGATCGTCGAGTCGCGCAGCTCCTTTTCCGGCGTGCGCCCGAAGGCGTGCAGGCCGTAGGGGATGTTCTGGTCACGCAGATCCATCATGTGCTCCTGGATCTCGTGCACGGTCTCGTGATCCAGGACGCTGTGCTCCTCGAACTCGAGTCCCAGATCCTTGGCGATCCCCAGGCTCAGGACGAGCTCACGGATCTCGGCCGCGAAGGCCTGTGCGAGCACAGGATTGCGGTGCTCACTCGACTGGTAGTCGTTGATGCGCTCGCTGAGCTTGGCAAGCTCCGGATAGAGACCGCCCTTGCGGAGGGGAGGCACCATATGGTCGACGAGCGTCGCCATGCCGCGTCGGCGCGCAACCAGCCCTTCGCCAACGACGTCGACGTTGTAGATGTTGATGTTGGGCAGATCGCCGAGCAGTGCGTCGGGAGCGTCTTCCTCGGACAGGCCGATGTCGCGGCCATCGAGCCATTCGAGCGTGCCATGAGTGCCGATGTGGATGATCGCGTCAGCGGCGAAGTCCTCGCGCAGCCAACTGTAAGTCGCTACGTACTGATGATGTGGCGCTAGATCCTCGGCGTGATAGAGCTTCGCGTCGTCCTCGCCCCAACCCCGAGCCGGCTGCGGCAGCAGTACGACCTTGCCGTACCGCACCAGCGGCACCACGAGCGACGGACCCTCGGGCCCCTCGACTGTCATCAGCGTCGCATCCGCCGGCGGGCCCCAATCGGCAAGGATCTTCGCTCGCAGAGCGGGTGCGTAGCCGTCGAGCCACGCCTCGTAGGTGGGTAGAGAGATGTGCACGGCGCTACCCTCCTCATCCAGCGCCCTGAGCTCTCCCGGCGCGTAGCCACCCACGTTGCGCGCCTTGGTGGTGATCTCCTCCAAGATACTCTTCGCCGTGAGGTCGGCATCGCCGACGTCGTAGCCCGCGTCGCGGAGCGCGGTGAGGATATTGGCCAGCGACTCCGCAACATTGAGATAGCTCGCGCCGATGTTCGCCTTGCCGGGCGGATAGTTGTAGAACACCAGGGCCAGCCGCTTCTCGGAATTCGGCTTCTGCCGCAGCGCCGCATAGCGCCGAGCGCGGCGCACGACGAGATCGACCCTGGAGTCGATCGGCGTGCGCTGGACGATGGTCAGGCCGGTCTCGGGATCCGTGACCTTCTCTTGACTGCCGATCACGGTCGGCGCGATCAAGCCCGCCAGCTCGGGGACGGCCACCTGAAAAGTGCCTTCGAATCTCGACAACCCTGAGGGCGAGCGGCGCCACTCGGCCTCGCTGCGACCGTAGAGGCTGATCAGGCTGATGACCGGAATGTCGAGCCTGGCCAACGGTTTCGAGGCCTCGAAGTTGGCAAACCGGAAGAGAAAGGCCAGAGCGGAGTCAGCACGTCGGTGGCCATCGGCATCGAGTAGCAAGCGCTCGAAAGCGACCGCGCCCGGGTAGCCGAAGATCGGGACCGCCTCGGCACCCTGGCTCTCTATCTCCTGGATGACGCGGTCCAGAAGCACAGTGTCGCCGGTGTAGTACGTAGCTTTGAAGAACCCCACGGCGATACGCGCGGCGCCGGGCCGAGTCTTGCCTGCGCCTCGGCGCCAAGTATCGAAGGCGTCCCAGGTGGCGAAGACCCGACCGGCCCGGCCATCGGGGTAGTAATAGCCGAACTCCAGGCTGGGCTGCGGATCGGGGATGTCGAGGCCGGAGATGCCGGCCCTGTCGAGGGCCAGCTTGACCAGGCCGAGCTGGTTGGCGAAACCCTGATTGGCCCAGAACGCTCTGGCTCGCTCGTCCCAGACGGTGCCCAAGTCGAGATAGTGCTGCTTGGGAAGGAGCCCCACCCCCACCGCCAGCACTGTGCCCTGCTCGTTGACCTGCTGAATGAGGTCGACATCATGCTCGCTGTTGAAGCGCTCGAGCATCTCCTGATTCATGGTGTCCAAAACGAGCACCGTGGTCGCGCCGAGCTCCTCCGGATCAGCGTCGTCGAACACCGATTCGGTCAGAAAGCTGAGCGCCACCCGGCCGCGAAGATCGGGCCGTTCATCGAGCAGCTGCTTGAAGGCCTTGAGGGTTCCGGGTAGGTTGCCGTCGGAGAAGACGTAGGTCACCCGAACCGGCTGCGCCATGCCGGCCGCCGACATCAACGCCGCTACGATCCACCCAGCGAGGCTCTTTCTCCGCAACGAACTCTCCAGGGATCCAATCTAGTCGGGTACGTAGATGATCTGGCCGTCGGCGAGCCGGTAGGCGGTGCCGAGTCGTTCTCCGTCGCCGCCGAGGGTCTCCCCGGTCAGCTCGTACGCCGTAATCTCGGTTCCCTTCTTGACGATCACCTCACGCAACCCCTGACTGTTGGTCTTGACCAGCGTCAACTCGCTGTTCGGATCCATGAGGTCACCGATGCGATAGACCGAAAAGAGAGTGATCATGAGCCCGACGATGAACACCACCGACACGTCGAAGAGATTGGCGACTCCTGCCAGAGGATCCTCGTCCAATGGCTCGTCCGGGGTTGGCAGATGTAGGAAGCGAGCCATCGATCAGTCCTCTCTTTCCATTTCGCCGGCGATGCGCTCGGCGAGAAACCGCTGTTCTCGAATCGTCTCGTTGACCCAACCGTGGCGCACGAGCTGAATGACGAAGGCGACCGTTCCGGCGCTCAATCCGACGATCGTGGTCGTGAAAGCGACCACCATCTGGCCGGCCATGGCATCGAGATTCCCTGCCGTTAGAGAGGCCAGGGCAGTGCCCATCGGAATCAGGGTTCCAAGGAGGCCCAAGCTCGGCCCGACTTTGGCCAGCAGTCGTGAGCCGGCCAGAGAGCGTCTGACCTGCTCCTCGCGTTCGAGCACGATGTGCTCCAAACCGCCATCGAGAAAAGCCTCTTTCTCTCTCTGGTCGTTCACTTCGCGGAGCATGGTGCGCAGCGGAGCCGGCAGAACAGCCAGCCGCTTGGCGTCCGCCGCAAGTGTGGAACCGCTCTGGATCCACTCCTTCAGATCGAAGAGGCCACGTTCCCTGCGCCTGGCCAGAAACTCCGCGACACAACTTCCGGCCATGAACAGCGCCGCGGCCACGCACACCCACAGAAGCACGATCACCGGCAGTCGTAGCACCTGGCTGAGCGCGAAGAGACCATTCTCCAGCGTTCCGAGAAAGTTCATCGCTCCCTCACGAGTACCGTCAATCCTCCTGACACCACAGACAGAACGCCAACCAGGAGCACCCAACCCTCGATGCCTCCACTCGAGAGTGAAGCCTCATTCAGCGCCCCTGCGGAGCGCCAGCCAGCTGCGAGCTGCGGGCCGAGGGCTACGAAGAGACCCAGGCAACAGACCAGGAGAAGCGCCTCCTCGCGAACGAGCGGCGAAGCAAATCCCGGCCGCCGACTGGCGACGGTCGCAGTCCCCAGGAGCGCCGCTGCGCTCAACCACGCGAGGAGCCAGGGGATTCCGTGCGCCTGCAGGAACCAGGCCCACAGCGCCCCGAAGACGCCGGCACCCGCAGCCAAGACAGTTCGCTGGCTCGGACGCATCAAAGCGAGAGCGGCAAAGGCAACGACGAGTAGACCGGCCCACCCTGGATCCGGTGGATGCCGGCCGATCCACATCGGGGTAGCGCCGAATCCTAGTGCCATGGCAACGAAGTCCGCTCGTCGCTGCGAGGCCCCGGAGGCGAAGACCACACACGCAAGACCGCAGAGAATGCCGAGAGCTTGTAGGACGATCGTCATGAGCAGATCTGAAAACGCAGAGACTCGCGAAGTCCTTCCTCACCGCCAGAGGGGATGGTCTCACCACCGGAGCCCTCGATCAAGGTCAGGAGGGCTCGCAAGGGCCAGCCAGGCAACGGTCCAACTGGATGAGCTCAATCCAGACCCGCCCGCTCTCCCCGCAGTCCCCGTACCGCCAGGTCCACACCGCCGAGGCGCATCTGCCCTTCGGGGCGTGGGCCGCGTGTCTGCATCAAGACCAGATAGTCCGCGAAGGCCCCTTCGACCCCCGCGCTGTAGCCCTGCAGGTCTTGCGCCTTGTTGATTGCCAGCTTCGACAGACGGAGAGTCTCCGGCGTGTTCTCCGCGACGCGCTGAGCGTAGCCCAGGGTCTCACGCTCGAGATCCTCGGCGGCGTAGACCTGGTTGACGAAGCCCAGCTCGCGCGCCTCTTCGGCGCCGATGAAGCGGCTCTCGAAGAGCAGCTCTTTCGCCTTGCGAGGATGGATGTCCCAGGGAATCGAGAAGTACTCGACCAGGCCCGCCAGGAATTTGGCATCGGGAGAGGCGAAGATCAGATCCATGGCCGCCGCGATCATCCATCCACCGTAGATACAGTATCCCTCGACCATCGCGATCGTCGGTTTCGGGAGGTTTCGCCACTTCAGGGTGTAGTCGAGGTTGTATTTCCGGAAGGTGTCGTAGAACAACAGCCCCTCGTCCGGAATGCCCCGCTCCTCCTTGTCGGCGCGTTGCTCCGCGGTGCCGAGATCGTGTCCGGAGGAGAAGTTTCCACCGGCTCCTCTCACCACCGCCACCCGCACCGAGGAGTCGTCCATCGCGCGATCGAGAGCACGGTCGAGCTCGTCGAGCAGCTTCCAACTCTGCGCGTTGCGGTATCCCGGCCGGTTCAGCGTAACAACGGCGACTGCATCGTCAACGGCATAAAGAACGTCTTCATTCGGCATATCGGGCCTCCCAATCGTTATCAGCGCATTTCCCGCGGACGGTCACCGACGGCGTAGAGAAAGGCAAGCTCCTCGAGCCGAGCGCCGCTCCCGTCGGCGACCGCCATGCGGCCGCGCCCGGGGCGGCGCTCACGCTCCTCCTTCGTCGGCTCGTAGATCGTCGCGCCCCCCCACCGGCCGTCCTTGGCAAGGGCGTAGAAGTTGAGGCCGAAGAGCGGCTTGCCTACCGCGCTCAGGAGGCGGTCTTCGGTCATCTCCACGGCTCGCTCCAGAGCCTTCAGACAGGCCTCGCCGGGGGTAGCCCCGAGCCTCATCTGCTCGACGACGAAAAAGGCCCCGCAGGCTTTGATGTTCGCCTCCCCCCTGCCCGTAGAGCCGGCCGCGCCGATGCGGTTGTCGCAGTACTGACCGGCCCCGATGATCGGACTGTCGCCGATGCGTCCGGGGATCTTCCATGACAAGCCGCTGGTGGTGGTAACCGAACCGAGATCGCCTTCCCGGGTAACGCAGCACATGTTGATCGTTCCCTGGGTCGATTCGGAGCTGGCGTCGTCAACCTCGAGCCAGTCGTCGTCGGGATCGCGGCGCGCTCGCCAGTTGAGCCAGATCTTCCGGCTGGCTTCAGTCAGAAGCTCCCGCTTCTCGAATCCCAGATCGAGAGCGAACCGGCGAGCTCCCTCTCCGACCAGCATCAGATGATCGGTGTGTTGCATGACCGCTCTGGCAACGGCGGCCGCGGTGGCAACGTCCTCGAGAGCGGCGACCGCACCTCCTCGGCGACTCGGGCCATGCATGCAGGACGCATCGAGCTGCACGACTCCGGCCTCGTTGGGAAGGCCGCCCAGGCCGACGCTGTGATCGTCGGGGTCGAGCTCCTGGATCTGCACTCCCTCGACGCCGGCATCCAGCGGATCGGTCCCGTTCTCCGCCATGAGCTGTTGCGCCAACGCGACTCCGCGAAGGCCGTTGGCCGACGACACCGCGACCGGGGCCAACGGTAGTCCTCCTCCGCCTTCCGGCTGCTGCCCGCGAGCAGCAATCGAGACAGCGGCGGCGCCCACGGCGCCACCGAGCAGACTTCGTCGGGTCAGTGTCATTCGCAGCTCCTTCCTGAAGATCGACAGCCCATTCGTGAGGCCCGCAGTCTATCGCCCCGCAACTGCGCGATCCGATCCAGGCGCGCCCGCGCGACGTACAATGACTGCGGTTTCCCACAGCGGCCGGTCTCGAAGGCCGTAATTTCAGAGGAGTCGAACGATGCACAACGCTCTTTGCTTCATGACGATCGGCCTGCTCGGCGCAGTCGCAGGGCTCGCTCAGGCGAACGACCCTGCCGAATGGTCGGTAGCGATCGCCAACGAGTATCGCCTGGTTCCCGACATCACCTACCTCGTTGCCGACGGCTACGAGTCGAAGCTCGACCTCATTCTTCCGCGCAGCGAGGAGCCGCGGCCAACGCTGCTCTACTTTCATGGTGGCGGTTGGGTAGCGGGCAGCAAGGAAGTCAGCCTGCTACGCCTGTTGCCCTACGTCGAAATGGGCTGGGCGGTGGTCAATGTCGAGTATCGAATGGCAAGCGTCGCGCTCGCGCCGGCCGCCGTCGAGGACTGCCGCTGCGCATTGCGATGGGTCCGCAGTAACGCCGAGGAGTACGGCTTCGACGTCGACAAGATCGTCGTCAGCGGCCACTCGGCCGGCGGGCATCTCTCACTGACCACCGGAACGCTGCCGGCGGCGGCGGGCCTGGACCGGCGCTGCCCTGAAAGAGGCCCGGGCGCCTCGACCCAAGACGAAGAGATGAGCGTTGCCGCCATCGTCAATTGGTACGGCATCACCGACGTCGGCGACCTTCTCGCCGGCGTCAACGCGAAGACCTACGCCGTCGCTTGGATGGGCGGGCTGACCGATCGCCTGGAGATCGCTGAGCGTGTCTCACCTCTGACCTACATCCGCGCCGGCCTGCCTCCGGTGCTCACCATCCACGGCAACGCCGACCCGATCGTTCCCTACGACCACGCCATTCGTCTTCACGAGGCGCTCGAGGAGGCCGGCGTCGTCAATCAGCTGCACACGGTCGAAGGCGGTGGACACGGCGGCTTCAGCACCGAGGAGCTGCTGGAGGCGCACGATGTCATCCGTGCTTTCCTCGCTCGGCATGTCACCGGAGAGTGACAGCAGGAGCGACTCGGGCGCCCTCGGCACACCCCATGGCAGCGGGTCCGCGACTGATAGGGTGCCGATTCGATGGCCAGCCAGACCGTTCTAGTGACCGGCGCCAACCGCGGCATCGGGCTCGAGCTGACGCGCGGGCTGCGAGCCAGTGGCGCCACGGTGATCGCCACGGCGCGACGGCCCGAAACGGCCGACGCCCTCCAGCATCTGGGCGGCGACGATCTCAGGATCGAGGAGCTCGACGTCACATCGAATGCCAGCGTGGCAGCACTCAGCCAACGTCTTGCAGGATCGCCGATCGACATCCTGATCAACAACTCGGGAATCGGTGGCAGCCGCAACAAGGATTCGATGAGTGATTTCGACAGCTACAGGGAGTGCTTCGAGGTCAATGCTCTCGGCGCGCTGCGGGTGACTGCGGCCCTTCTCGACAACCTTCGCTCAGGTAGCAAGCGCCAGATTGTCAACCTCAGCAGCCAGCTGGGAAGCATGACCCTGAACACCGGTGGTGGTTTCCAGCCCTACCGGGTCTCCAAGGCAGCACTCAACATGATCAGCCGCACCTTCGCGAGCGAGCTCAGCAGTGAGGGCTTCGTCTGCGTGACACTGCACCCCGGCTGGGTGCGCACCGACATGGGCGGCCGGCACGCACCAGTCCTGCCGGAAGAGAGCGCCACCGGCATCCTGGAGGTCCTCGACCGGCTGGGGCCAAACGACAACGGCAGCTTCTTCGATTATCAGGGTGAGCGCATTCCCTGGTAGACCTGACAATCCGGAGTCCGACTCCGGAAGAAGAGAAGAAAAAGTAGACCTATCCCTTGGACTCCTTACTCGCTTCTCCTGGTCATGAGTCGGAGCGCTTCGCCACCTTGATCACCGAGGTCTTCCACACCTCGACGGCCGGCTCGCCATCGACGAGGTAGACCTGGTAGAACCTCACCCAC
>Ga0114950_10003692_pt1 | contig 11846 bp, 8 predicted proteins | sample N075metaG_FD_83503 | JGI IMG/M metagenome (GOLD analysis project Ga0114950, IMG submission 83503) | Deep subsurface microbial communities from Kermadec Trench to uncover new lineages of life (NeLLi) - N075 metaG | ecosystem: Environmental > Aquatic > Marine > Ocean trench > Sediment | place...
CTGAACGCGACAGCTAAGTCAGATAGAAATCCATTATCGCCGTAGACTTTAAGTGTGAGTTCGCAGCAGCACAGCGCTGCAATTCATCGCGCACATGCAGGCGCGCCTTGTCCAAGCGCTTCATAGATCGAGCAGTGAAGGGGCCATCCCCCAAATCCAACTCGAAAAACTTTTCCCCTGCGCCGGCCGCCTCGATGCTTTTTCGCGCAAAAACCTGGTAGGTGCGCCGGACATGATCAAACAGCGGATAAACCGTTTCCGGGATTTCATCTCCCGCCAGCCACTGCGCACCCTGCGCGGCAGCGCTCCATACTCGTGCCACGTAATCTTCCAACATGGGCAGATACGTACCCAGCCAGCTTCTGGGTTCGGGATCCAGTAGAAAATGTGCCATGCTAGGTCCTACCAGCGCAAAATCTGCCAAACACGCGCGCCCGCCCAGCAGAAAATCATGTTTATCAAAGTGATTGCTTAACAGGGCCATGATTTTGTCGAAGTCACTCCGCACTGCGTCTTTTTGATCCGGCCCCGCGCCTTGCACCTCGCAGGCCGCGGCGCCAAAGGCGTCTAGCATCATCTGCCCGGTGCCGGCGACCTGCTGCCGTTCAGCGTCGGAGAGGGTGGCATCGATCGACTTCCCCAGTACCAGGTTCATGCCGAAGTTCTCGCCCGCGGCCTTTACATTATCGGGGTAACACCACCTGGAGTGCAGGGCATGACGCGGCAACCAGTGATTGAAGAAATCCTCCAATATAAAGCAGGCACCGCGCTGCGCTGGCGTCGCTGGAATCACCGGTGCTTCCCCAAAGCGCTCGTGCAACATAGGCCCTATGCTAATGGTGTCGTTCAGCATCCAACCATCGGGGGTTTCCAACAACGGGACAAACCGGGTGCCCGCTCTGGCTTCAATGTCTCGGGCCTGCTCCAGCGTTTTGAAGCGCCACTGGTAGGGGATAGCCTGATAGCGCAATTGCGCTTCGAGCTTGCGGGTAAACATGCTCAGCTCTTGTCCGATTAGCGTATAACTGCCTCGATACATTGGGTTCCTCCGGGTTTGGCCGGTCAGATAAAAGTGATTGACTACAGGCTGTAAAACTACAGCATTTCGTCGGCAATAATGTCCAGCGCTTCGGGCTGCATTGCCGAAATATTCATTATATCCACCTCACCGCGTTCGCCCGAGGCTTTCCAGGCCTTGAGGCGTTCACGAATTTTTTCCTCGGGGCCTATCAGGTGAACGGCATCCACCAGGGCGTCCGGCACCGCGGCGATAGCCTCGCTCTTTTTGCCGGCCAAATAAAGGTCCTGAATTTTATGGGCATCCTCTTCAAACCCTAACCGAGACACATAGTCGGTATAGAAATTTTTCCCGCGGGCGCCCATACCGCCAATATAGAGTCCCAAATTAGCTTTAACCATCGGCGCGAACTGCTCGTAGTCGCCCACGGCGCAGGAGACATTCGGCGCCACCACAAAATCCGCCTTGCTCTTACCGCCGCCGGCGCGGGCAAACCCCTCGTCAAAGTGAGGCTTGAGAACCTCGGCGTATTTGTCAGGGTCCAGCATCGCCGGGAACACGCCATCGGCACATTCTGCGGCGCAGCGCAGTCCGTTGGGGCTAATGGACGCGGTGTATATGGGAAGGTCGGGATTGCCGTGAAGAATACTCTTTAGCGGCTTGCCAAGCCCAGTACTACCGGGCCCTGTATTGGGTAACTGATAGTATTCCCCATCAAATTCCAGCGCTGCCTCCCGACGCAGTATCTGGCGAATGATAGCAATATATTCCTTGGTACGTGTCAGCGGCTTGCCGTAAATCTGCCCGTGCCAGCCCTCCGCAACCTGTGGGCCCGATGGTCCAAGACCGAGAATAAAGCGACCGCCCGAGAGGTGGTCCAGGGTCATCGCCGTCATGGCGGTTGCCGCCGGGGTGCGGGCAGGCATTTGCATAATGGCGGTGCCAACATGAATCGTTTCCGTCTGGGCAAGAATCCAAGCAGCGGTTGAGACCGCATCGTTGCCATAGGCCTCGGCTGTCCAGGCGACATAGAAACCAAGCTGTTCTGCATGTTTGATTAAATCCATATTAATGCGGGCGCGTTTGCCAAACGCCAGTTGGCTGATACCTAACTTCATTGGAGCCCTCTCAAGGTCGTAATGATTTGACGGAGCTGGTTAGTTCCGTGCCACCAACAGTTTACTGTTGGCAGTATTTATGTCAATTTTTGCATGGGCGAATTATCAACAAGATTCGCCGGTACATAGTCAAAGATGAACGTGATTCGTCCCTCCTGCCCTTTGTTCATCACACTGTGGGTTTTTTGATTATTGAGTTCGTAGGCTTCTCCAACCTGCAGCTGATAAGGTCTACCGTCTATCATAAAACGCACCCGAGGGTTGGTGATAATGGGAACGTGGATACGGTGACCATGGTGAAATGAGGGATGATGATCGCGGTGGGGTTTGATGACATCCCCGGGCAACAGTTTTGCCGCCATCGCCCGAATGATGGTGCCCCCGGGCGTATAGTGCTTCAAAATAATGCTCTCCATCAACGGTATCGCAACGTCGGCCAATAGATCCCAACCAGACTCCCGCGTCAGGGTGATATCAGGCCAGCCTGCACCATCGGTGAAGATCAGTACCACAGAATGGGTGCGCCGATGCACATCGTAATCTTGCTGGCGCTGTTGATTGTCCAACCAGGCCTCCTCCGGAAGAGCCAGAATAGCCGCCCCCAGAGCGTCGGAATTCACCGGCCCAAGCTCTCTTAAAGGTACATCGATATCCACGTCTGTTACTCCTCTTTACTCAAAAATTCAGGCTAGCACTGGCCGCAATCAATTGCTACTCAACGCGACCCGGGCGCGGTTCTCAGGCATAATATGCCGCTGAAGAAAATAATAGATTTAGCGCTAACATGACTATAAAACTTCCAAAATTAATCGCCACCTCCGTGGTTCGTGGCAGCCAGCAGGGTGAGAGCCACGGTGGTGTTTTCACCATTAATTTTCAGGACCAAACCGTCGAGCAACATATCGATTGGAACACTAGCGATATTGATTTCGAAGGTCGTGGCGCCGATCGCGGTTTGCGCGGAATCGCCTTCGACGGCGACGATATCTATATCGCCGCCTCCGACGAACTGTTCTGCTACGACCGGGAATTCAACCTTAAATCTTCCTGGCGCAATCGCTACTTAAAACACTGCCACGAAATATGCCGCATGGATCGGCGACTATTTCTGTCCTCCACAGGCTTCGACAGCCTGCTGGCTTTCGATCCTGACGAACAGGCGTTCAGCTGGGGCTTCCATCTGCAAAAACAGCTGGACCAGTGGACCGGCTTTACATTTGACCCGCGCAGCGGCACCGGGCCAGCGGCGGTGAATGATCATCACCTCAATATGGTACACGTGGACCGGCAGGGAATATTTTTCAGCGGTCTGCGAACCGGCGCCCTACTCCACCTCAACCACGACAACGAAGTGAGCGAGGTGTGCTCGCTGCCTGTTGGTAGCCACAATGCCAGACCTTATCGCGATGGTATTATTTTCAACGATACGGCAAGCGACTGCCTGCGTTACGTGGCCCGTACCACCCCCCACCGCACATTCAAAATACCCACCTATGACCCGGCAGAACTTCACTACGCCGGCGTTGACGATTCGAAGGTCGCCCGCCAGGGTTTTGGGCGGGGCCTGTGTACCTACACCGACCGTTTTGTCGTGGGCGGATCTTCGCCCTCCACCATCTCACTGTACGATGTTCAATCCGGACAAACCGTCGCCTCGGTCAATATGACATTGGATATACGCAATGCGATCCACGGCCTCGAGCTGTGGCCCTACCCCGACTAACCACGTCACCCTGCAGTTCGCGTTGGAATGAAAAAAGGCCGGGGTTAACCGGCCTTCTCAATTGGATTGTACGCTATCAGCTTCCACCCCAGCGCTTGATTATGCGAAGGCCGTATTCGCGTGGTCGGTTGGTAAAGCGCTCCTGGAAGTGGCTGACGCCGCTCGTACTGCTGGCCGACCCCCAGCCCATAGCACCTTTATTGTTAGTGAGTGTGGCCCGCTCGTCGGTGATGTTGTGCACAAAGACTGACACTTCCCAGGTGTCGGCCTGCAGGCCGACACTCAGGTCACCGATATCATAGGAGTCACTCTTGATCTGGGGGTTGGGGCTCTCCGTAGGAGACCTCGGTTCCAGGTCGTTGAGTGTTGATCCCATGTAAGACCATTGCAAACGGGCGTAGCCAGTGCCGTCGAATCTTGCCACCGGCCAGCTGTAGGTGGCCCAGGCTGCCCCGCTCCACTCCGGCGTGATGGGCAACGACTGACCCTTTTGAACTTCGAAACCGCCGCCGGGGACTACGTCCAGGTTGGAATCGGTTTCCGCCTCCAGCCACTCGGCGTTCATGCCCACCACCAGGCCGTCGGTGAGCGCCCAATCCAGTTCCATGGTCACACCCAGAATATGGGCATCACCTGCATTGGCAACCACGTTCTGCCACGGCTGCCCACATTGCCCGGGGAGAGAATTTGGGCCACCCGCAGGACAATCGCCGAACGAGGGATCGACTATTTCCAGCTGGAAGTCTTCCCAGTCCATGTAGAACGCGGTGATATTGCCTCTGCCAGCTCCGCCGGAGAAAGTCCCCCTGTAACCCAACTCATAGTTGGTCATCTTGTCGGCAAAATAGTTCCGCGGGAAGAACGGATCGCCGCGGGAGCGGTTGGTGCCACCGGGTTTGTAGCCCTCGGTCCACAGCGCGTACATCATCATGTCGTCGTTGAGATCGTAGGACACGGCAATTTTGGGTACGAACTCGGTTTCATCGCCCTTGTGCACACCCCGGCCATCGACATATTCATCCGCCGGATTGGTGGTGGGATTAAAAAGGATGTAGTAGTTGGTATTTTCGCGATCGAAATAGCGACCACCCAACGTCAAGTTGAGTTGATCGGTGACATGCCATACCACCTCGCCGAAAATGGCTTTCTGTTCCCAATCGGTCTCGCTTGTGTCGTCCCAGGGCACTAATTGGCCTTCGGCCGGCAAGTCGACACCGGCCCATTCCCAATACTGAGCGGCGACAGAATCCTGATAGTCATTGGTGAGATTCACGGTGTACTGGTCTTGCCAGGAGTTAGTGCTGTCCTCGTAGAACAGGCCCACCAGCCAGTCCAGGGTGTCACCCGTTGAGGACAAACGGAACTCCTGGGTGAAGCGCTCCTGCTGGTACTGGCTGGGGTAGGCGGCCAGATAGTCGCCGTCAATGGTTGGCGCCATACAATACGCCGCGTTATAAATAACACCGCTGCCGCCAGGCTCGGGGAAGAATGAATAGTAATATGCCACGTCCGAGGAGAAAGTGTAACAATACGCTGCGTTCCAGTAGTGATGATAGACCGTCGCGTCGGTGATGCTCTCGCCGTCGCGATCATAGTATGAGGTCGCCGATACCAGTTGCGCAAAACCCAGGTCACCCTCAATGGTCAGGGAGTAGACATCGTACTCGTCTTCGGTCCAATCATCGTAAAACTTGATAATTTCCAGGTCACCCACGTAGGGGTTGTAGTCGTTGCTGGCACCAGAATCGGTTTCCTGATGCACTGCCATGACGGTGGCGGCCCAGTTGTCATTGATTTCCCAACGCAAAGAGGCACGCCAGCCAGAAGTCTCTACCTCGTTCCAGTCATCCTCGACGGCATGGGCGTTGTCAAGGGTGCCGTAGCCGGAGGGGAAGTAGCCCGCGCCGTAGAGAGCAGAGGTATCCGGTGTGTGACCGGGTACGTTGTCTATAAAGCCGCCGTCCTTGGAGTCGAAGGCCACCAGGCGCAGGGCCAGGGTGTCGTCAATCAGCGGCAGATTCAAGACTATTGAACCCTCGTAGCTATTGTCGCCCTCGCTCATGGTGCGCGCGGTGCCATCAACGGTAATCTCGAATTCATTCATTACCGGTTTGTTGGTTATGATGCGCAGGGTCCCCGCCTGGGCGTCGGAACCATAGAGCGTGCCCTGCGGACCAGCCAGGGCTTCCACCCGGGCGATATCAACCATCCGAATCGCTGGCTGATCACCGGTGGAGGTGACGGATACCTCATCGAGGTAGACCGAGGAGGTGGATTGCGCGACGTAGCCGCCGGCATCGATGGTGGCCCCGCGGAACACTATGATCGAACTACCGGCGCCGTAAGTCACGACGTTGAGTGAGGGAATAAAGCGCGAGTAGTCATCGATACCCTGCGCCCCCATGTACTTCAGGTCGTCCGCCGAGATGGCCATGATGCTGGCGGGAATGTCCTGCACCGACTCGGTACGCTTGCGGGCGGTTACCAGCACTTCTTCCAGCGTCAGCTGCTCTTCCTGCGCGAGGGCAGAGGGCGCGGTGAACAAAATTGCGGCGACTGCAGCGGCGATGGGAGTATTCTTGAATCTCGGTCTCTGTGACATGTTCAATCTCCTCGGGCGTCCAGTGTGTCAAGACACTGATTTTATTATAGTTCATCTTTACCTATTGCTAAAGTGCTCCATCTACCGGGCGCCTGCTACCGAGCCTATAGGACAGGAGGGCTCACTTTGCGGTACTATTCCCGATCGGCGAGCAGCGGCGATAACACCTCGACCAGTTCACCCAGGTGGGCCTCATAATTGCGCCACAAATCCACTGAACTGGCGTACAGCGGCGTTCGCACCTGCTCGGAACTGGCGGTTCGGACGGCGCGATCCGTCTGGTGAAAATTCAGGCAAGCCTCCTCAAACGGCAGGCCGCAGTAATCGAGAATACGCCGCACCTGGGTTTCCAGGTCGGCCACCACGTTTTCATACTCAACATCGAGCACCCTGCCCGGCATCACTGTGTGCCAATGATCCATAAGCCTTTGATATTGTAGATAATATTCTCCTATTTCAGTGAGATCATAGGAAAAAGGCTGGCCGTTTGCAAATAATTGCTTATAACTGCCAAAACAGCTGTCCAGGGGGTGGCGCCGGGCATTAATAATCCTGGCGTTAGGCAAGATCAGCTGCAGTAGCCCGGCGTAGACGAAGTTATTGGGATTTTTATCGATAAACCGCGGAGACCCGCCGCGGTATTTTTCGGTACGCTGTAAATAGTTACCGGCTATTCGGGCCCAGGCCTCTTGCTTCATACCGGGGAGATTCCCCGGGAAACGATCTTTAGGGGGATTCTTTCTCGGGATGGAGCGCACCACACCGCTCAGATCGCTGAGTTCATGGGTGCCCTCCACCTGGCTGTGACTGGCCAGAATCTGCTCAAGCAGGGTTGATCCTGAACGGGGCAGCCCCACAATAAAGATAGGCGCGTCATTCGCACTGCCATGGCCGCTTGCCTCAGCCAGAAATTGCTCGCTGAAGACCTCGATGAGCGCGTCGGTATAAACCTCGTTCTCCACCGGGTCGTAAGCTTCCGACTGGCGCCGCCTGATATTACAGCGCTCAAAATAGCGGAAGGCACTGTCATAATCGCGCAGCCGCTCGTAGCCCAGGCCCAGCGCATTGCACAACTGCACCTGGCCCAAATCATTGAGTTGATCCTTTGCCAACAGCCCTTCCATGTTCGCCATTTCATCGTCGGTGAAGCGAAACGTCTTCATATTGGCAAGGCTCCAATAGGGCTCTGCAATAGAGGGATTGGCGTCTATATTCTGCCGGTACGCGGCGACTGCCTCCTCCTGGCGGCCAACGGTTTTCAACAACTGGCCCAGCCCGGCAAAGGCGCCCGGATGGGTCGGCGCGATATCCAGCGCCGCCTGGTAAGAGGCAATCGCCTCCTCGCCGAGATCGGCCCGGGCCTGGGCGTTCCCCAGGGTGATATAGGAGTCCGCCCGATCCGGCACCAGTTCAACCAGGCGCCGGGCACTGGTAATCGCCTCGGGGAACTTATCCTGGGCCAGCTGGGCCGCAATGAGATCCAACCAGGCCCGACCATAGTCTGGTGCCCGGGACACGGCTTGCAGCAGGAAGACCTCGGCGTCGCGGTATTGTTTGTGCGTCGTTGCGGTGGCCGCCAGCAGCCGCATCGCCTCCACGTGATCGGGATCGCGGCGCAATATGCTCCGGTAGATGGCTTCGGCCTTTTCAGGCTCGCCATTTTTTTCTAATTGTTCCGCCCTGGCCATTTCCCCGGCGGATGCCATCTCTTTGCGGCGGCCAGGTGCGGGTGTCTGGCCCTGTGAGATCAGTTCGCGTGCCCGCTTAATTTTCGCCTCAATCGCGGGGAGCTGAGGGTCGAGCTCGGCCGCAGTTTGGTAGGATTTGATCGCTTCCTCAGGGCCCCCCTCCACCAACATCAGGTCGCCATAGGTCTCGTGGCCCAGGGCAAATTGCGAATGTGATGACCTGGCCTTTTCAATATAGGTGCGAGCCTCGTCGAGGCGACGCAGCGCGATCAGGGCGCGCCCCGCCAGACAGAGGATATTGGGGTCGCTGGGGTGCTGTGCAAGCGCTTCGACACAAGCGGCTATTGCCTGCTCGGCGTCGCCTGAACGCAAGTGGGTTGAAGCGAGATTAAAATAATCTCGCTGGGACTGCGGTTGAATAATATCTCACCTCAACAAAGCAAAGGTCACGGGGGGAATCAAGCCGATATCTGAGCATAGCTGGCCCGCAATTTCCAGTTTCAAGCCAAAACATTCCGTGGGTAGCCGATTATATCGCGCTGATTAAAAGCCGACATTACCACTGGGCATGGGTGGATAATCACCCACCGTGGGTCCGTGTCGTTGCACATGCTCGATGGATTCTTCCATTTTTGCCAGGCCTTCCAGCAATACCGCCTCATCCATATTGAGAGCCGGATACATCCGCACCTGGCGCTCATGGTCGCAAATTGCCCAGACCCCGCGCCTCAACATCTGATCACGCACCGAGCGCGCGGTCGCGTACTCCTCGCCCTCCTCCGCAGCATTGTTAAAAGACACGCCTAACAGCAAACCCAGGGTACGCACTTGTCCGACAATGCTGTACTTTTGCGGCCAGTCAGCCATGTGTTCGGCGGCCACTTCACCCAACGACGCGGCTCGTTCGACAATGTTGTCGCGTTGGTATATCTCCAGAGTCTTCAGTGCCGCCGCACAGCCACCGGGCGTACCGGCGAAGGTACTGCCGCCGCTGGCGCGGGGATTATCGCCCAAAATCTCGTCCCTGGCTGCCACCCCCGCGCAGGCCTCTATTCCCCCAGACAGGTTTTTCCCCGCCACCAGAATATCCGGCAGCACGTCATAGTGTTCCACCGACCACATTTTGCCGGTGCGCCCCAGTCCGGTCAGCACTTCGTCGGCAATCATCAGCCAGTCATTTTTGTCACACAGCGCGCGAATACCCCGCATGAATTCGACGCTGGGAATCCAGTTGCCCCCTTCCGCCAGGCCCGGTTCAATCAAAATAGCGGCGATGTTCTCCACCGGCACCACATAGCGCGGAATGTGCTCAGCCAGATACCAGAGGCAGTATTCCACATACTGCTCCGCGTTCATCCCGGCGGGAATATTTTCCGAATAGGGATAGGGCGCCTTGATGACACCACCCGCCCAGCCCTCCATATACAGGTTTTTGTCGGCGTTGTAGGCACTCACCATTTTGGTGCCCAGGCCCTCGCCGTGAAAGCTCGATGTAAAGCTAATAATGTAGCGTCGCTTGGTATGGCACAGCGCCAGGTGAATCGCCGACTCCGCGGCTTCGGTCCCGGACACCTCAAAACTAAAACGCGGCAGCGCTGTGCCTGGCATTATCTCGGCAAGTTGTTCCGCCAACGGGATTCGCAAGGGGTGCTCCCAGTGGAAGCCGTACCGACGATGGGCCTCATACACGGCCTCGATGATCTCCGGGTGGCAGTTACCCAGGGGGTTGGTCGCCCAGCCGTTCTGGAAATCGATATAGCGATTGCCATCCATGTCCCAGACAAAATCACCCTCAGCACGCTCGACAAGAAATTGTGCTGGGGGTTCATATCCGCCGGCTGCACTTTTCGCGCTACTGGCGCGGTAACGCAAACCGTCGCGCAAATGGGGTACACCCCTAGCTAACAGGGCCAGACTTCGCTTGCCCGGCAGATCATAGGTCACTGGGAGAACACCACTGTCTTATTGCCTCGCACGATTACCCTGTCCTGTAAATGGTACCGCAGACCCCGGGCAAGTACTGTTTTTTCTACATCCCGCCCCAATCGTACCAGGTCATCCCCGGTACAACTGTGGCTCACTCGAACAACGTCCTGATCGATAATAGGCCCCTCGTCGAGGTCCTCTGTCACGTAATGACTGGTGGCTCCTATCAGCTTCACCCCTCGATCGTAGGCTTTGCGATAGGGATTCGCGCCCATAAAGGATGGCAGGAAACTGTGGTGAATATTGATCAAGCGCCCGGCATAGGCGCTGCACAGGTCGGGGGGAATTATTTGCATATAGCGGGCCAGGACGACGCAATCCGCGTTGTGCCGCGCGACGATATCACTGACTTTGGCAAAAGCTTCCGTCTTATCTTGCTTGGGCACGGGCACGTAGTGAAACGGTATGCCGTGCCATTCCACCATGCCCCGGAGATTCTCATGGTTCGATATTACGCAGACGATATCGCACACCAACTCATCGCTCTTCCAGCGATGTAGCAGGTCTGCCAGGCAATGGGAGGCATGGCTGGCCATGATCACCACCTTCTGCAGGACTTGATTATCGCGCACATGCCACACCATATCGAACTCCAGAGCCAGTGCTTCAAACTCCTCTCGAAACTTGTCCAGGGTGACCGACAGGGCGTCGACATTGATCTCATTGCGCATGAAAAACCAGCCTTGTTCAATATCGGTATGGTGATTCGACTCGATCAGCGAACCCTGGCGCTGCGCCACAAAGTTGGAAACCGCTGCCACGATTCCCACTTTGTCGGGGCAGGAGATGACCAGGGTGGCGGTAGTAAAGGTGCTCAATTCACTCATAATTTTTTTTCCAGCAAAGGCCCATCAGCGACACAACTATTGTTAAAAAAGATCCTTCATGCGGTAGTACAGCATTCCCGCAGCGACAGCCTGACCACCAAACCACTGCCCGAACGGAATTTTCCAGTGAGGAATCTTGGAAAAGAACTCCATCTTCTCCAGGGTTCCCGCAACAGCATCTGCCATGATTTCACCACTGAGATGGGTATTATTGACGCCGTGCCCACTGTACCCGCCGGCGTAGAAAACATTATCCGCCGTGCGTCCCAACAGCGCCACCCGATTGACCACCACGCCGATCTTTCCACCCCAGCTATAATCGATGCGCTTGTTTGCCAGCTGTGGAAAAAGGGCCTTGAAACGAGGCAACATCGACTCTTCAATGTTGGTGGGTTCTCGCCCCGAATAATTACAGCGGCCGCCAAACAGCAAGCGGCGATCTGCTGACAGGCGATAGTAGTCGACAATCTCGTTTTGATCACACACGGCAAGATCCTGAGGACTGACCGCCGCCGCTTCCGCCTCGCTCAGCGGCTCAGTGGCGAGAATATAGCTACTGGCAGGAAAAACCAACCCGGAGAGCACACGCGGTTCAAGCCGGTGATAAGCATTGCCCGCCAGCACCACGAAGTCGGCGGTAACCCTGCCATTGGCGGTGACTACAACCGGCTTTTTCCCATGGATAATATTGCTTACCGGCGAGCCCTCATAGAAGACGGCGCCCAGTTCGGTTGCCGCGCGCGCCTCCCCCAGACAAAGATTTAATGGGTGCAGGTGACCATTGCGCATATTAATCAACCCACCCACATAGGTAGAGGTGCCGGTCAGGTGGTGCAACTCCTGCCCCTCGACCAGGCGTAATTCATTTTCCATACCGCGCTTAC
>Ga0114950_10003694_pt1 | contig 11845 bp, 9 predicted proteins | sample N075metaG_FD_83503 | JGI IMG/M metagenome (GOLD analysis project Ga0114950, IMG submission 83503) | Deep subsurface microbial communities from Kermadec Trench to uncover new lineages of life (NeLLi) - N075 metaG | ecosystem: Environmental > Aquatic > Marine > Ocean trench > Sediment | place...
GTCCAGACATTGCCACCGCCGGTATTCGCGAGCGCTTCAGGCGTCCAGTTTTTCGCTTCCGGGTCGCCTGGGTTGCGTGGGACCGGGTCCCAATACCATTTGAACTTCCCGGTCCGTACATCGAATGCGAAGATGGCGCCGCTATCCGCATTCGCGTCTTTGAACTTGGTCCCGACAACGCTGCCGATGATAATCGAACCCCCGACGATGGCGGGCGGGAAATAGGTCCGGAGGTTGTCGACATTATCAACTTTAGGGACCGAAGCCATTGCGGGTTCCACGTCCAGTTCACCGTTGTCGCCAAAGTCCGGACAAGGTTTTCCGGTCCGTGCATCCAACGAGAATATGCGCCGGTCACCCGTGACCTGGATAATTGTGTACTCGCACAGGCTGCCCGGCTTTGCCTCGGTATCATGCCACTGGGCGACACCGCGACACTTGTACTGCATTTGCTGCAGACCTTTCTCCACTTCCGGATCCATGGTCCAGCGTTCTTCGCCCGTCACGGGGTCGAGCGCGATGACCTTCCAGAAGGGATTGCAGAACACCAGGTGGCCCCCGGCTGCTTCGGGCAGCAGAATCGGCACGGCCTGCAGGCCAAACGAGTTGCCCCACCGCGCCATGGGCCCGGTAAAGTCACCGGTGCGGTAGGTCCAGGCCACTTCGAGGTCCTTAACGTTATCGCGGTTAATCTGGTCCAGCGACGAATATTTCGAAGCGCCAGGTGGGCCGCCCCAGGTCGGCCAGCCCTCCTCAGCCAAGGTTAATGTCGCCGGCAGTAATAGCAGCAGAGCGAGAATTTTTTTCATTACGTTTACCTTTATCAAGCTTTCTTGTTTACTGCGACGCTTCAACCATGTAGTCAACTATCTTCTTTATTTCTTCGTCAGACAAATCCAGGCGGCTGCCTTTTTCCGGCATGATTCCTGTCGCGCCTTCATATCCGTCGATGGCATTTGCGTAGACCATTGCCATACCTTTGCTGGTGCGGCGTTCCCAGTCTTCTTTGTCGCCGATCTTCGGAGCGCCGCCATTACCGGCGTCGTGACACCACGAGCAGGAGACCACATATAGCTTCACGTATTTAGGGGCTGCGGTTATTGTAGGTTCCGGGGAGCACGCAGAAATCGCGAGTACGATAGGAAAAAGCAAAACCGGAACAAGAGCGGGTCTGATTCGTGCCATTATAACTCCCCAGTAAATTTTATCGTGGTGCAAATGTTCGCTCGCGGAATTGTAAAGAACCAATTACAAACCCCGCCGATTCGTTATTCACTTCTCAACTGTGCCAGAAACCCGTTCATCTTTCATGCTCATTGATGTAGGAATGCCCACACTGCGGTCTGATTTGCATTGAAGGCATATTTCGACCCGATACCAGCTTGCCAGTGGGACTCAGACGGGTATTCTAATGCATCCAAGTTCCATGACGTCATGATGGGGAAACCGATGACCAGTTACGGAAAGCTAAATCTGCTCGGCATGTTCGGTATGCCAGTGTTCGCAGTTGTCGGGGCGATTATTCTATTTGGTACCAGTACCGATACACTGGTGTTCGTTTTTGGCACCAATCTTGCGCCGATGCTAATCGGCGGCTTCGTCTCAGCTTTGTTGATTCGGGCCGCCAACAAAGCAGGCAATAAAAAATTTCTCATCGCTTTGTCACCCACACTGGTGCCGGCTGCTTTCGGCGTTCTGTGGTACCTGATAGGGCTCTTTAATCTTGGCGCCGGAGATTCTGGCGCTGAATATTTCGCGGGTCCTCTCTATCTCGTAGCCTGGGTTGTAGCTGCCAGCGTGATAGCGACTGTCGTTTATATGGTAACGCCGTCATCAGCCGGATAAGGCTTTAAGTAAAAATAATTCCACAGTTCTGCTGTGGAGTCGGAGATCAATATGATGCACACGCGTGTTGCGCTAGCAGCGCTCCTGATGTTCTGCGTTTCTGTCGCCTGGGCGGATGATGCCAAGCTGGTTAAATATTCGTACACGGGTCCGGCATTTAATGATTTACGCGGTGAAAAACCACCCTGGACGGGCGAGTCTCGTATGACGGGTTATTTTTTGCACGAAGAGTTGCCACCAAACATGACGATAGATTTCCTCGATCCCGATATCGAGTTTCCCATTGTAAATTTGCCGAAGAAATTTGCGTTTACCGACGGTGTACGCACGATTACAGAAGCGAACATGGAACCCGTGATGAAAAATACGCGTGAGCGTAATCGTCCGCTACAGCATGAAGTTCGGGTCTTCTGGGTAACGACGGGCAGGAACGGTGAAATCGTCGCGTGGGATATTCTGTTTGTCAGTCATGTGCTCGAGAATACCTATCTGACTGTGTACAACGGCTATGAGCTCGGCATGGATGAGACCCAGGTACAGGGTGGCCACTTCGGCTGTGTCGACGAGGTTAAGTGCGTCGGCATCGTGAATTCCACGAACAGCGGAGCCAAGTTTCGCGACACGGTTCTTCCGGGTAGCTGGAATAAAGAATACGTAGATGCGTCCGAGATGACCGCCAGGGCGGAATGAGTAAACAGCCAGGTTGACTGACTATTGCAGACTTGCAGATCGGAGATTTTGGAAATGAGAAAACCGTTAAACCTTTTTCACAAGGTTAGCGCCTTCGTCGTAGTTGGAGTTGTTGGTGCGCTGCTGATTGGGGCGAATCAAAGTTCAGTAGCAGCTGAAAACGACCTGCGAGCAAAATTGCTATCTATCCCTTTAAACCCGAATCTTGGTGGTGACGGTACGGTAAGCACCACGGGACCGCGAGCATTTCGATCGATCAATGCTGTCGCCGACAACGCAAATGTTGCGCCGTTTCTATTTGGCCAACGAGTTTTCGATGCAGTGTGGGAGGAAGGGCCGGGTGTGCAGCCCACGTTCGAAGGGCTGGGGCCATTGTTTAACCGCAGGGCTTGTCGGGAGTGTCATGAAGGCAATGGTAGAGGCAAGCCTCCTGAAAATGTCGACGATCCAAGGAAGTCGATACTCGTGCGTATGAGTGTGCCCGGTGAAAATGAGCACGGCGGACCTAAGGGGGTGCCAAATTACGGTGACCAGCTGCAGGATAATGCCGTGCCAGGTGTCCTGCCTGAAGGTCAGGCCATATTTACTTACGAGGAGATGCCCGGAAAGTTTGGGGATGGTACGCCGTACTCCCTCCGCAAACCGACCGTCGAGTTTGTAAATCTGGCCTATGGTGATTTGCCGGCCGATACGATGGCATCAGCCCGCGTGGCCGTGCCCGTTATCGGTCTGGGCCTGTTGCAGAACGTACCGGAAGCAACGCTGCGCGCGCTGGCAGATCCTGACGATGCGAATGGTGATGGCATTTCAGGGCACGTCAACTGGGTCTGGGATGCCAATGCTCAGCGAATGGCAGTTGGACGGTTCGGCTGGAAAGCGAATGTGCCGTCGCTGCGCCATCAGAGCGCAGGGGCTGCGCTCGGCGACATGGGGTTGACATCACCGGTGTTCGGAACCGATCTGTGTGAAGCTGTGCAGAAAGATTGCCTGGCATCCGCTGCAGAAAAGCAAAAGGTTGGCATCTCTCCGGAAATACTGGATTCATTTTTTAGCGCGCTTGATATTTATATGCTGTTGCTTGCTGTTCCTGAGCAACGCGGTGCGGACGACCCGGCCGTTCAGCGAGGCGAGGCCTTATTTCGCGGCGTAGGTTGCAGCAATTGCCACATGCCCACACTAATAACTGGCAAGAGCGGTTGGAAGGGGCTCTCGGAGCAGGAGATTCACCCCTTTACCGATTTGCTGGTGCACGACATGGGCGAAGGCCTGGCGGATAACCGGCCCGATTACACAGCGACCGGCCGTGAATGGCGTACGGCACCGTTATGGGGTGTTGGTCTTACCTACGACGTCGGCCGTTTCCATTTCTATTTACACGACGGCCGGGCACGCAGTCTCAGCGAAGCAATACTGTGGCACGGCGGTGAGGCAGAACCAAAGCGGGAGGCATTCCGCAATATGCCCGCGGCACAGCGTGACGATTTGTTGGCTTTTCTAGGTTCGTTGTAGGTCAGGGCGTAGCAAACGCCATACCGTGTCTTATACCTTCAGCAGTCGGCGCACTTCATTCTGGATCGCAGTTTGTGGTGTGGTTTGTGGTTCGCTATGGACGATTGTGGCGACCGCTAAACCACTCGACAAGATCGATGCCGGGCCCTACGACGTAAAAATCATCGAGGAACTTGCTGTAGACGATCCTGTGCAGGGTCGTCCCGTACCGCTACGTATTTTGTACCCGGACGGCGAGGGCCCTTTCCCTCTGGTGGTGTACTCGACCGGTGCGTTCTGTTTTCCACAGTTGTACGATCTGGTTACTGCACACTGGGCGTCGCACGGTTATGTAGTTGTCTTGCCGAATCATCTCGATTCGCCCAATACCCCGAAGCCGCGTCCTGACCAGTATCCGATCATGCTGCCGTCACGCATACGCGAAATGACGTTTGTTCTGGATGAGTTGGACGTCATCAGTGCTCTGGCGGGGATCGAGGGCATGATTGACCCGGAGCATGTAGCCGCCGCCGGGCATTCTTTTGGCGCGGTTATCGCGATGGCGAAGATTGGTCTGAACCTGGAAGAAGGTGCGACGCTTGATTGGGGTGACTCGGTGGATGCGCGTTTCCAGGCGGCTGTCCTTATGAGTGCACCGGGCAAAGGGTCAGGGCCTGCCGGCTATACCGAAGTACTGGCCGATAACGCTTACGACGGGTTAAGCAAACCTCTTATCGCTACCGGCGGCACTAAAGACGTGGGTCGGGTCGACCCGGGCGACATGACGCCCGGTGAGTGGCGTACACAGGTGTATCGAATGGCCCCGCCGGGCGATAAATACGCGGTCATCACGGAAGGCTCCGATCACTACATGGGCGGGCTGATTTGCAACGCTGAGCGGGGCGGGGAGCCTGATCCGGGTGGCGTAGCAATTGTTGCTGCCATGACCACCGTTTTTCTGGATGCCTATCTAAAAGGTGATGCAGCGGCATTGGAATATTTGCAGTCCGTCGACGTGCCAGCGCGCACGGACGGTAGAGCTACCCACCAGTACCGCTAGTGGTGATTTGTTCAGGAGTAGCATGATCTCTGGCCGTAAGCCAACTATTGGATTCCTGTTTGCCGCTGCTGTTGTTGCACTGGTCATAAGTGCGCCGCCTGGCGCAGAGGCTTCCGAACATGTCAGCCGGCCGGTTGATGCAGTGTCGGGGGCCAGTGCTCAGGCAAAGCAAACAAGCCAGACGATTACCTTTAGCTCGGAAGATCAGCAGCTGGAGCTCGAGGAGATTCTGCGCACAGGCGCGGTCATCTGGGCGCTGGATTTTACGGGTCCGAATACACTGATATTCAGCGAGCGATCCGGGCAGCTAAAATTGTTGCAACTTGATACTGCAAAGATCAGCGTACTTCGCGGTGGTCCCGTGGTGATGCAGACACCCAGCGGCGGTCTCTTCGATGTGCTCGTTGATCCGGAGTTTGACCAGAATCAGCTGATTTACTTTACCTACGTTAAGGCAGTCGAGGGCGGCAGCACCATAGCACTGGCCCGGGGCAGGCTGCAGGGTGACGAGATTACTGACCTTCATGACCTGTTCGTCGCGAACAATGCCAGCGATGATCATGCGCACTGGGGATCAAGAGTCGTTATGGACGCGCAGCGATACCTGTACATGACAACGGGTGACCGGCATGTGCCCGATAACGCTCAGGATCTGCGGAGCCACGGCGGCAAGGTCCTGCGCTTAAATGAGGACGGCACGGTGCCGCCCGATAACCCGTATGTCGGGCGCGACGATGCTGCGCCAGAAGTCTGGTCGCTGGGGCACCGTAACCCACAGGGGCTCGCCATCCATCCCGATCACGGGGGGCTGTTCGAACAGGAGCATGGACCAACCGGTGGGGATGAAATTAATTTGATTGAAAAGGGCCGCAACTACGGTTGGCCGGTAATTACCTGGGGAGAAAACATCTATGGTGGCCAGGAGCCGCTTGGGACCGCGCGCGAGGGCATGGAGCAACCGCTGAAGTATTTCAAGCCGGGAATTGCACCAACTGGCATGACGTTCTATTTCGGTGAGCGATATCCGCGCTGGCAAGGCAATATTTTCAGCAGCACACTCAGGGGGCATGTTCACCGACTCGTTCTGGATGAAGGACGGGTTGTTAAGGAGGAGCGATTGTTAATGGACTGGCGCGAACGTATACGCGACGTGGCCGAAGGGCCGGACGGCCTGTTGTATCTTGTGACTGAGTCGGGTGCGATTGCCCGTATTGTGCCGGCGCAATAACTAAGGAGCTTTCTCGTGGGTGAAGTTCTGGCAAGAATTAACCGACTTATCTTCACCGCCGCTTCCGGTCGCGCGGTGCTGACAGCGCTGTTGGTAACCGTGCTCAGTTTCGTACTAATGGCTTTTGCTATTGCTCCTGAATTTGGCGAAGCCACGAGCGGGTTGAAACCCTTCGATCTGAATTTCGGCATCACGGCAGAAATGATCTACCAGCAATTGCCGTCCTACACGGATCTGTCGCGCCGTATTTATGTGCAATTTGCCATTATTGATTTTATTTATCCTGCGGCCGCCGCAAGTTTTTTCGTGTTGCTTTGGGCCTGGCTTTTCAAGCGGGCCCCTAATCGATTTTTTAAACAAGTAACAGATCTCGGCATGTTGCCGGTACCTTTTTTGTTTGCAATTGTCGACTGGCTGGAAAATTTCGGATTTCTCATCGTCATTTTCAGCTATCCGGCCAAACTTCCGGCGATTGCCAGTTTGGCCGGAACGCTGAAGGCGACGAAACCGCTGATCGAACTTGTCATCGTGGTAGCTACGCTCGTTTTCGTTACTGTCGCGCTTTGGGACAGACGGCAACGGAGGCTGAACGACAAACCACCAGTTGGATAAAGTGCTTGCGACGGAGTTTTAAATCTCTGTAGCGCAACCGCAATTGCTGATATGCGGTATGGTAGTTGCTGTCGAAACAATCGCAGACCGTGGCACGGTAAGTACCCATGCGGTCTTGATTCGAAAAGCTTTGCAAGTAAGTGTGGGCGCATATTGAAGAGTTTCGCTCTTCCGTATCGCGGCTTAAAGGTATCAATGTCGGGGGACTGATTGCCATGGCCAGACTCAAATACTTGGAAGTTCTGTCGATGGTATCGATAGCGGTCGGCGTTGCAGTACCTGGTTTGTTGGTGCCGCAAACGGGCTGGGCGCAGATCGAGGAAATTATTGTTACGACGCGTCGGCGTGAAGAAAGCCTGCAGGAAGTACCTATTGCAGTTACTGCAATTAGCGCTGAGCAGATCGAACGGGAGGGCATTCGCAATCTGTTCGACATTGCCCGACTCGATCCCAGTGTGACAATGGATGTCGCCTTCGCGCCATCGGATACGAAAGTGGCCATTCGTGGCTTGTCGAATACCCGTGGTCGGTCAAACGTTGCATTCCTTGTAGACGGTATTGATGTCACTACCGAAAATCTTGGCCTGCCAGGGTCGGGAATGCTTGCCAACATGCGGCTGCTCAGTGACGTTGAACGTATAGAGATCGTCAAGGGACCCCAAAGCGCGTTATACGGGCGCTCCGCATTTTCAGGCGCGATCAGCTATATAACGAAGGATCCGTCAGAGGATTTTGAGGCAAAAATCGCTTTGGATATGGCTGAGTATCAGCGCCAGCAATTGAACGGCTCCTTGTCAGGTCCGATCGGCAGTCAGTGGGGTTATCGAGTCGACGGTGTCGCCTGGACATCCGACGGTTTTTACTCAAACGAAGTATCGGGCGGCGACGTGGGTGGGGGCGACGGGGCGGGCCTGGCCACGACATTGGTCTGGGAGCCCGCCGATACATTGCACTTCAAAGGCCGCGTGAGTTACAGCAATGATAAGTACGACCCGCGACCGCAAGTCAGGGTGGCCGCCATGGATCTTGCGCTCTATCCACAGGAGGGCCTGGATGCCGGGCTGGGCGATACCGGGTTCTGGCTGTTTCGACGAATGTGCGAGGACCCGAACAACCCGGACGGCCCCCAAGTACCGTGCAACCCGGATGACAATGCCGACTTATCAGGGTCTCGTGCGCTTGGGCTGAAAAATCATGGCCGCTACTGCCCTGATAATCCCACACTGGAGGATCGTGACAACGTTGCCAGTCCAGGCTTCTGCGGGACCCGAAACCTGGGGGATGCGACGGACCCCAGGACGGGTCAGCAATATAAAATTACACAGAGCGAGGACTGGCGCACCGGTGGGGACTACCCTGGCCATGAGCAGGACGTACTGCGGGCATCCCTGGTAGCCAGCTGGGATCTGTCGTATGGCACGTTTTCTTCTTACACGGGCTATACCGATTCGAACGAGAGTGATCTGAGCGACCTGGATTATCAGGCAATCGGCCGCCCAGATCGCATGATTGCACATTGGGAAGCGAACACCGAACACGACACGCGATTGCTAAGCCAGGAGTTTCGTTTCGCATCGAATTATCAGGGTCCGGTTAATTTTACGGCCGGGCTGTTACTGTCGGACGATAAGCGAGAAATGAATGACGCGAATGTCATCATCGCCTGCCTGCCGGTTGCACGCGACCGATCGGCGCCTGATCAAAATGGTGCACAGGACGTACAGCTTGATCCCTCTGCCGGGCCGCTGGTAATGACGCCCGGCATCTGTGACGGTAATCCCGGCGGATTGTTCCCGGCTGGTTTAAGTGTTGGCGGGGCGAATACCAATAATCTGGTCTGGCAACCGTACATGGAACAAATAAATAGTCCGGGTACGTTGACGGACGGCAGCCCGCGGCTCGGACCCGGAGTGCCGTGGCTTGCCGAAACCCGGCATGCGTCCATATACGGCATGCTGGAATGGCGAGTGACAGAAAAGCTGAAAGCGACGGTTGAAGCGCGCTACGTCGATGAGAAATATACCCTTAGCAAACCGAACAAAACCTCATGCGATGAACTCGGTTTTGCCATTGCCGCGGGGACCACCAACAATGACCCGTTGACAGCCGTGCCTTTCTTTCCGCTGCTGGATGAGAACAACGTCAACCCGGCCAGTTATCTGAATCTTTGTTCCTGGGAAGACGAATGGGAAAGGGCGAACGATGATCCGGATACTGCCTGGGGAATTATCGAGGGTACGGTAAAGTCCAGTTATCTGACACCCAAGCTCACCCTGGAATATCTCCCGAGCGATAACGCGATGGTCTATTTCAGCGTTGCGCGGGCCCAGAAGCCGGGCGGCATCAACCAGCTTGTTTCGGGCGGTTCCGTAACAACGATCGAAGCTGAGAGCTTCGGTTCAGAAAAAATGGATGCCTGGGAGCTGGGTGGCAAGACATCGTGGGACGCGGCCGGCTATCTGCAGGTTAACGTTGCCGGTTTTTTCCAGGATTACACCGATAAACAGGTCGGCACGCAGGTGCTTATCGACGGCAGATTAACGCCGCGCGTCACAAACGCGGCGTCTGCCGAGGTATTGGGACTTGAGTTCGATTTTATCTGGCAGCCTGCAGCCATCAGCGGATTGAGCCTGTCGGCGGCCTATACCTGGCTGGATCCAACCTTTATTGACTATATCGACGACACCAAATCGCTGATCCGTGCCTCTCACTCTGGCGTATGTCCGGTGGTCTACAAGACGGTGGATCCGGACGAACCGCCGGAAGCATTTTGCCGGCTCGATCTGTCCGGTAACGATCTTGAGTTAACGGCTCGCAACGCTTTTGTGGCGGCGATTAACATCGCTCGTCCGTTGGGGGGCACCGGGCTGGACTGGGTTCTTGATTTGAATACGTCCTATCAGGACAAGCGGTGGGAGAACCAGGACAACTATCTGTATCTCGACGATTACTGGCTCACCAATCTCGCGCTTGGACTCGCAGCGGAACAATGGGACATTTTGTTCTACGTCCAGAACGTATTTGACGACGACACGCTAAAGACTTCGAGTTCTGCGCCGGATTTTGGCAAACAAGTCACGGAACTTGGGTTTCTGGCCGGACTCGGCGTTAGCAATGTAACGGCGACGTTGCCTGATCCGCGAGTTATGGGTGTTCGGATGGGTTATCGCTTCGGTTCAAATTAGCACATCGGAGATGCATCGCGAGATTGCAGAAGCTGCGCAGCGTGGGAACCCATGATGCAGCTTAGTAGAAGCCTGTCTGGCTGACAGCCACGAATACCTTTATTATCAGCTCTGTGAGGCAACCGACCGTGGTGTAATAGCCACGTTTCTGAAGCGCCGGAGATTTATGGCAGATCAATTAACAGCAGACCTAAAGCAGACCTTGCCCTACAAGCATTGGTGGGGGTTGCTTGGCTGTGCAGCACTGATGGGTGTGATTCTGGCGATGGGTCCCTACAGCGAGGGCCTGGTGCTTGAGCCGGACCGCGGCGACATGTGGTACTTCTGGCAGCTTCACGAACCGACAGTGTGGACACGGCTCGCCGCCTGGGTGCCCTTTAGCCTGCACTGGATTGCAATGTGGTTTCTGATTTCGCGCGGACGCAGCGAACGTCCGAGCTATATTTTCGGTCTGCACTCGTTCAACCTCTGGGCAATCGCCGTCAACACGTTTTTTATTCTGTTGCATATTGTTCAGACCAAGATTTTCTATGATGGCCTGGCTCAGGACACTCACGAAGCAACATCGTTGGGGTCCGTGGTTATTATGCTGTTCGCGATTATGCTGATGGAGAATCGCCGTCGCGGCTTAATATTTGGCAAGAAATTCAAATTTATGTTCGAAACGGGCGAAGCCGTTCGGCGCTACCACGGCTACTATTTTTCGTGGGCCATCATCTATACGTTCTGGTACCACCCCGTTGAACTGACACAGGGGCATCTGGCAGGCTTTGCCTACATGACGCTGCTGTTTTTACAGGGCAGTCTTTTTTTTACACGCTATCATGTAAACCGCTGGTGGACCATGTCACTGGAAATGTTGTTTACTGTGCACGGTGCGCTGGTGGCCTACTTCATTTTGCAGAAGGGGCAAAACGGTCCCTGGTCCATGTTCCTGTTTGGTGGCGTCACACTGTTCCTGATTACTCAAATGCACGGTCTGGGCCTTAGCCGCCGGGGTAAGCTGATTATCGCGCTGCCACTGATAACTGTAATGATTGTTTTCTATACGGCGTTTCCCGAAATTCTGGGAACTTTACCGCGGGTGCCGATGATTAATTTTATTGGTACGGTTCTTGTGCTGATGGTTGTGTGGCTGCTGCTTCGCTTTGGAAATCTCGTGCAGTGGTTGCGGACTGACTCGAAGTCGGTCAGCGATACTTTGCAATAGTTGATACTGATTTATTGCCAGGTGCCGGCAAAAACGCGAAAATGTATATCAATTTCTGGTGCCCGATGGCGCTCAGTGAGGAAGTGGGACACCCCGATAGAATCCGCAGCCCTTGGACAGGCGCCCGCAGGGCGGAACAGCGCGTATATACACTCGTAAATAAGATGCGGCTATAGCCGCACACACAGTCCGAAAGACGGAGCGTCTCCAGGTGCAATCTCTCCCAGCGATGATGGTGGTTCGAGTGATGTCCGATGCGGCTTCAGCCGCAACCTCCTGGCGGCGATGATGGCCAGTTCGAGTGGCTCGAAGGAAACACTTGCTGGAAGTTAGTCGCAGCCCTCCGCATAGCGGCCAATCATTCCTGCTTTCTTATAGGTAAATATCTGCATGTCTGGTAGCAGGTGCTAAGCTACAATTGCACGGGGGTCATGGAACTGTCTCTACAGGCGAGCATTAGTTTGAGATTAAGATATTTTCGATTAGCCATGCTGGCAATGGGATTATTGTTAGCGGTACCCGGCGGA
>Ga0114950_10003695_pt1 | contig 11838 bp, 9 predicted proteins | sample N075metaG_FD_83503 | JGI IMG/M metagenome (GOLD analysis project Ga0114950, IMG submission 83503) | Deep subsurface microbial communities from Kermadec Trench to uncover new lineages of life (NeLLi) - N075 metaG | ecosystem: Environmental > Aquatic > Marine > Ocean trench > Sediment | place...
CGGTAGCAGGAGGAATTACCTCATTTATGGAAATGCCAAATACCGTTCCTAATACTATTACGCAGAAACTTCTAGCAGAAAAATATGAGATTGGAAAAAACAACTCCCTGGCTAATTATTCATTTTATTTTGGAGCAACGAATGACAACCTGGAAGAAGTACTGAAAACAAATCAGAGAAATGTTTGTGGGATTAAAGTATTTATGGGTTCATCTACAGGCAATATGCTCGTGGATAATGCAAAGACACTTGAAAATATATTCTCAAAAGTGGATATGCAAATTGCCACACATTGTGAAGATGAGGCAACGATTCGAAAAAACACGGAAATTTTTAAACAAAAATATGGCGAGGAAGTACCTTTTGAATTTCATCCTGAAATCCGGAGCCATGAGGCATGTTTTCTTTCATCTTCTTTAGCAGTTGAATTGGCTAAAAAATTTAATACTAAATTACATATACTGCATATTTCAACTGCAGACGAACTTGCTCTGTTTGATTCCAGCATACCTCTTGAGAAAAAGAGAATAACGGCAGAAGCATGCATTCATCATCTATGGTTTGATAGTGATGATTATAAAGAAAAAGGATCATTGATCAAATGGAATCCCGCTGTAAAAATGAGGGAGGATAAGGAAGCTATAATGAGAGGTGTATTAGAGGATAAAATTGATGTTATGGCAACAGATCATGCGCCACATACCTTAGATGAAAAGCAGAATACTTATTTTAGGGCCCCTTCCGGAGGACCGCTGGTTCAGCACAGTTTAGTTGCGGCAATGGAATTCTTTAAATCGGGAAAAATGAGTATTGAAAAACTTGTGGAAAAGATGTGTCATAATCCAGCCATGTTATTTCAGGTTGATTTAAGGGGATTTATTAGGGAAGGGTATTTCGCTGATTTGGTTATAGTTGATCCTCATCAATCCTGGAAAGTTGATCATTCTAATATATTATATAAATGTGGTTGGTCGCCTTTCGATGGGTATAAATTTACCTCCAAGGTGACGCACACTTTTGTCTCAGGTCATTTAGCTTTTGAGAATGGTAAATTTGATAATAGCAAAAACGGAGAAAGACTGCTTTTTAATAGATAGGAATTTAATAAAAATCTAAAATAAATTTGTTAATTAAAACACGCTCCATAAATTTGCACACCATTTAAACGGTGGTTGTAGTTCAGTTGGTTAGAACGCCTGATTGTGGTTCAGGAGGTCGCCGGTTCGAGCCCGGTCTTCCACCCTTAAAATTACTAAAGCTGTCTGTTTCCCAGACAGCTTTTTTTATGATCTCATTTCTTTCAAAACGATCAGATAGTCATATATTTTTTTTGATAATCTCAATTTGTTTAATACATCAGAGTTCTTAACGAAAATTATCTTTGCCAAATGAGCTAAATCTTAAAAATTCTATCAAACAAAAAGATTTCTGACGTTGTTATTTTTATTAAATCCTTGAGAATTGAGTAAGGTTTATTTACTTTATTAATATTATTGGATTATAAGGATAGTTAATATTATTAAATTGTTAATTGTATTAAGTACACTATTATAATTTTAGTAAATATTTTACATTAATCTATAAATTTTTGAATGAAATCAGTTTATGCACACGTTAATTTAAAAAATTATAAATTCTTGCTAAAAATATGTGTCACGTAATAATTTACTTCGATTTTATTGCAACCTATTAGTGGAATTTCACGTATCTTTGCAAAGAGGATAAGATAATATCTCAAAAACAATAAAAATATTGAAAAGTCGTTAAAGACTTTGAAAAGTAACGAATGATAAAAATTTAATTTCATCTAACCGTTACAAAAAGAGAATTGTCTTAGTAGTTTTTTCATAATTTTGGGTGTTTAGGTTGAATAAAGGCGAGCTGCCAAGCTCGCCTTTGTTTTTTAATGTGCATTATTCTTCTGCAATTTTTTATCCAAATTAATTCGTAATAATTCAGCTAAAGGTTCGATCCTTGTTTTACTTTGGACCTTATGGTTAATTGGCTATCATTTTCATGAAATCATCATAAAAAATATAACGAGATTAATGTTACATCTTTGGTGTAATCATATGGATATATTTTGTTCTGAATTTCCATACTTTATCTTTGTCTAAGAAGATATCAGAAGTTTTAATGATCAAATTCTTTCTTTTTCTAAGCTTTTTAATTCCATGCTTCCATGAGGTCTTATCTCAAAAACATGGAGAAAGACCAAAGGTAGGCTTGGTTTTAAGCGGGGGAGGTGCAAAGGGATTGGCGCATATAGGAATAATTCGTGCAATGGAAGAAGCTGGTCTTACGCCTGATTATATAACGGGAACGAGCATAGGAAGCATTATAGGAGGAATGTATGCCATAGGTTATACAGCAGAGGGTATTGAAGAAATGGTCTCAAGTGTGAATTGGGATGCTGTGCTTAGTAACAAGATACCTTTAGATGAAATTACATTTGAAGAAAAGGAATATTATGGAAGATTTATAGCCGAATTACCAGTGGATGGTATTAAAGTTAGTTTACCCAAAGGCTTGATCGAAGGACAACAGCTTTCAGAGCTTTTATCAAGGCTTACACGATCAGTCCATCATATTGAATACTTCGATGAATTTCCAATCCCGTTTGCCTGTGTAGCTTCTGATATAGCGACCGGTGAGCCGGTGGTATTGAATAAGGGGTCATTACCAGATGCTATTCGGGCCAGTATGGCCATTCCCACTGTATTTACCCCTGTCGAATTAAATGGTCGTCTATTAGTGGATGGTGGACTTGTGAGAAATTTTCCGGTTGAAGAAGTAATAGCCATGGGTGCGGATATTGTAATTGGTGTTTTTGTTAGCAATGATCTGCATAGTAAAGAGGAACTCAACAATCTTATTTCTCTATTAAGTCAATCTGCCTTTGTTACCAGCGCTTTTGATTCGAGAAGGCAAAAGAAATTTGTAGACATATATATAGAACCGAATCTTAAAGATTATCGGTCAGGTAGTTTTAAACAATGGAAAGGAATTATTGAAAAAGGAGATGAAATGGGCAGGAGATATATAGATACCTTCAAAAAACTGGCGGATTCCCTAAATCGAATTGCTCCACGTTATTCTGTTGCACCACTCTCTCTGAATGATGATTATCTTATTACCAAAATATCCATCGAAGGAAATGATAAAATATCTTCTAATCTCATAAAAGGAAAACTACAAATTGAGGAGGGTTCAATATTAGCAGTTCAGGAAATCGAAAAGCGAATTTCAATTATTTATGGTACAAAATATTTCGAAAAAGTAACGTATGAAATTATTAGTAACGGTCCGAAATATGAACTAAAGATTAAGGTAAAGGAAGCAACGGACGGGAATTTAAAACTTGCCGTGCACTTTGATTCTGAAAATGATGTAGGGATAAATGCGAATATTACATACAGGAATTTAGTCTTACCCCATTCCCGCTCCCTGCTTGAATTAGATTTTTCTAAAAATCCACGGCTCAATCTTAATTATTTAAAATATATCGGGGAGAAGCAGAATGCAGGAATATTTCTTGGTTTGGAATACAGTGACACAGAACTTCCATTTTTTGAAGATAATATTAAGATATCTACATTCGATGCAGATTACACAAACTTTTTCTTCCAGCTTCAATCTACAAGTTTTCTAAATTTCATGTTTGGCGGTAGAGCTCAACTGGAATTTACGGAGCTTAAGCCAATAGTTGGTGAGCTGGCCAAAGTGATTGATGTAATTAAAAATAGAGATGTGAGTATTATTTTTTTCATAAAGTATAATAGCTTCGACCGCCAATTTTACCCAAAAAAAGGGATGAACTTTAACGTGTCCTTTAAAAAGGTATTGGATGTGAAGAACATAACCACCCAAATCCAGGAAGATTCCTTAATTAGCTCAAAAACTACGATCACGCGGCAGTTGGAACCTTTTGTTGCATTGGAGACTTATTTTACCTACATATTCAAGATTTCTGATCGCTTTTCAATAATCACCAAAAATGCGATGGTATTAACTACCCTTGGGGAACCAGAATATAATATTACGGATTATTACTTTCTAGGAGGATTTAATCCCCAATTCAAGCATGTCTCTGAATACTGGGGAGCGACTGAAAAGGAGTACATTTCACCTAATTATTTCTATAGTAAATTAGTGTTCCAATATGAAGTTATTGATAATCTTATAATTAGTGGAATTGCGAATTACATGGACGTTCAGTATCCGATGGAATTTTTTTATGATATTAATGTGGATGATTATCTTGGTGGAGAGAGAAGAAGACTTGGCTTTGGATTGTCATTTGGCTATAATAGTCCTGTGGGTCCAATGTCGTTTTCATTGGCAAAGGATACTAAAAACCCAAAAATATTCACAAATTTGAACATAGGATTTTGGTTCTAAATAATCACTCAATTTAGGTTTAAGTTATATAAACCCGGTATAATTTCTCTTGATGCTCATTACAGTGGAAATATTTCTAATTTTAAAAAGTTTCCGTTCAGACACTATTTAGTAAAAGTAAAAGTTATGCCTTGTTTTTCAGCGCTTTAAAAGTTACATAATTATTTCCCGAATTAATTGGGTTATGAAAAATTCATAAAATATATAGACAGTTATTAATGGAGTATTCGAAAATATACAATTGGCTTTTTGATCACAGACATCCAATATTTCTTGGAGGTCTAATTATTTTTTTTATTCTTCCTGAGGTACTTGAAAAGATATTTTTAATAAATGTTCCATTTCAAATCTTTATTACGATTTTGATTGTGACAAGCATTATGATTATCCAAACTTCCCCCAGAAAAAGAATACTATCTTATGTGCTTGTGTTACTGTTGGTCATTTTTATCTTTATCATGAATAATTATAAGAATACTGCCTCGCTACAATTTACCGCATACATACTTCTATTTATTTATTTCTCTTTCATCACATTTTTTCTTTTCAAAGATTTATTACGATCTAAGAAAGTAACCGCCTCCGTAATTATTGGTGTTTTTACAGGTTATTTTATGATTGGTGTTATTTCATTCTTTATCTATGCCTTTTTAGAACTGGCTTACCCTGATACGTTAAACATTGATTTAATGAGTGAAAAAGGCGTTGAGGACATATTCTATTTTAGTTTCATTACACTCACTACGATTGGATATGGTGATTTCGCACCTACTTCTGCGCTGGGTCAAAGAATGGCAATTTTGGAGGGACTCACGGGACAGTTTTATTTGGCTATTGTTATGGCAATTATTGTTGGGAAATTTTTATCTCATAAATCGGAAAACTGATTTTATAGATTGTAAAGAATACCAAATGTAATTACCAACTGATCAGTATCGCTAATTACGTATTTTATTTCACCAAAACCGGATAGTCTTCTGTCGAAATTATGCTTCGACCCAAAACCCACATTGATCCCGACATCAGAATTTAAAAAGGTAATTTCATTTACTTTTTCTGAAACCGCTGCAAAATTGATTCCAATAAGTGGGTACATCATCCAGGTTTGATCAATATCAATTAAGTAATGCCCATCCACATTAAAGGCATTCCACATTTTAGTGATTGCTCCTTTTTTTTTGTTGAAAAAATAATTGAAATGAGGAGTAATGGACCATTGCTTGTAAAATGTAACATCCCCTCGAATATTTAGTCCAATATTATTGATTTTTGAGCCATATCCTAACCCTCCACCAATACTGAAGTCCTGAGATTTTACGCACAGGGAGAAAAACATAATTATGGTAAATATTGTTACGGTTTTCTTATTCATAAAAATTGTGTTGAAACAATGGATATGATAAAAACGTGAATAATGAAATTTTATGCTAATTGTGTAATACCTGTGACGATTCATGACCTTTCAATGAGATTTAGTTGTTGTGAGTTTGTAAAATTGTGACGGAATTGCAACGAAAATCAGATTAAACCTAAAATTTACACATGAGTGCCTCCGTTGGATTTTTGTTGGCAACAGTAAATTATTATGTCATCAATTAAAACATATCTACTCCAAAAAATCTGTTTAACAGCGTAAGAATAAAAATTATACCCAAAACAACCGGGCAGAGGTAGCTAATTGCAAAATCTATATATTTTTCAATTAAAGTCCCTTTAAATCCTGGATACCCAATTTCTATTTCCTTATTCAAGTTATGCTTTTTCCAAATGTAAGCAGTAAAAATGGTGATCAGGAATCCACCAAATGGCAGCATTGTATCACTTCCGATATGGCCGACAAAATCCATGAAATTGGTGGCTTTATCAGCGCCCAAATAGGTAACGAAATTGGTGAAGAAATGGGAATCTCCATTGGAGATTAACGATGGAACGCCCAGCATAAAAATAAATAATGCTATTATCCATACAGCATATTTCCGATTTACTTTCAGTTCGTCAACTGCATAGGTAACAGGAACCTCAAGGAGCGATATTGTGGATGTCAATGCAGCAAATGATAACAAAAGGAAAAAAAGTGCACCAATGATTCTCCCAATTATAGGTCCGATACTTTCGAATGCACTCGGTAAAACTTCAAAAATAAAACCTGCTCCACCTTGAATCGATTCAACATCACCATTGCTTAAGTACGCAACGAATGGGAAGATCATTAGGCCGGCTAAAAAGGCAATTCCCGCATCAGATAAAGTAATCAATGCTGCAGATGAAACAATATTATCTTTTTTGGAGACATAACTTCCATACGTAATCAACGCACCCATCCCCAGAGAAAGCGAGAAAAACGCCTGTCCTAATGCATTGTAAACGACTTTAAAATTTATTTCAGAAAATTGCGGAATTAGGTAATAGGCAATTCCTTCAAATGCATGTGGAAGAGTTAGAGAGTAGATAACTAAAATAACCATCATAACTACAAGGGTTGGCATAAGGAGTTTTGAGGCTTTCTCTATACCACCAGATATTCCCCGACTTACGACGTAAGCAGTGCTAAGCATAAAGATAATCCCATAGAGTCCTACCCGACCAATATTGTTAACAAATTCGCCAAATTGATTTCCAATTTCAAAATTGCCTAATGCCAATTGTATAAAATAGCCAAAAGCCCAACCAGCCACTACATTGTAAAAGGAGAGGATAAGAATGCCGGCAATAATGCCAAGAATACCCAGGAATTTCCATTTTGGGAAACCAAGTGCAACAAATGCTCCTACCGGGTTTTTTTGTGTTTTCCTACCAATTGCTATTTCTGTGACCATAACCGGAAAGCACAGTAGAAAGCAAAAAAGTAAATACATGATTACAAACGCAGCCCCGCCACCATTTGCCACTTCAAACGGAAATTTCCAGATATTTCCTAGCCCAACAGCGCTGCCGGCAGCTGCAGCTATAAATCCGAATTTACTTGAAAATTTACTTCTTTCTGAAGCCATAAATCGCTAATTGAGTGCTTTTTTAATGAGACAGTTTCAAAAAAAGCAAAATAAACCATACTTCGCAAATTATTTCTATTAATCATGAATTCGGAAAATTGTATCGATGCATTTGGTATGAGAATATTTCAATTGGAAAACTAATTGAAAATTGAAATATTTATAACTAGCACATACTTGATTGGCAGCTTGGTTTAGTAATTCTTATATTTATCCTTTCAAAATGTGGTTTTGAAAATATTACCTCCGATTCAGATTAAACGTTTATCGAGATGCAAGAAGAACAGCATGAAATTATCAATTCAAAAATGGACGAATTGAGTAAATACTTAAAAATTGATACTAATGAAAATGGCTGGCATGATGGTCTGGTTAAAGAACTTAAATCCACCAATGTCTTATATAAAATCTATCAAGTTATTGGGTTGGGTATTATGATTGGTTCTGCAATTATGGCGTTTGTTTCTTTCCTTATTGAAGGAGAATTGATTTTGGGATTAAAAATCAAGGAGCATTTTTTAATGGCTTTTTTTACAATAAATTTGATTTCGCTAATTTTTATACTAATTGGAAAAATGGAGTTGAAGAAAGAAAGAATAAAAACATTTTTACTTTTACGTGATTTAAATAAGTAATGGACATTTAACGAAAAATAAAGAATCGTTTTGGATCGGATTGAAAATAAAATAGAAGAAATAGAAAATTGGTTCAGTGTCAACTGCACAAAAGTAATCGTTGCCTTTTCCGGAGGTGTAGATTCCTGTCTTGTTGCGTTTTTAGCAAGAAAGTTTCTAGGTAAGCAAAATGTAATAGCAGTTATTGCAGATTCACCCAGTCTCAAAAGGAAGGATCTTGAAATTGGTAAATCCTTTTGTAATGAATTTGATATCCATTTGGAAATAGTACATACCAAAGAGATCGAAAATCCAAATTATGCTTCCAATCCAATCGACCGATGCTATTTCTGTAAATTTACCTTGTACGATGAATTGAAGCTTATTGCTGATAAATATCCCGGTACAGATATTTTGAACGGGCAAAATTTTGACGATCTGGGAGATTATCGCCCCGGAATAAAAGCTGCTAAAGAATACAATGTGCTGAAACCACTGGCAGATTGCAATTTTACCAAAATTGATATTCGCGAAATGGCGCGATGCTTCAACCTTCCGACCTGGGATAAACCTGCAAGTCCATGCTTGAGTAGCAGAATACCATATGGTCAGGAAGTGACCGTTAAGAAATTACAACAAATTGAGGAAGCTGAAAATATGTTGAATTCCATCGGATTTAATGAGGTGAGAGTCCGGCATTTTGGAGATACAGCAAAAGTGGAAGTTCCGGCAAATCAGCTGAAAAAGTTAAAAATATATAGAGAAACCATCACAAAAAATATCCTGGATATGGGATTTGAGTACTGTGAGATTGATGAAGAAGGGTTGGTTTCTGGAAAATTAAACAGGGCAATAGCGTGAGCAAAAATTTCAATATAGATTATCATCGGGAAGAGCGGATTGGTTTTCAGGAGGTGGTTTACGGCGCCTCTAAAAACATTGAACAATTGGAAGCCATCGTTCGGGATTTTCGCGGAAATAAGAAGAGCACACTCGTCACAAGGGTGCAAAAAGAAAAGGCTGATTTTCTCTGTCAGGAATTCAAGCCCAATTTTTATGACTCAGTCTCTCAAACACTACTCATCGGAGAGTTCCCAAAGGAAACAATTGATGGAGAAGTAGCTATTTTATCCGGTGGCACCTCTGATCAATTCCTGGTCAATGAGATTTACTATTCTTTGCTGTTCGTTGGAAGAAAATGCGAGAGATTCCAGGATATTGGCGTTGCCGGAGTGCATCGGCTTTTGGAAAATATTGAGGAACTGAAGAAATTTAAAGTTCTGATTGTAGTGGCTGGATTTGAAGGAGCTTTGCCAACGGTGGTAGGAGGATTATTGCCGCAGCCGATTATTGCAGTTCCCGCCAGCATTGGCTATGGAATTGGCGAAGGTGGAAAAGCTGCCCTGCATTCCATGCTATCCAGCTGTGCCAATGGGATCACCGTAGTAAATATTGACAATGGCTATGGCGCTGCTATGGCAGCCTACAGGATTATAAACAACAAATAACAATTTTCAAATCACAAATTATTCTTAAGATCATTAAAACCTGAAAAGTTGCAGGACGAATTTTGGGGATTTGATTTTTGATCAATTGGAATTTACTTGATATTTGAATATTGTGATTTAGAATTATTATTGAAATTGAATAAATGAGTATACTGAAAATTGAGGCTTTTTCCGGCCTGAGTGGAGATATGTTTCTTGGTGCATTAGCAGAGTTGACGGGGGCGTATGATGAGTTGAAAGAACTTCCGGCCAAGCTCAAATTGAAAAATGTGGAAGTGAAGATCACGGAAGTTGAAAAAGCGGGAATTGCATGCAAGCACATCAAGATTCTCGATCACAATGAATATGTAGAGCACAAACACAGTCATGATCCTGCATCTGACCACCACCATGGGCACGATCATGGCCATACACATACTCATGGTCATATCCACGCGCACAGTCATTCCAACCATAATCGGCATCTGAAGGATATTGAAAAAATAATTGATGAGGGTGAGCTGACTAAAAACGCAAAAAAAATAGCCAAAGACATTTTTTTTCTACTGGGAACTGCGGAATCAAAAGTGCATGGCGTTGATATCAATAAAATTCATTTTCATGAAGTGGGGGCGATTGACTCCATTCTGGATATTGTAGGCTCCTCGTTTCTGCTTGATAAATTGAACATCGGGAAGGCCGTTTCTTCTGCCATTTGCACCGGCCATGGATTTGTGATGGCGGATCATGGACGAATGCCAATTCCTGCCCCAGCGACAAAGGAACTTTTGTTGGATATTCCCACATATGCCGGCCTTGAAAAAGGAGAGATGACCACGCCTACAGGTGCAGCTATATTGAAATACCTGACGCCATCTTTTGACATTCCAATTCTTATAGAAAAGAAAATCGGCCATGGTCCGGGAGAAAAAGACTTTCCGCATCCCAATGTCTTAAGGCTAACTCTGTGTGAAGATTCTACTGAAAATAATGAGGAGATTTTCATGGTGGAAACCAATATTGATGATATGTCGTCCGAATTGTTGGGGAGCGATTTTCAGGTAAATTTATTGCAGGCCGGAGGCATAGATTTTTACTATTGTCAGATCATGATGAAGAAAGGTAGACCGGGAGTACTAATCTCAGTTTTTTCTACAAAAGAAAAAGTGGAGGATGTTACTAATTTCCTTTTGGAGAACACTACCACAATTGGAGTTAGAAGTTATCCTGTGTCCAGAAAGTTACTGCAGCGGGAATCAAAAATGGTGAAAACCTCCATGGGAGAAGTGGAGGTAAAAGAGGTACGACTTCCATCAGGAAAGAAAAGGTCAACCATTGAGTACGAATCCTGCAAAAAAATCGCTCTGGCTCAAAAATGGCCAATTGCTGAAGTATATTCTTTGTTGAACAAAGAAATGTATTCATGACTTTTTGAAACGTTTACACATTTGCCATCATTATCATTTATTTGGCTGACTTTTTTAATTGGAATCTTAAAACTGGCCGAATGACCTATTTTTTATTATGCGTCCAATTGCCTACTTCAATATTCATCACTAATAAAATACGAGCGATTAACGGAAATATTTACGCAATCTCCCGGCTCCAGCCGAGTGACTAATATGATAATTTTTTTTCTTCAGTGAAGCAACATGGCTACTTCAATATTCATCACTCGCAAAATGAGTGCGATTTATGCCAATCTCAATTTTGCGTATCTAAACTCATCTACCAAATTGTTGTTTTTGAAGACAGCATTCCTGGAAATTCCTTCTAATTCATATCCGCATTTTTCCAGTACCCTTTTTGATGCATGATTGAAACTAAATACGCCGGCGTACAATCGTTCCAGTTTTAATTCATTAAATCCATAGTCAGTTGCCAGTTTCAAGGCATCAGTAGAAATTCCTTTGTTCCAATAAGGCTCACCAATCCAATAGCCAATTTCTGCTCCTTTTCGATATACATCGGGTTGTAGAATGATTCCTATTACTCCAACAAATTTGTAATTGTACGTTATGGCAAAAGTGACCCGCGGTTTCTGAAGTTTAACGCTATCAATAAAATTTTGTGCATCCGCATTTGTGTATGGATGCGGAAATAGATCTCTCAGGTTATTCCAGATATTCTTGTTGTTAGCGAGTTTTACCAGGGTTTCCTTATCTGGGTATCTTATTGGACGGAACTCTATGGCTCCCGAAGTCAATTCCATTGTTCATTTTCCTGCAACCAGGATTTGTACAAGCTTTCTATTTTATTAACAATTTCAGGTTGCCCTGAAGCGAGGTTATTCGTCTCTGTCGGGTCCTCCTCCATGTTGTACAATTCCCAGGCAGCATCTTTTCC
>Ga0114950_10003701_pt1 | contig 11830 bp, 10 predicted proteins | sample N075metaG_FD_83503 | JGI IMG/M metagenome (GOLD analysis project Ga0114950, IMG submission 83503) | Deep subsurface microbial communities from Kermadec Trench to uncover new lineages of life (NeLLi) - N075 metaG | ecosystem: Environmental > Aquatic > Marine > Ocean trench > Sediment | place...
TGCGAATATGGCGATGGTCACCAGTTTTTCTGTTCACCGGGACCGGGAAGAGGCGATTGCCCGCGGTCTTGAAGGATTTGAATTCTTTGGTTACGCGCTGGGTTCTTTGTATGGGTTTGGTGAGCACAAACCGGGCAGAACGAATCTATTCAAGGAATTTCGTGAGGCTCGCGACAAGCGTCTTGAAGAAATGCCTATCGATATTACCGAGTCTCTGTCAGGGGCGAGTGGCGGCATCGGGACTCCTGATGATATGCGTGCACACCTCAAGAAATTCGAGCAGGTGGGCGTTGATCAGGTGACATTCATTCAGCAGGCAGGTATGAACAAGCATGAACATATCTGTGAATCCCTCGAATTATTTGCAGCCGAGGTTATGCCTGAATTCAAGGAAAGAGAAGCGGCCAGAGAGGCCAAAAAGGACGAGGAGCTCGCGCCCTATATTGAAGCCGCCATGGCGCGCAAGCAGTTCATGCCGATGCCGGAGGATGAGGACATCCCCGTCTTCCCGGCGTTGGGCAGAAGTGTTGTCGAAGGGGACGCAGATCCTAATAAGGCAGCCCAGGGGTGATACCAGTTCGCCAGAGCTTCCCTAGGCCTGATGAGAATCGAGTTTGTGGCTGGCCTCCAGCCACTCATTCTCAAGGTCTCCTAATTGTGAAGCCAGTTCAATCTGATCTCGAAGCAGCTTTTGAAGATCAGGATTATCTTGATCCTGATAGATCGCAGGGTCGTTAAGACCTGCTTCCACTTCACCAAGCTTCCGCTGCAATCGTTCCATGCGAGTATCAAGCGTGTTCATCCGGGTTTTCAGCTGCCTGGTTTCTTTTGCAGGGCGCACAGATTTTTTTACCGATTTTTCCTTTTCAGAAACGGTTTTTGTACTGGGAAGCACCTTTGTTCGATAGTCACCCAGATCACCATTGAACTGGCTAACCCTGCCGCCTTCAATCAGTAGAAATTCATCAACGGAGTTGGCCATAAGATGCCGATCATGGGACACGATGATGAGGGCACCGGCAAAAGACTGCAGTGCAACGGTGAGTGCCTGTCTCATATCGATGTCCAGATGGTTAGTCGGTTCGTCCATCAACAACAGATTCGGTTCCGTATAGGTAATGAGGGCGAGGGCCAACCGGGCTTTCTCACCACCGGAAAATTTACTCACTGGCTCAAGTACTTTATCGCCCCTAAAATTAAATCCACCCAGAAAATTTCTGGCTACCTGCTCCCTGGGTACGTCGCCCAGTTGCCGGCCCAGTTCATAGAGATGTTGCAAAGCAGTTTGGTCGAGGTCCAATTCGTCCAGTTGATTCTGCGAGAAATAGGCAGTACTGAGATTGGACCCTTCAACCCTTGAACCCGACAACAACGGCAGTTCATTGTTGAGCGTTTTGATTAGCGTACTTTTTCCTGCACCGTTGACACCCAGCAAGCCGTATCTGTCTCCGGGCAGGAAGCTGAGGTTCACATCGGTGAGCACTGCCTGGTCATAACCGAGGCTGGCGTCCGTCAGGGTCAACAGCGGTGTTGACACCTTGTCCTGGGCTTTTATTTCGAACTCGAAAGGAGAATCAACGTGGGCTGGTGCAATCAGCTCCATTCGTTCCAGTGCCTTGATTCGGCTTTGTGCCTGCCGCGCCTTGGTCGCTTTAGCGCGAAAACGCCGGACAAAATCCTGCATGTGCGCGATCTCTCGTTGCTGCTTGTCATAACTGGATTGCTGTAATGCGAGACGTTCAGCTTTGGTTTTCTCGAAGCTGGAGTAGTTACCGGAAAAAAGTTCAATCGTCTGATGGTGTAGATAGGCGATATGGTCAACGCATTCATCCAAAAATTCTCTGTCGTGAGAAATCAACAGGAGGGTGCCGCGGAATTTACGAATCCAATCCGATAGCCAAATGATGGCGTCTAAATCCAGGTGGTTTGTAGGCTCATCGAGTAACAGGAGATCGGCGGGGTACATCAGTGTTTGCGCCAGATTCAATCGAATCCGCCAACCCCCTGAAAATGAATTCAGTGGTTGTTCTATTTCATCAACGGCAAATCCGAGCCCGGCTAAAAGCTGCTCGGCTCTGGCGCGCGCAGTGTAACCATCGATGTTATCCAGTGCCTCATGCAGCTCGGCAATTTTGCTGAATTGCCCGTGCTGCTCCGCCTGTGCCAGCGCGGCCATTATTTCGGTGTAACGTTGATCACCTTCGAGTACATAACTTATTGCAGAGGTCTCGACAGTCAGGACTTCCTGGGCCATATGTGAAATGGTGGCGTTCGTGGGCAGATCAATCGTGCCCTGATCTGTCTCCAGGTTTGAAAGAATCGCCTGGAAAAAACTCGATTTGCCGCTGCCATTGGCGCCGATCAAGCCGACCTTGTTACCCCGGTGAATTGTGAGAGAGACATGTTCAAACAGCAGCACAGCGCCGCGCCTGAGGGCAACATTATTTAGAGATAACATGATGGTATGGTTACGTTTATTGGATCCGGCGTGCCAGGTGGGGGTGAGCGATGATTAAGTTGATGATCGGGCTATTGATTATCGCATGCCTTGCACTGTTTTTTATTAAAGGACCGAGCGGCGAACCCCTCATGTCGCTCGAAGACTTGAAAACAGAGTTGCCAACATCGGTTGCCGAGCTGATTACGCGTTTTCGACCTGCCTCGGAAGCGCAACCTCCAGCAATCAAGCAGATACCGGCCAGAGTATACAAGTGGCAGGATGACCAGGGTCAATGGCATTTCTCATCTGCACCTCCCAACCCTGATCTGGCTGAAGAAGTTGAAATAGGCGAAATCAATTTGATGGATGCCTATGTGCCCCCTGCCGAAGTCGAAACAGAAACAACTACCGTCTCCCAACTGCCGACCGGGTCTGCTACGGCCACACCGAATCAGGTGAAGGAAATGATGGATACCGTCACGAACCTTCAGGAAACGATCGATCAGAGAAAGGTGGACATGGACGCGATAGCCGCCCCGCTATGAATTGGGACCGGAACCTTGATGGAGTGTATAGTCAGGTCATTTGCCGGTATTGGGCCCGGTATTGCGGAAAATCTGAAAGGTCCCCAGGGTAATCAGTCCGGCAAAGCCTAGCAGGGTCCAGCCCGGGAGGCTCAACCCTAAAAACATCCAGACAACTTCTGCACAGCTGCCATCGCCCTGCAATACCATGGCGATAACATCCGACATGGGGAATACATCCAGCAGATAATCCAGGCCGGGCCCACAGGCAGGTACCTGGTCTTCCGGCAGACTTTGCAGGTACAACTGCCGCCCCGACAAGGCGCCGCCGATCATTGAGGCTGACACCACCAGAGCGCCATAGGTTTTTACACCAGCGGCAGCGGGATTGTGGATCGCGGCGATCAACGCAAAGGTACCGGCCAGGATAACGGCCATCCGCTGGAAAATACAAAGCGGGCAAGGCTCAAGGTGCATCATATGTTCCATATAAAGAGCTACTCCCATCAGGAACACACACCCGACGCCGATGAGCCAGTTCAGGTTTCGCGGGTTGGGGAGGTGGTCGAGCATCATGGTTCCTATGGTCGTTGCTATCGTTGTAGATCACTTATGGGTGAAAAAGTTTAGGGAACCTTTGATTAAAGTCTTTTTGCGCGATGACCGCGTTGAACCCGTAATCATTCTCCGAGCGAGTTCGCCTTGTCCTCACGAAAAAAGTGATGCGTCACTCCGACATTAATCAGAGCTTCCTTAGTGCAGTTTCTTCCATTCATCACAGAAATCCATCACTTCGGGGTAGAAGTTCGAAAAGTCGACGCCCAAATCTTCCAAATGTGGCAGCGCCTCGGAGTAAGCGCGCCTGAGTGGATTTGATCGGGTGAGTCGGGTCGAGAGATAATCCAACGAATTTCTGACAAAGGCTTCCTCGCCATAACTGGCGAGCGAATTATGTTGCTGCATTTTCCTGGCAGTGTAGGCCGCTGTTTCCGGCAACAGTTCGGAATTCTCCACCAGTTCTTTCAGGGTGCTGGTCGAAAATTCTTGCAGAGTCCAGGGATAGTAATCGCGCCAGGTTTTTGCCAGAAGGTGATCGTAGACAATATCGATGATGATGCCCGAATAACGGCGAAACTCGGGGCTGAGTCGTCGCTGGCTTTGTTTTACGATTCTGTGATGGTCGGTATAGGCATCGATAGCGCGATGTAGCCTGATGCCTTTTTCAATGCCCGGGTCGAAATTCCCAACCAGTCTTCCTTTGACGTAGTCACCCAAAAAGCTACCGATACGCAATTGGGTGTTGTCTCCGGCGAGTACAAAATGAGCTAGATGATTCAATGAAGCGTTCAGGTCTGCTGAAGAGGCAGATAGCTGGCTGAGACTTTGGCCAGGTAATCATCGAATGAGATGTCATCAGCCCGCTCAATGGTGAGCTGTCGGTCTTTCGATTTTTCAGCACTTAGCCGATAACTTTTCTCTTCGTCCGGGGTTAGCGGCATTGATTTAAAATACTCTCGATGTTCCAGCGACTTGTTCATGGCGAACCGGAAGAAAGGTATTTGTTCACGCGCCATGTCCTTAAGAATATTACCGCTGGGTGTCATGTCGGGGTCGTTGAGTCTGGCTGACTGAGTTTCAACACTCCGGGAATAAGAATCGTCCCCCTCCAGTGAATCAAGCAGAAGGCTAAATTCCAGGACACCCCCAAGAATTTCCTCGCCCCAGGATTTGAAATCACGGGCCTCCGCCTTGTCCATCAACATCAAATCAACTCCGCGCCCGCCGTACACAATCGCCTGATTGTTGTCGCGGACTTCTGCACAACGTTGATCATCGTGTTGTGGGCTATCCGAGATCAGGCAATAGAGTAGAAATGCATCGAGGAATTTGATCTCGGATTCATCGATGCCGAGAGGTAGATATGGATTGACGTCCAGCAATCTCACTTCAATATATTGAACCCCCTCGTTCGACAGATACGTGAGGGAGTTTTCCCCGGGAGGCGGAACGCTCTTGGCTCTAATGCTTGAGTAGAATTCTGCTTCCGATTGCAGGATATTTGCGTTGACCTGTCGGTACTCCCCGTCGACATGGGTACCTATTTTCCTATAAGTGTCATACTCCGTACTGATGGCAGTAGCCAGCGTCGTCACATATTCTTCCAGGCTGTCGTAACAGATGTTTATGTTCTGTGCCTGCGCATCGCTTTGATAGCCAAGATTCCCACTACGCAGTGAAGTGGCGTTGGCCAGGTAGGCTGTCGTCTCGTCAAACGAATCGAGCGAATGCTGCTTGTTCTTTAGAAAGGAATTACAGACTGCCGGGGATGCCCCGAACAAGTAAGTCAGCAAAAAAGAGAAACGTCTGAAGTTACGCATAAGATCGAAGTAACGACGGGACCTGAAGATTTTAGGTGATTCAACCGATTTCTCGAATTGTTGTAGCCAATCCCAGAAGCGATCGGACAAAGAAAAATTGTAGTGGACCGCACAGATAGTTTGCATGCCGCGGCCGTAACGGTAACCGAGCCCATTTCGGTAGGTGGTTTTCAATCGACCCAGGTTCGATTCGCCGTAGTAAGCCAGAGGAATCGATTCGTCATCAGTTAACATGCATGGCATGCTCGCAGACCAGAGCAGTTCTTCTTCCAACCCTGAATAAATAAATCGGTGAATATTTGTGAGATCGGTAACTGCTGCCGCAGGGCTCAAATGAACTGGCGTGATCAGCTCAAGCTGGGCTTCGCTAAAATCCGTGGTGACCTTTGGGTGAGCTAATTTGCTACCGAGAAAGTCAGGATGCGGCGTATTCGCCAGATGACCGGTTGGTGTCACCCTTAGCGCTTCACGTTCGATGCCGCGATTAAACACCAACAGGTCGGGATTCCCGGCAATGGCTTTTATAAATGCAGCGTTGGTAGCGAGTTGAGTAAGCTGACCTGGGGCAGGCTCGCTCGAATTTTTAGGTTCAGGTTTCAATAGGTTGGTGTGCACAAGAATAATTCCGCGATTATGCCAAATTCATTCATGCAAGGGGAACTTCAGTTTAATGGGCAAAAGGAATATCGCTTATTACTTCTTGTGTCCTCTGTCAGTCAGTCGCGCTATCAATCTAGATTTTGGTCTTTGAACTGGTGAATCAACCGGCGATCCCTTTTTGACGGTCGGCCTTCTGTGATGATGTGTTTACCTTCTGCGCGTCGCTGGTCCGCATGCAGTGCGCGCTTTTTGATGCTCTCGGGTGTCTCCAGGTAGAGCGTCTGCGCAATGGCCGCTGACCGCCGTTTATCGGCCAGGCCTCTGACAACGACCATTTTCTCATCAAAACCCTGGGTGACTTTGATGCTGTCATCGATGGATACCTCTTTGCCTGGCTTGGCACGGTTACCATTCAAATGTACTTTGCCGCCATCAATGGCTTCTTTGGCCTTTGCCCGGGTCTTGAAAAGACGGGCTGCCCATAGCCATTTATCCAATCGAACACTCATACAGGGGATCACTTTAGTCTTCAGTCAACGGTTCACTCATTCTATCGTAGCCCGAGCCTTGAGCAGAAGATGCCTAAACTGAGGGAAAGCGCTTGAAGGTGAATAGAGAACTATTGTTCAATTGATCCATTATTTTTTTGAGTAGCCGTCATTGAGTGAATTAGTTGAAGTAATGAGTGAAATCGCCAGAATTGCGGGCGCTGCCATTCTGCAGGTTTATGGCGAAGAGGATTTTGGTGTACAAACCAAACCGGATGACTCGCCGTTAACTCGCGCAGATCTGGAAGCGCATAACATCATCGTTTCAGAACTGGGACGACGGGTTCCGGATATACCGATACTGTCTGAAGAATCCGATGATATTTCCTATGATGAACGCCGGAGCTGGCATCGATATTTTCTGGTTGATCCACTTGATGGTACCAAGGAGTTCATCAATCGTAATGGTGAATTTACCGTGAACATTGCGCTCATTGACGAGGGGGTCGCGACCCTGGGCGTTGTTTATGTGCCGGTTAAAGACGTGCTATACACAGGCGACCAACACGAAATGACCGCAACGGTCACAAGAGATCAGGCGACACAGCAGATCAGCACACGAACCCTGGATCAGGACTCGCCCTTGACGATTGTTGCAAGTCGCCGTCACGGAGGCGATGCACTGCAATCCTGCTTGAAAGTTTTGCATGAACACTTTTCTGACATTGAAACGACCAATATGGGTAGTTCATTAAAGTTATGCCTTATTGCAGAAGGACAAGCTGATCTCTATCCCCGGCTTGCACCAACTTCAGAATGGGATACTGCAGCGGCCCAGGCGGTTGTCGAAGCTGCAGGGGGAAGGGTCGTTGATACGAGCCTCGCACCGCTTCGTTACAACACAAAAGAGAACATTTTGAATCCCTTTTTTTATGTGCTCGGTGATTCTCAGTTCGATTGGCATCGTGTCTTGAAAGACGTGACGGTTTAGCTGAATAAAGCTGTGTATCCAGTGTCAATAACAGGTGCATAAGGTGTCATCAGACAGCCGACAAGATGTCTTGAAAGACAGTGAATCTGGGGGGTGCAGCAAGATTGGTCTCGGCTAGCGAAGCTGTACGCGCATCCATCCTGCCGAGGAGAATACTGTATATTCATACAGCTTCAGCTAGCGAGATTGAATAATATACCTCTAGCGATTTGTAATTGAAACCCTCCAAAAATGGAGATTCCTGAGGAGGTTTTGCCTTGACATTTAGGAAACCAATCTAAGGCCATGAATTAAGGTAATAAAAGCTTTTCATCCGGTATTTTTGTGCACGCTGAAATATTTTCACGACACTTTATATTGATTTTTGGCTTGAAATTGTTAAGGGGTGACCCCATCTATGGATTCGGAAAGATGGGAAAGATGTAAATTGAGTGCATTTGCCAGTATAGGGGTCAGATCTTGAAACTGACCGACAGGCGGTCGTAAATTGCCGCCGAAAAGGACTGTCAATTTTGTTTTTCCTATAGACATACAAGCCACTATAAATCGATAATACAACCCCAGACGCTGCCTGCTTTGAGAGCATGTCACCGAAATATTTGGTGAATAGGCATTGTGCGTTTTAAGTGCTTTTTTGGTACTAAGTCGATGTAAGGAAGTGAACCATTTGGATCAGATGAACGTCTGATCTGATTAGGGGTATGACCAAACTGTTGCCAACACCCCCGGAATTTATTTACACACACATGCACTGAAGTCTTAACGGAGTCCACACCCTATGACCAACGCTAATGAAGATGATTTCGGCACTATTGTAGATGACGATAACATTGAAGACGCGACGGATGAACTGGATGCACTTGAAGAACTTGCCGGTACGGACAAGGACAAGTCCACTGACGATGACGATGACGATTCAGATCAGGAAGAGTCGAAACTCAAAGTACTCATTGATACCGGTAAGAAGCAGGGCTATCTCACCTATGATCAGCTGACGGAAGCTTTACCCGAAAGTATCGAAGAGACCGATGAATTCGAAAGCATTGTCCTGATGTTTGAAGAGATGGGTGTGTCGGTTTACGAAGTGGCGCCCGATCCTTCCGCGCTAAAACCCAATGCAGATGATACCGTCGACGGAGACGACGCGACGATTGGTGGCGTTGAAAGCGTTGTCGGTAAAACCATGGATCCTGTTCGCATGTATATGCGTGAAATGGGCACTGTGCCGCTTCTGACTCGCCAGGGTGAAATTGAAATTGCCAAACGCATTGAAGATGGTATACGTGAAACCATGGCGATCATGGCAACCTATCCAGGCACCGTGGAATATGTGATGGCTGCCTATACAGAAGTGATGGAAGAGGAAGGCGAAGTCTCCGCCATTATTTCAGGTTTTCTGGACCCAGAAGATCAAATTCCAGATATGTCAGAGATTGCTGAAGCCAAATCAAGCGGTAATTACCAGGCAGGCGAGGACGACAATACTGGGAAACTTGATCATGCATTAGGACATGCACGATTCAGCTTGTTGGAAAAAGCCTACAAAGCCTATGATCGGGCCAACCAGAAACATGGCCGTAGTGACAAAAAGACGATCAAAGCGCTGCAGAAAATGGCTGATGCATTCAATCTGTTCAAGCTGGTACCTGCCATTATGGACCCGATTTTAGAACTTGTTCGTCGAGACATGCAGCTGATTCGGGATCAGGAAAGAACTATTCGTGACCTATGCATTACGAAAAGCAAAATGCCGCGCGACGTATTCCTGAAAAATTACATTGGTAACGAGACTAACGTTGACTGGGTTGACCAGATGATAGTTGCGCAACCTGAATGTGCTGAACAACTGCAGAAGGCAAGGATATCGATTCGCCATGGTCACAAATTGATCAAGCGAATTTCTATTCGCACCAACATGAGTGTAGCGGAGATCAAAGACCTGAATCGCCGTCTGTTTCTGGCTGTGGGTAAAACACGAGCAGCCAAGAAAGATATGATTGAGGCGAACCTGCGACTGGTTATTTCGATCGCCAAAAAGTACACCAATCGCGGCTTGCATTTCCTGGATCTGATTCAGGAAGGCAATATTGGCCTGATGAAAGCGGTTGACAAATTTGAGTATCGACGCGGTTTCAAATTTTCTACTTATGCTACCTGGTGGATTCGACAGGCGATAACCCGATCAATATCTGATTTGGCAAGAACCATTCGTGTCCCCGTTCACATGATGGAAACTGTCAATAAATTAAACCGTCTTACCCGGCAACTGATCCAGGAACTGGGCCGATCGCCGAAGATCGAAGAGTTAGCCAAGAAGATGGAGTTACCGGAAGACAAAGTGCTCAAAGCGCTGGATGTGGCCAAGCAGCCCATTTCACTTGAAACGCCGGTTGGTGACGACGAAGACTCCACCATGTGGAATCTTGTTAGTGATACTTCTGTTGAATCACCCATGGATCATGCAACCGATGAAGGTCTGCGGGAAACCACCACCAATGTACTGACTGCGTTAACTGAACGTGAGGCCAAGGTGCTCAGGATGCGTTTCGGTATTGATATGAATACGGATCACACCCTGGAAGAGGTGGGTCGCCAGTTTTCTGTCACCAGGGAACGCATTCGACAGATTGAGGCCAAAGCACTGCGTAAGCTTCGCCATCCGGCTAGATCAGAGCAGCTCCGGAGTTTCATCGAAGGTTAACCCGGATAATTCACCGAGTCAGCGTTACATTAAGCCCCGTCCCGACTATAGAGTCGGGACGATTATGTCTATGATCTGATGAACAAGCGAAGGCGTCCCCGGCTACGTTTCATACCTTTTCGAAAGAAAGACATTGTCGAAATGTGCCTTGCTACGGGCAAATTGGCCGGACCAGAGCAACTGAAGTTTCGCGAGTTCTGCCATCTATTGAAAAGTGTGTTCCATTTTGAATATCACGAAAACCTTGAACAGCTAAAAGACCTGTACGCCCCGCTGAATCCAGATCGGGATACTCGCAAAGTCGGTGTCTTTACCGATGATGAAGATATCACTTTCATTGAAGCCCTGAACCAGCTACTGGACAAAGCGAACTACGAGGTGCTCTCTCAAGCTGCCATTGTCAAAGCTCTGGAAGAGTCATCACTTTTTCAAATTAAGTTAAACATCGACTTCGACCAGTTCGAAGAGGTGTTGTTGTATACCCGCGGAGAAAGCGAACACACACAGCAGGTCAGAGTGCTGTTTGGACTCATCAAGCGTGAGATCACCTTTACCAACTTTGATCGGGTGGTTATCTATATCAAGTATAAAGATGGGTTGATGCCAGATGCAGCTAAAGGAAAACCTGGCGCAACCATGTTGAAGTTATTCCAGAATGTTCCCAGTGCAGATGTAGAAATGTTGTTCCCGAACACCCGCGTTGCTATGCGCGGCGTTGATAAGCTAATGATAGGTGTGCCGGCATTGATTGGTGCCGCAGCAATTGTGACGACGAAGGTGGGTGCTTCCCTGCTGCTGCTTGGTACACTGCTGGGATTCTGGATGGGTCTTCATTCTGAAGAAGTTGAACTGGATCAGGCCCGTCTTCTGGCTATTGTTGCCGGACTTGCCGGTCTCGGTAGCTATATCTGGAAACAGTTCAGCAATTTCAAGAATCGTAAATTGCTTTTCATGCAGGCGCTGACCCAGAATCTGTATTTCAAAAATCTCGATAATAATGCGGGCGTCTTTCATCGATTGGTTGACGATGCCGAGGAAGAGGAATGCAAGGAGGCCATTGTTGCCTACTACTTTTTGTTAACAGAAGGTTCGATGAGCAGTGAACAGGAACTCGACGAACAAGTTGAATCCTGGTTTCAGTCGCGTTGGGACTCAACGGTGGATTTCGAAGTCGACGATGCATTGCAGAAGCTTAAGAATCTCGGTCTTGTGAATGAACGGCAAGGCCGGATAGAAGTCGTGTCCGTTGATGAAGCCTGCAGGTTTCTGGACAAACGATGGGATGAATATTTTGAGTACAACTCGGGGAAGCTTGATGGAGACGATTAAGAGTTATTTTACCGGTCGGCCAGTATGGATGAGCGCGGTCATGGTGTTCTGCGCCTATATGACGTTCATCTACATGCCCTTTGACTTGTTCTACAAGCCAGTGGATCAGGATGCAGAGGTCTGGTTTGGTTTTATGCTGCATGGCTGGGCGGCCAAGGCAACAGAGCCAGTGCACTGGGCCATCTATGGTGCAGGTTTCTATGGTTTTCTCAAAATGAAATCCTGGATGTTCCCCTGGGCCTCTCTGTACGTATTCCAGGTCGCAATCGGTATGGTGGTTTGGCCTTTGCTGTATAAGAGTGCGTCACCTCTCATGGGTGCAGCTATTGGGATACCCTTTGTCATCCTGGGTGTGATGCTCTGGCGGGCCAAGAGCCAA
>Ga0114950_10003703_pt1 | contig 11828 bp, 11 predicted proteins | sample N075metaG_FD_83503 | JGI IMG/M metagenome (GOLD analysis project Ga0114950, IMG submission 83503) | Deep subsurface microbial communities from Kermadec Trench to uncover new lineages of life (NeLLi) - N075 metaG | ecosystem: Environmental > Aquatic > Marine > Ocean trench > Sediment | place...
CCGGCAGGCGCGCACTTTTTCGTCATCAGTCAGCAGCACGGTTTCGAGGATCACCTTGCAAATCACGCGGCCTTCCATGCAGGCGTCGGTCACGGCCCGGATATCGCGAAAGACGAGTTCGTCGTCGCCGCTCTTGAGTGCGCCGACGTTGATCACCATGTCGATCTCGCGAGCGCCGTCGCGAACCGCGCGCCGTGCCTCCAGGGCCTTGATCTCCGGAACGTGCGTGCCCAATGGAAAGCCCACGACCGCACAGACGGGCACGCCACTTCCTCTGAGTTGCTCGGCAGCGAGACGGGTATACGTTGGGTTGACACACACACTCGCGAAGCCATACTGCGCTGCTTCTTCGCACAACTCCAGGATCTCCCGTCGTGTCGCGTCCGGCCGCAGGAGCGTGTGGTCAATGTACTTCGCAAGATCGTTCGGAATGTTACCGGCGCCGGGTCTGTGCCCGATGCGATCGGCTCCCATCCCGACCAATTGACGCACAAGATCCGGGTTCGTATCGGCACACAACCGACACGGCGCGCAGGCCAAGTTTGTGCAAATCATCGATCCGGAATCACCCGACAGTGCCGCCATGCGCTCGACGATGCGCTCGACATCCTGGTCCGAGAGGCTCTCCGCGGGCGCATTGGGCACACAGGAGCAAGTATGCTCATCACACGCACTCGGCACGCGTGGAGATTCTTTCGGCGGTTCGATCATCATTGCCCTGCGGAGATGCCGTTCCTCAGTACACGCTGTCGCGAGCCACGCGTCAACGATCTGCAGCGCCAAATCCGTCCCGATCAGTCCCGCGCCCAGGCACAGCACATTGGCATTGTTGTGCATTCGGCTGTTGCGCGCCGAGGATAGATCGTAGCACAACGCCGCCCGAATTCCGGGTAACTTGTTCGCCGCCATCGTGGAGCCGATACCCGCGCGATCGACCATGATGCCACCGTCGGCTTGACCTGTCGCGACCGCGGAGGCGACGGCTTGAGCGTACTTCGGATAGTCGACCGATTCCGTGCTGCCTGTGCCGCAATCGGTTACGGAATGGCCGCCTTGCTCAAGGTGAGTCTTGATAAGCTCCTTGAGTTCGTATCCGCCATGATCGGCGCCGACGGCGATCTTTTGCATTTTGGGCTGCATAGGTATAGTTCACTATCCGGTGCGCAGGCTGCGCTTCCGAACAGAGTATTGGAATTCGATTGCTCACGGTTGTCAAGCGAACGTACGATGACTCTATGCCGCCCGGCCCCAGAGAGGGCGCGCGACACGGTGCCTCGCCTTCGACGATGTACTCGCTCGGGCCTTCCGTTGGCCACGAGGGGCCGAACGCGGCTCACTGCCGCTGGATTTCTGACAATCTGTGGTTAGTGCGCGGGAAGCGTTAAGGCATCGCCAACTTTGAGACGGGACGGATCTGCCCCGATGACGGCCTTGTTCATTTCATAGATTTCGCTCCAACGCGCGCCGGTTCCGAGCTTGGCCTCGGCGATAGCGTAGAGTGAGTCGCCTTCTTGCACGTAGTAGCGCCTGGTGCCGGCCTCGCGGGCTTGGGATCGAGCGGGCGCTCCCCCGTGATCAGGGTTCCGCGGCGGGATCGCGATTCGCGACCCGATCTTCATTCGTCTTGGATCAACATTCGGATTCGCTTGCACCAAGAGTCCGGCGTAGCTCTGACTGCCGTAGTATCGTTCGGCAAGCGTGGAGAAATTGTCTTCCGGGCCCACCAGATGGGTTCGCGCTCGTGGAATTTTCCTGGGGATCTCTCGCAGTGTGGTCCTCGAAGTGTCATCTGACGTTCGTCGTGCCGTTGAGGAGGGCGGGGACTGCACCGGAGGGCGGGGACTGTTCGTTGTTTCAGGCGCGCTCCGACGGCCCGCCGATCCCCCAATTGGCCTGGGAATCCTGCCCGCCGCTTCCGTAGAGGGAGGCACCGGTCCGATATTGGCGATCTTCGTCTGCCGGGGAGCATTCGACAAATCCTCGGGTTCCCTCGATTCTTGCCGAGTCATGTCTGGATTCCACCGAACGGCATCGGTAGTGGGCTCATCGGGCGACCTCGACGTGTCGGAATCAACGACGCGCTCCTGTGGGCGAGGCTCAGGATCGGGCGTCGGCGATGCGGCTATCGAGCGTGTCTTGTCTTGCGAGGTTGTCGGAATGTCCCGAGGGGGTGCGAGCAAATCCTTGAGCGTGCGCTTGTTTTGCTCACGAACATGTTCATCCGCGCCGGCAAGTTGGATATCCGGCTCCTTGTTCGCGCCGTAGTACGCGCCGGCGACGATCAAGACAATGGCCCCCAGAGCGATGCCGACCTTCACATCCGTGCGCATGGGTCACTTCCTTGCATGGCGCAACTGCGGGCTCACCCGCCGCGCCGCCGAACGGGCGACAGCACGCCTGTGGAGCAATGTTAAACTGATCCCGCAGCCGGTCAAGAAAGAATTGGAGAACCCATCCGGAATCGATTCACAGGCCGAAGATCGATGCGATCCAGGTCGGATCGCGGCTAGAACGCGCTGGCCAATTCGCGAAAAACCCTGGTGGGCACGGTCACGGTGCCCCATTTGGGGGAGCGCCGAACCGACCTGGACCGGTAGGCAGCGAGCGGTACGGCGAGGAATGCATAGTACTCGCCGCGAAACGGGTGGAGGGAATGAAAAGGAGTTTCTCCGCCGGAAGATGTCAGCCAATAGGCAAATACAAGGACGGCCTCGAAGCCCTCGCCGAAGACGCGCTCCCACTCAGCGAGACTCTGCAGATCTTCGTCGGTGACCCAGTTCTCCCATTGTCGTCTGTTGCCCAATGTGTCATAGGGAAACTTCCGGCCTTTGACATCAACAAGTCTATTGGAGCCGGGCTCGTGATAGACCAGAAAGTCGAACGACTTGACGCGTGCGCCCGCAAAAATCGCCTTCCTGGTCTCATCCACGGCCACGTACGCCAAGCCCCGCGAGCGGAGGTAATCCTCAAACGCAGCTTCATAGTGAATGTGGCGACGTGCCATGTAGTGATCCTCAAGAACGCCGGGAAGATCAAGACGGCTTTCAGACCGGATGTTGAATGATCATCGTGACCTCGGGAGGCATTGTCCAGTGAGAATTTCATCGTCGGTGACAACCCAATGTCACTGTGGCAGAAAATGCGTCGTATCCGCACTCCGATGGCCTATCGTTGTTCGGGGATTAGAAACGCTCTTGATAGCACTGCAAGTAGAAGCGAGGCAAGGTCATGTGTTCGATGTCGGAACGAGGGTCAGGCGGCGAACTTCGGCCAGAAACTCTTCACAATCCGCCTGATTCTCAATCTTCTTGTTGAATGATAAGTCCACTTGTTCGCCCGTGGCCATGTTCTTGAGGGCAATGCGGTCGCCGACGATGATGACGTGACCCACGTTGTGGGCGGACGCCTCCTGCATTTGTTTTTTCAGCGACGTACGTCTGTAGCTGTGGTTGCAAGGTTGCTTCAAGCCAAACCGCACAACGCTGACGATCACCATTGTGTCGTCGATTCGCTCCATGCCCTCATTCACGACATAGAATCCCTCACGGGGCTGATCCAGTTTCAACAATCCCATTTCTTCGAGTTGATCCAGAACAATGACGTCACCCATACCGAAGCCGACCCCCGATAGCGGTGGGCCGCCGACCTCCTTGAGCAAATTGTCATAGCGTCCGCCGCCGCAGATTGCCCGGCCCAGCGTGCCCTTGCTATAGGCCTCGAATACGATGCCAGTGTAGTATGCCAGCCCGCGGATAATTCCCGGATCGAATACGCAATAGTCGGCCACCCTCATCAGCTTCAAGAGGCCGAGCACACCCTTCAGCCTGCCCAAGGGTGATTCAGCAGCTTGGTTTCCCCCAAGAAGCTGTTCGATCATCTCGATGCCTTCCGGCCCACGAGCTTCGCCCAGCTTCAGCAGCGCTGCTTGTTGCTCTTGCCCCAGCCCGAGCGTGCAGACTTGCTCGATGAACACCTCGGCAGGCAGCTTGTCGCGCTTGTCGAGGACTGCATAGATCGCTGCGTGCCGGGCCGATTCGATCCCCAGTGTTTCGAGAACCTGCGCGATCAGTGTCCGGGAGCTGATTCTCATTTCCACTTGATCCGGGCTGAAATCGACCTCGCGAAGGAATTCGATGGCGACCAGTATGCATTCCGCGTCGGCGACGTTGTCGGCTTCTTCAGGAGTGCCGATAATATCGACGTTCCACTGCCAAAACTCACGTAGCCGGCCTCTCTGTGGGCGTTCGGCACGGAAGAAGTTGGGCACGCAGAACCACTTGATGGGTTTCGGCAGCGCATTAGCCCGGGCCGCCACCATCCGAGCCAGCGTCGGCGTCATCTCTGGCCGAAGGGCCAGTTTGCGGCCGCCGCGATCTTCAAAGTTGTACAGTTCCGAGACGATGCCTTCTCCGCTCTTGTTTGTGTATAGTTCGAGATACTCGAACACCGGCCCGTCGTATTCCACGAACCCGCTACGTCGCGAAATCTCCCGCCACTTCCCGATCAGCCAGTTGCGCGTGGCCATTTGCTCGGGGTAAAAATCTCGTGTGCCTTTTACGTTTTGAAACTTCACAATGCGCTCCTGTTCTTCGGCGGTTGAGCGAGTATAGCCCGCGGATGGGCTTCTGCCCAGTATGGCGTCTCCGGTGCGGTGGGGGCCTTACGGTGTGTCGAACTCGAATTCGTGGGACTGCTCGAGGCCGTTGACGTCGAGCACTTTGAGTGCCGCCCGCGTCGTGCCAATCTTGTTGATTTGGTCCGCCAGGGGGAAATACTGGATGCTGTAGTAGCCGTTCTGATCGGGGCCGTTCATCGTGAAGCCGGGTCGAGCAGGTCGATCCATGAACACCGAGCTCACTTTTTCATCACTTCTAGTTATGACAAGACGCGCCGTCGACCAATCCAAATCGACCTGCGGATTGGCAAAGCGATAGTCAATTCTGCTTTGGTAAATATGCAACTTGATCGAATCGCGAGCCACCAACTCATCTGGTTCCTCCGCCGCACTGATCGATCGACGCCACGTTCCGCGGATCTTCATGTAGTCTTTGCTGCCGCGCGTCTGATGGGCAGCTACCTCCACGGCGACGACCTGTCCCGATGTGACGCCGGCCAAGCGATGCGTGAACAGGAACGCGCTGTTGGTGTCCGGACCTACCTCGATCCGTTCGTCGAGGATACTCGCGACGGCGTAGTCGGCGATCCCGTTTACATCGATGCGGCTCTTCTGGAATTGCTGACGCAGAATGAAACTCAGCGTAATTTTCTCGCCGACATGGGCGTGCTGGAGCGGGGCCACCGACCAGGCTCCCTGCCGGGATGACCCGGTATCACAGGCCAGCGAGCCGTAGATGCAACCCAGATGACAAAATGACATCGCGCCCAAAGAAGCGATCCACAGGATCGCACGGCTGCGGTTTACGACGGGCGTACTTGTGAGCCGATTCGGCTTGCAATGGAGAATGAAATGGCGAGAATGGGAGGGGCTCATGGAATCATCTGCCTCTGTCTCGGGTTTCGTATCCGCGTCCGCCCGAGCCGTACGGATGCCGGGCATCAGAATCAGTATCAGTCAGGACAGTAGCTTTTTCAATTTTCAATTGTGGAAATTCACGTTTCTTTGTGTGATGCGTATCGTTGCAGGAAAATGGCGGGGTATCCGCTTGCTCTCCCCGCCGGGAACTCAGACTCGTCCGATATTGGACCAAGTCAAAGAGGCTGTCTTCAACGTCCTCGGAGCGAAGCTGGCAGAGCCGGGACGAATTCCTCCGTGCCGAGTGCTGGATCTTTTTGCCGGCACGGGTTCCTTGGGATTGGAGGCACTCTCGCGTGGCGCCTCATTCTGCACCTTCGTGGAGAAACACCGTGCAACCGCAGGCAGGCTCCGCGAGAACCTTCAGAAAGTCAAAGCCGGCGAACTCGGTGAGGTGCAGGTGGCGGACGCGTTGAAAAGGAGCTTCGCCCGGACGAATTCTGACGAGGCCTGGGAACTGGTCTTTCTGGATCCGCCCTATGATTTGGCCAGAAGTTTCGAAAGCGACACTCCAATTTGGAGACTCATCGACAGGCTTTCTTCCGACACAGTCCTGAAGCCCGACGCCACGGTGGTGCTCCGCCATCCCAGGAAAACCAACTGTACGGCATCTACCTTCGCACAGTTGCAGCTCGCAGACCAGCGGAGTTACGGGGAGATGACCATTTCTGTTTTTGATTTCAGCTCTCTCGAGTGAAATACGTGAAGCCGGTGTTGCCGTTTCGCGCGGTCGGAGTTTATCCTGTTGGGCATGAAGGCTCGCAAGACAAGCAAGGACGCCGCGGAATCGATCATCCGCCAACTGAATGACGCCGGTTTTGAGGTGTTGCTCGCCGGGGGCTGTGTGCGCGACCTGCTGCTGGGCCTGCAACCCAAAGACTACGACATTGCAACAAACGCTACGCCCCAGCAGGTTTGTGCGATCTACCCCAGAGCACAGGTGGTCGGCGCTCATTTCGGCGTGGTGATTGTTCGTGAGTCGGGGCACTTCCTGGAAGTTGCGACTTTTCGAACGGAGGGCGCCTACACAGACGGCCGTCATCCGGATTCCGTCGTGTTCGCTACGGCTGAAGAAGATGCCATGCGTCGCGACTTCACGATTAACGGCATGTTTTTTGACGTACTCAAGGACAGGGTCATCGACTATGTCGGCGGGCGGGAAGATCTGCGGGCCCGCATCGTCCAGGCCATCGGCAATCCCGAGCGGCGCTTTGATGAGGATCACCTGCGCATGCTGCGTGCGGTTCGCTTTGCGGCACGGCTGGGATTCGAAATCGAGCAGGAGACCTTCGAAGCAATCTACAATCGCGCGGACAAGATTCGACGGGTCAGTCCGGAGAGGATCCGCGAGGAACTGGAGAAGATCCTGACCGATCGCAAGCGCGCCGACGGGTTTGATATGCTCCGTTCGACCGGTCTGTTACCACATCTTTGGCGGCAGTCACAATGGAGCACTGAGCTCGCAGAGAAGAGCAAGCGAGCGCTCGCCGCCCTCCCTGAGAAGGTAGGATTCTCCTTGGCCTTCGCCACGATGCTGTATCACCATGCCGCGAAGATCGCCAGCCGCGCCTGCCGCCATTTAACCTGCAGCAACAAGGTTCGGACGGAGGTGCAGTGGATCCTCAACAGCCTGGGCATGCTCACCGGCGATGGAGTCAATACATTGGCAGGTCTCAAGCTGCTGATGGCCGGGCCATGCTTCGAGGATCTGCTCTCGTTGCTCCGGGCATCCTTAATCGCAGAAACTCAACCGCTGGAGCAGTACGAGAGACTCTGCCTCGACTCGGCAGCCGTGGCTCCGGACGACGTCGCTCCCACCGCGCTGATCAACGGCGACGACTTGATCCAGATGGGCGTGGAGCAGGGACCCGTCTTCAAGCGGATCCTCGACGAAGTCTATTACCGCCAGCTCAATCTGGAATTGACCAATCGGGAAGACGCTCTGGGATGGGCACGCGGACTTGCCGAGGCCAGCGGCCCCTGAACGGCAGTTTCCTCCGCTCCCTGTGAGTATTCCGAATAACGATTGGCGCGTAGCGAAGCTCCAGACTCTCCGGGAGCGCGAGGAACGGCATTTGTCAACGTGCGGTCGAACGCTGTGCTGCAAATCGCAGTCAGAAGCGCACCTGCGCCGCGATTCACCTCGCCCGAGCAAAACTTTTCCAATCGATCCTTGCCTGTGAGCTTGGTGTGGGCTAGGATCGCGCACGAATCTCGCAACCGCCATGGAAGGAGGTTGATCATGGCCATCGGAATCACTTTCGACAAAGGAAAGGCCGAGTACTTCGTTAACCGACTGAATCGGGGTGCCGCCATCGAGCATGTCGAGACGATGGAGGACATGCTGGCCCTGATCGGCGCGTGTCGATACGTCGTGTCCGTGCGCGCGCCGACGGTTCACCCGGGAACACGCAGGAGAGAACTGCCGATCGATCGCCGCCGCGCTGTTCGTGAGTCCCTCGCGAGCGACATCAGCGCGGCCGTCGAGTGGTTCACTGAGGCGACGCGAATGGTGATCGAAGGCGAATATGATGCTCGTTTTGAAGCACGGCACTACGCAGTGGCAGAGTCGGTTGAAGACGGCGAACACCACTGGAAGGTCGTCGTTACTCAGGGCCAAAGAGACCCGCGTGGAGCTGAGCCGAACTGGGCTGGGGACGAGACGTCGGACTGCCGGTATGCCGCCCGAGCTGGCTAAGCAATCGCACCCCGTATTGCGGCTGCGTCAAGGGCCCCCTAGCGCACGAATGGTATCGTAGATCGTTCCGATTCGAGTGATGCGCAGGCCAAAGTTCTCGCCGACTTTGACAGCGTGCCCCAGGCCGATCTGCCGGTCTGAGACGACCAATTCCAACTCGGCGTCAAACTTCCGATCGAACTCGATCACGGAGCCAACATTGAGTGTGAGGACATCGGCCATTTCCATGTAGCGGTCGGCGAGCTGAACGATCACCGGCACCTCCAATTGAAGAATGCGCCGCAATTTCACCGGCAGGTTCTCGGGCAAGGGGGTGGTCGGGCCCGGGTTTGCGGTTGTCGGTGGTGGCGCTGAGGCCGGATTGGGCGTGGGCTGGCCGGACACTTCGGTGGCCAGCAATTCGGCCTCTGTCAGCAACGCGTCGACTTCGCTCTGTTTCAGATCACTCATGTCCTTGGTACTCGCATTTCATCAGGGCCAGGGTGGACTGAATGAGACACCCTATACATCGGCAACAAGCTGTGGCGCTCTGAAGAACGCCGCAAAAGCGTCGATGCCTGAGCGCGCGGGAGAGATTAAATTATGAGACTTGACAGTGCTAGTCGAAGCGCCGGACGCAAACACAGGCGTTGTGTCCGCCGAATCCGAAGGAATTGCTCAAAGCGACATCGATCTTCATATCCTTGGCCTGGTTAGGTACGTAATCCAGATCGCACTGGGGATCAGGATTGTCGAGATTGATCGTGGGTGGAGCGATGTTGTGCTTGATGGCCATCACGACGGCCACCATCTCCACGCCGCCGCTGGCGCCCAAGAGATGTCCAATGGCGCTCTTCGTGCTGCTCACGCTCAGCTTGAATGCGTGATCGCCGAAGAGCCGCTTGATCGCCACGGTCTCCGCAATGTCGCCCAGTGGCGTGCTCGTACCGTGCGCATTGATGTAATGCACGTCTTGCGGGTTCAGCTTGGCATGAGAAAGGGCTGTTGTCATGGCGTCGAAGGCTCCCTGCCCGTTTTCGTCCGGCTGGGTAATGTGCCCGGCGTCGCCGCTGGCGCCCACACCGGACAATTCAGCATAGATCTTCGCCCCACGTTTCTTGGCGTGTTCCAGCTCTTCGACGATCAGCATTCCCGCACCCTCGCCCATAACGAAACCATCACGGTCCCGATCGAAGGGCCGGCTGGCTCGTTGGGGCTCGTCGTTCCTAAGCGACAGGGCTTTCATCGCGGCAAACGCTGCGATTCCCAGTGGCGTAACCGCCGCTTCCGCCCCGCCCGTAAAGATGATATCAGCCTCGTTGCGCTGGATCGTGGTCAGGGCGTCTCCCATGGCATGGGATGCGGACGCGCAGGCCGTCACCACGGTCGTGCATGGACCTTGAGCGTTGAACATGATGGAGATGTTGCCGCCGGCCGCGTTGGCCATCAGCTTGGGAATCGTGAAAGCGGATACTTTGCTCGGGCCCTTGTTCAGCAGCCTGTTGTGCTGCTGCTCGATTTCCAGGAGTCCGCCGATGCCGGAACCCACGATCACGCCCACACGCGAGGGGTCCTCCTTGTCCAAATCAAGCCCGCTGTCTTTGTGACAATTACACGCCGCGCCGATGGCCAGTTGGGCGAAGCGATCGAGACGTTTAATCTCGCGACGATCAATATAGTCTTCAGGTCGAAAATCGGGGCATTCGCCGCCGAAATGGACCGCGAAGTCTGATGAATCGAAAGAAGTGATCGGGCCGATGCCGCTCTCGCCATTGATCAGGCGATCCCAGAAAGGATCCACACTCTCGCCCAGCGAGGAAATCAGACCCATTCCCGTGATCACGACACGTCGATCGGACATGGCCAACTCCACTAGCTCTTGCTGGCGACGGACATGATGAACTCGACGGCAGCACCGACAGTCTGGATCTTCTCGGCTTCCTCATCTGGGATGCTCATGTCGAATTCATCTTCAAATTCCATGACCAACTCGACGGTGTCCAGGGAGTCGGCGTTGAGGTCGTTGACGAACGAGGTCTCTTTCTTGATCTCGTTCTTGTCCACGCCCATTTGCTCGCTGACAATACCTACCACTTTGTCGAAGATTTGCTCTTCCGTATGCACGTCGTTATCCTCCTGAACCTCAACCAATTCTTGTGCGAATCAAATGCTACCAAAAGGTACGGTACTATACTGACTGCGATCGAAGCTGGCAACCGCGAATTTCGCTGTGGCGATCCATTTGGTCCAATTCGTGCGGACGTGGGCCTGCGCGCTTACATCCACAGTCCACCGTCCACCACGATCACCTGCCCCGTCACGTAGCTCGCCTGCCCGGAAGCCAGAAACGTGACCACTGAGGCGATTTCCGGGGGTTCGCCGAATCTGCCCAGCGGGATCAACTGTTTGGCGCCGTCCTTGACTTTGTCCGGCAAGACATCGGTCATGGCGGTAGAAATAAAACCCGGCGCGACCGCATTGCAAGTGACCTTGCGTTTGCCCAGTTCCTTGGCTACAGACTTGGTGAACCCGATCAGACCGGCCTTGCTGGCCGCATAATTGGCCTGGCCGGCGTTGCCCATCACGCCGCTGACGCTCGACACGTTGATGATCCGCCCGTAGCGCGCACGCACCATGTGCCGGCACACCGCGCGGGTCATGCAGAAAGCCGACCTAAGATTGCAGGCCAGAACATCGTCGAACTGATCGTCCTCCATGCTCATCAGCAGCCCGTCTCTCGTGATTCCGGCATTATTGACCACAATGTCGATGCGGCTGTGTTCTTCCGCCACGGCCTCCACCAATGCGTCGATCGCGGCCCGATCCGTCACATCGAGCTTCCGCGCAACGATCGTGCCGGGCAATTCGCGCCGACGAGCTTCTTCCGACAGATCGGCCAACTTGTCTTCATTGCGCGCACAGGCAACCACGTGTGCCCCTTGGGCGGCGAAGTCCAGACAAATCGCATGTCCGATGCCCTGGCTGCCGCCTGTGACGATCGCAACTCTATCTTTCAGCAACATCAGGGTACGCTCCTTGACGACTCTGCAGTGACGAACTGCTCAAGAGATTCGGCTGTGCTGACGTTGACGGCCGTTTTCTTGCGATCGATCTTGCGCATCAGACCGGTCAGCACCCGCCCCGGTCCGACTTCAACGAACCTCTCGATGCCGTCCTGAGCCAAGTGCTCGATCGACGCTTGCCAGCGTACAGGACTGAAGACCTGACGATAAAGCAGGTCGCGTATGCGATCTGCGGATTCATGATTAGAGACATCCACGTTGGCGATCACGGGCACCCGCGGGGGGGCGAAGTCAGTTTGAGCCAGCTCGGCTTTGAGTTTCTCGGCCGCCGGTCTCATGAGGTCGGAATGGAAGGCGCCGGCGACGTTCAGGGCCACTGCCCGGCCGTTGCCGGACTGATCAACGAGCTCCACGGCCCGGGCGCAAGCCGATTTGGTCCCGGAGATCACGATTTGCCCCGGGCAGTTGTAGTTAGCAGGCGTGAGCACGTCGCCTTCTGCCGCCTGCCGGCAGAGTTCATCCACTTCGTCTGCGGCGAGTCCCATTATCGACACCATGCCGCCGGGGATAGCCTCTGCAGCCTCCTGCATGAATC
>Ga0114950_10003704_pt1 | contig 11827 bp, 7 predicted proteins | sample N075metaG_FD_83503 | JGI IMG/M metagenome (GOLD analysis project Ga0114950, IMG submission 83503) | Deep subsurface microbial communities from Kermadec Trench to uncover new lineages of life (NeLLi) - N075 metaG | ecosystem: Environmental > Aquatic > Marine > Ocean trench > Sediment | place...
ATACCCCCTAGATGCTTCAGGGGGTGTACCAAATTGGCGAAGTGTAGGCGCGCTCCTGAATAGTGGCAGGGCCCTCCTGGGGGATTTCAGATTGCAGAGCGATGGCGTCCAGCAGGGAGTGCCTGGGTGTCGGTATCTGTAAAACCCGTACGTAGTAAAAAGCGCGTTGTGCGGGGTTGAAATCGGGGTCTGTCCACAACACGGCCAAGTTGGGTTCGCCTATGCTGTTGTCCCAGTGGCCGGTTGTCAGGTCGACGGTATTGCCAACAGTGGCCAGCTTGCCGCCGGCATCCAGTGTGCGATTGCCCGACCAGGCCACGTTGTAGACTTGCTCGTGCTGCGCCCCGGCTGCATCCACCCACCCCTTTATAACTTGTATGCGATCGAGGTTTGCATTGTTGGGGTCCATCTCGGCACGAATGAGCATTTGTGGTGCCCTGCCCTCCTGTGCGGCAGTGAGTTGGCCACCCATGGGCACGCCCTGGGCATAACCCAACTCGGCAAAGTCCGTTGCTTCCAGGGTGCCCTCTTCAAAGCTCCAACCACCGAATACGCGCACCTTCAAGCGTGTACCCGTGGTGGCATAGGTTTCTTTGCGTTGAAACGCGGCAAAGATGTCGTCCCGGTTGTTGCCCTGGGCCCACACGGCAGCCAGACCGGAGGCCGACATGCTCCAGCCGGTAACCTTGCCGCCGCCCAACTTTTCCTTGCTGCGTTTGGTTTCCGGTGTGGAATCTCTAGCGAACTTTCCCCAGAAATTGTCTTCCTCCGCGGAGGCTAATCCCGAGTGTGAATCGGTGGAGCCGATGAGGCCAAACTGGTAGGGATTGACGCCTATCTTTTGCTCCAGCGCCAAACCGGTTTTCAATGCGCCGCGAATATAGTCCGCTGCGGTGGGCTTGTATTCCTGAAATTCCTGTTGAATATAATGGCTGTAGGTTTCGAAGTCGGCAAACTCGTCATCCGGCGATACCACCGGGTGGGTTTCGGAATCGCCTTTTATCTGGGTGGCCTCTGAGATGGGCTCCCAGCGCATGCGGCGTGTAGCATATTCCGCGGTAATGGGCTGCCCTTTCAGCGTTGTCTCGGCATACATATAGCCCTTGGAGATATTCGAGTTATGGGGCATGGCGACGAAACGGGCGCCTGTTTCCGCCTGGGTTGTTTCCAAAAATGTCCACAAATCCTCTGGATACTGACTTTGAAGAGAACTGTAGGGTACAAATTGCTTGGCAATATCACCGGCGTCAGGCGTGAACACAATGCGATGTAAATTTGCCCCGGTGGGTATGGAACTCCACTCCCAGCCGATCAGTGTGGTGAATTTTCCCGGTTGATTGTGGCGTTCGGCGGCATCCACAATTTCATGCCAGGCAGTTTTCTCAACGGACGCGGTATCGCCAAAAGTGTTGCTGGGCAACTTATTGGCCGGGTCAGCCACCGGATCAGCCCCGGGGTTCTCCGGCGGTTGAGGCAGTAAAGAGTTAAAGAATTTTGCACCACCCTCCCCGGAAATTGCCCGATTCAGTATAAATATGGCGAACCAACGCTTCAGATTGCCCCAAACACCCAGATCTTCCAATACGGCGGAACCGTTGTTCATCGCACGCATCACACCCAACAATTCGGCGTGATCGGAAACCACCAAAAAATCCAGGGGTGTACCTATCTGAACACGGGTGCGGTTAAACGCGTGAACCACCGGCATGCCCTTTGCCCAGCGGTACGCCGTGTCCGGGTCTACAGTCTGGTTTTTGTTGAGGTAGGCGTCAAAGGAGTAGGAAGTGTGTAAGTGGGTATCGCCAAACAGTAATTGATCGGGCACTCCGCCCTGGGCAATACCCGCTGCCAGTATCATCAACGCGCCGCCAACGGCGGTTCCAAGCTTATTCATACTTCACTCCTATCTGTCTGTTTGTGCTGCCATACAAGTTTGGTCAGTCCTGCACAGAAACCCAGTCATCGGACCCATCCAGCATTGCGGTAATCCAATCCATCAGTGCGACACCACCTGCGGTCTGATCTGGCTCCGACAACAGGAAGGTGTGTTTCTCACCGGCGGGGATCCAACTGCGCTGCCTATCGGGGTGGGCATCTTCCAGTTGTTGCATCTCCTCCTTCAACGCCACTTCAAAGGCATCCTTGCCAATTTGCAGGAAGAAATCGGCAAAAACAGTATCGCGAGAATAGCTGAGCATCGCCCGGCGCAGGTTTTCATCTTCATCCATCTGCCAAATATGATAATCCGTGAGATGGCCATCATCCGGAATACAGTTAGCACAACTCTCCGGTATAAATGCTTCGGTATTCCAATCCGCCATCAGTAATTGGAGGAACGCGGGTTCATCCGGGCGATTTACACCAACACCGGAGTCATTCACCAGTTCAATGGGTACATCCGGGTACAGAAAACGTACCAGGGGGAGCGCGAAGGTGGTACCGAGGCCGCCTCCGCTGTTACCAGTCAGTAGAATTCTCCTGGGTGTTGGAAAGGTATTCACTGCCACATCCAGCGCCGCCGAGAGGTTGTGTAGGCCGCGCTGGAAGCGATCGTCCACCCCGTCCCCATCGGAGTCGCTGTCCACATCGCTGGCATGTAAACCCCCGTCACAATAGGGAAGATAAACCTGGTTCCAATTCCTGACCGGGTTATTTTCGCGGTCAGGATCCAGGATACCCAGGGGCGGGATACCTGTGTGGCTCTCTTCCGTGGCTGAGCAAAACTCAGACCAGCAGGCGCCACCACCCTGTAAAAAGATTACCAGATCCTGCGAGCCGGCATCGCGGGTCGCCATGGAGTATTCACCACCGGCCAGGCACAGGGGCCCATCGCCACTGCCAAAAGTGTGATTTACGATATCGTCTGCTGCCTCTGACAACATGGGCGTATACTCGCCCAGATAGCGGGTAATTCCCTGATCGTAGAGTTCCTGAAAGGGCGCAATGACAGGTTCCGGCTCTGGCGGCGGCGGTACCGGTTGCGGCCCCCTGTCATTATCGCTGTCGGAGCATGCAACCAATACCGAGGTGGCCAGGAGAGTTAACAAAAAGAAAAAACGGCGAATTTGCAAGGCCATCACGTTGCCGGATGTCTGCTGATAAATCATCAAAAGGACCTGTCTCAAAGTTATACTTATTTAGGTCGCCAAAGTTTACACTGAAACCTTATTCGCGTTAAGGTTTTTTTGACGTGCCACGGTGCGTCGGTACTGGCCGAGAACCTGTGGACATGGATACATGCAGCGCTTGACTGCTTTGGCTATTCGACTACTATACGCGCATCATCACTTATGGATTCACACCTCAGGTCTGATTCCTATCTCGCGGAGTCACAACCACATGGGTTTAATCCGAACGTACTGGGCAACCGCCCTGCTCGTCACTTTGCTGGTCGGCTGTTCAGCCGAAACACCATCCAGCAAAAAAACAGTCAGCTACCCCGACAAAAACCCCTTCCCTTCCACCTATTCCGCCACCCAACAATCGCCCTTTGTTATACGCGCCGTCAATGTACTTACCGGCACGGGTGAACAGCGAGAGGCAGTGGATGTGCTTGTCGTAGAGGGCAAAATCAGCAGCATAGGGGAGGCCCTCAACGTTCCCGGTAAAACCATAGAAGTCGATGGTAAGGGCAAGTGGCTGACCCCGGGCCTCATCGACGTCCATTCCCATATGGGGGTCTACCCCTCACCCCAGACCAGCAATCACTCCGATGTCAATGAAGCCACCAGCCCGGTGACCGCCCGGGTATGGGCAGAGCACTCGGTCTGGCCTCAGGACCCCGCTTTTGAAAAGGCCATTGCCGGGGGCATAACAACGTTCCAGGTATTGCCGGGCTCGGCCAACCTGATAGGCGGGCGCGGTGTCACGCTCAAAAATGTGCCGTCGGTAACCGTCCAGGGGATGAAATTTCCCGGCGCTCCCTATAGCTTGAAGATGGCCTGTGGTGAAAACCCCAAGCGGGTGTACGGTGCGAAACTTGTAACACCTTCGACCCGTATGGGCAATATGGCGGGCTATCGTGCCGCCTGGATAAAGGCGCAGAAGTACAGCGACGACTGGAACCAATACCTGGAAAAGTCCGCCACAGATGAAGACCTACTCCCTCCCGAACGCGACCTGGAACTGGAAACACTCAAAGGCGTGCTGGATGGCGAGATTCGCATTCACAATCATTGTTACAAAGCCGATGAAATGGCCCAAATGATCGATATGTCCCGGGAGTTTGGCTATGAAATTGCCGCCTTCCACCACGCCATAGAGGCTTATAAGCTGGCACCATTACTGGCCGAAAACAATATTTGCGCGGTGATGTGGGCCGACTGGTGGGGCTTCAAGCAGGAGGCATTTGACATGGTGCGTGAGAATATTGCCATGGTGGACTATGCCCAAGCCTGTGCCGTCATTCACTCCGACGACCCCTTACAAATTCAACGACTGAATCAGGAGGTGGCCAAAGCTATGTCAGCAGGTAACCGCATGGGGCTGGATATAAAACCCGCCCAGGCAATCCGCTGGCTGACCTTGAACCCAGCCAAAAGTCTGGGCCTGGACGATAAGATCGGCTCTATAGAATCCGGCAAAAATGCCGATCTGGTCCTGTGGGATGGCCCACCCCTGAGTGTCTACAGCCATGCGACCCAGGTCTGGATTGACGGCGTTCTGCGGTTCGACAAAACCCGGCCCGGGGTCAGACCCACCAGTGATTTTAATGTTGGCATTCTGGTGCCCGGGGAGAATCGCCCATGAGACCCTTGGTAACTTTTGTATGTCTGTTGCTCACTTTGTCCCAGGCCCGGGCAGACAGTATTCTCATTCGCAATGCCGACCTGTACTCGGGTAATGGGGTTAGCCCGGCAACCGATATACTGGTGCGCAATGGCACCATAGTCGCCGTGGGGCCGGGGCTGGACATTCCCGCCGATGTTACGATCTTCGAGGCAAAGGGCAAAAGCATTACCGCTGGCCTATTTAACTCAAGTACACAACTGGGTGTTGTTGAGGTGGGGGCCATTGCCGCAACAAACGACTATTCCAGTGATAACGAGCGTTTCACCGCCGCACTCAAAGTTGCCGATGCGGTAAACCCCAGTTCCACCCTCATTCCGCAAAACCGAATACACGGCTTGACCCACGCATTGGTGATGCCCAGAACCAAGGTGGGTATTTTTGCCGGGCAGGCAGCGATAATCCAGCTGGGCACAGAGGGAAGCACCGTGGTAAACGACAGTGTGGCCGTTGTGGTAGAACTGGGTGAAGCGGCTGCCAAACGTGTCGGTGGCTCCAGAGCGATCGCCCTGGCGATACTGCGTGAGGCCTTGGATGATGCCCGGGATTATCGGGACAACCGCGAGGAGGTTCTCAAGGGCAATCGTCGCGACTATGCCTTGTCCCTGGCCGACCTGAGTGCACTCGACCCGGTGATCACTGGCGACAAGCCCTTGATTGTCACCGTGCACAGGGCGTCTGATATCAGCGCCGTTCTGGCACTGGGTGCTACTTACCAGTTGAAATTGATCCTGTCGGGCGCCACCGAAGGCTGGCGTGTGGCAGATGCCATTGCGGCGGCTGGCGTACCGGTTATTGTCAACGTTGCAAACAACCTGCCCAAATCATACGAAACACTGGGGGCGAGGCTGGACAATGCTGCCAGACTGGACGCCGCTGGCGTAACGGTTCTGCTCATGGGCATGAACCGGGACCAAACTCACAATGCCTATCTGGTACGCCAAGCGGCCGGCAACGCGGTAGCCAACGGCATGGCTAAGTCAGCCGCCATCGCGGCGATGACAAGCAACCCGGCTCGCGTATTTGGCTTACAGGGCGCGGGTGATATCGCCGTGGGCAGTGCGGCAAACCTGGTAGTGTGGGGAGGCGACCCGCTGGAATTGACCTCCGAGGCAGAACTGGTGTTAATTAATGGGCGGAACATTCCACTGGTCAGTCGCTCCACACAGCTGCGAGATCGCTACTTCCAGCGCCTACAGAAAGATTGACCGTCGATCCGATGGGGGATGCTATAGTGTAACGATAAGCAATAAAGGCACACCCCATGTCGAAGTTTCTGCTACTTCTTTCCTCACTGCTGTTTTTTCCCGTAACGGTACTGGGCGGTGATAGCCCGGTATCGGTCAGTCAAATCGACACCGCCATAGAGCAGGCATCGGCCAACCTGGAGGGCGACAGTGCCACCACAGATACCCTGCTGAAAACCTACCGCGATATCCGTGTTTCGCTCCTGGATACACAGAGTTTCCAAAAACAGCTCAAGGATTTTTCCACTGCAAGAACCCGGTCCTACGACGAAGCACAGAAAATTAAATCTGAACTGCTAAGCTCACAGCAACAACCACCCGCCCCCTCGAACACAACGGTGCCTCTTGCTGAGTTGGAACAACTCATACAGATCGATAAATCCAATCTGGCAGTTCTGCAAAATCGCTTAACCGAACTCAACGCTAATAAAAGCCACGAGGCGGGCAGAGCATCAAGTATTAGAGAACGGCTGGCTGAACTGGGCGCCGCATTGCCCAACCTGGAAAGCAATCTCAGCCTGGTCGACAGTGATGCCCTGGTGGGCACTGTGGAGCAAGCCAAAACATGGCTTGCGCATGCACAAATTGACAGTAATCGATCAGAAAAAGCGGCTCTGGATGAAGAACTTCTCAGCAAACCCATGCGGCTGGAATTACTCTCAGCGCGGCAGGAAAAGGTCATATATGACATTTCCCGTCTTGAAAAACAGGTACTGACGATGGAGGCCCGCTCCAGCGAACTTCGCCAGGGAAAAGCCGATGCGGTACTGGCTGCGGCGGAGTCAGCCCAGGCCAAGACTGAGGGAAAGCATAAATTGGTGCAAAAACTGGCCGATGAAAATACCTTGCTCAGTGCAAGTCTGGGTAAACGCAGTACCGCGATAGAAGGGCTTCGAGAAAAAGAACAGGTTTCGGCGAGCCAGGCAGACACCTTCGAGAGAGAGCTGCAAACCATTGAGGACAAACTCGAAATTTTGGGCATGACTAAAACCGTGGGCACAATTCTGCGAGATCAAGCGGTGCGTTTGCCATCTACCAAAGCGACCCGTATTCGCCTCAAGTTGATTGCGGAACTGGTAGGCGAATCCAGCTTACGGCAAATGGAGCTGCGGGACGAAAACAGGAAACTATTTGATCCGCAGGGCTATATCACCAATCTTCTGGCCGATACCGACGCGACAATCGGACCACTAGTCCATGACGATTTGCTGCTGCTGGCGCAGAGTCGCAAAGAGCTGGTAATGCTGGCCATCGACGTGGAAACTACCTACGCACGCGCGCTCACCAACCTCGATTATTCGGTTCACCGACTGGCCCTCGCGGTTGAACAGTACAGAGGGTTTATTTCCGAGCGTCTGCTATGGGTGCAGTCTCGAGACACCCTGTCCTGGTCGCTGCTGACCGACCTGCCCGGCGAACTGGCCCTGGCCTTCGCACCACGTCGCTGGTTGCCATTATTGCAATGGCTGGCAAGCTACATCGTATCGTCGCCTGTCATCCTGATTCTATTGATGATGGTCGCCGCGCTAATATACGTCGCGCCGCAGTTAAAGAAGAAACTGGCGGCGACAGGAAACAGCGTGGGCATGGTTCCCCAGGACTCCTTTGTCCAAACTGGCAAATCACTGCTTTACACGCTGGTTCTCATGCTCAGATGGCCCTTACTGGTTTTTGTATTTGCCCTGGCTCTGGGAGCTCACGAGGGCGATTCAGCGCTCGCCACTGCCCTGCACCAAGCCCTGCTACAAACGGCATTGTACTATCTTGGCCTTGAGTTCATACGCTGCCTGCTATACCCACGCGGTCTGGTTGAGGCGCATTTCCTCTGGCCCACCCAACGCGTTGCCAATCTCTGCAGGCGCGTGGCGCGCTTCGAGCAGACATTTTTGATCTCGGCATTTCTGGCAATATTATTTTTGAACTTAAACCCCACCGATGTGGGCGGGTCTGTGGGTACATGGGCAATCATCACCATGTTGCTTTCCATGGCATATTTTTTCCATCGTATGCCGCATTTTGTCCAGGGAAAAGTCGACCGGTTTTTTACCGAGCCGAAAGCGCGCATACACAGTTTTTGGGGCAACCTGGTACGCACCCTGCTGACCTGGGCGCCCATCGCGATGGTAGTCGCTGTACTGTTCGGCTACAACTATACAGCGGTAGAATTTTCCATCTTGCTGTTGCAAACCGTGGTGCTTTTTACCGCACTGCTACTGGCACATGAACTTGGCACCCGGTGGTTGCGCATTACTCGCAGGCGCCTAAATTTAAAAGTACAGCAAGAACAGGCCGTCGCCTCCGATGATGAGCTGGGTCTGGAGGATGACACCACGGAACACGACCCGGAAATGCTGGATGATGAGGGCACCAAGTTTCTCAATGCGCTGCTGTTAATTGGCAGTCTGGTGGGCATAATTGTGGTTTGGTCCGATGTATTCCCGGCGTTGGGAATTCTTGATTCGGTAGAGCTATGGCAGCGTACGGACACAATTAATGGCCAGAGCTTATCGGTAACAACCACACTGGGCAACGTGTTCAGCGCCATTGCACTTGGCATACTGGGTTGGATAGTGGTCAGGCGCGTACCCGGCCTTCTGGAGATTTTACTGCGACGTAAAATGGACGTTGCACCACCCTCGGCCTACGCCGTTGCCACGGTGAGCAAGTATGCGCTGACCGTATTCATTGTCATTTGGGTGCTCTCCCTGCTGGGCGGTAGTTGGTCACAAATTCAATGGGCCGTGGCAGCTCTGAGTCTGGGTATCGGTTTTGGCCTGCAGGAGATAGTGGCCAATTTCTTCAGTGGCCTGATCATCTTGTTTGAACAACCTATTAGAGTGGGCGATACGGTCACCATTGGGGATACCTCCGGTGTTGTCACCAAAATACAAATGCGCGCTACCACCATACGCGACTGGGACAAACGTGAATTGCTGGTGCCCAACAAAGAATTCGTGACCGGGCGCTTACTCAACTGGTCTCTCTCCGACTCCATCACACGGCTTCGTATAGAGGTTGGGGTAGCCTATGGCACCGACATGGTACGCGCGATGCAGTTAATCCAGCGCGCCGCTGAAACACACCCACTCATTCTGGATGACCCAGCACCCCTGGTGACATTTGAAGAATTTGGTGACAGCGCGCTGAATATATCCCTGCGCTGTTATCTGGAAGAACTGGATAAACGCCTGTCTACTGCCAGCACCATAAGGATGGAGATTAATCGCCTACTGGGTGAGGCAGACATTTGCATAGCCTTCCCCCAGAGGGATGTCCATCTCGATGCCAGTGTACCCCTGGATATCAGGTTGGTGAATCAGCAACCCACATCCGATTAGGCATTTCCCCGGCCTAGATGGCCGCTTCGATCTCTGCCAGCTCCGAGAACTGGTAGGCAGACCCATAATGAAATCCTTCACTCCAGGGCTACAATCCCGCCAGCGTGAGGGTTTACTCATGTAAGTGGACTCTGTAGAGTGCATGGCGAGCTGTTCGGAAAATGGGCCTGGCAGGCACGCCAAATAAAGGAAAACCCATTAATTTAAGCTAATTGTAAAAGATAGGGGTTATCTATGAAAATTCAACAGTTACTCACAGCAATAATAGCAGCTTTGCTGCTTACGACTTTGTCGGGTTGCAGCGAGGAAGAAACGAAAAGCGCTCAAAGTTCAGTCGAAGATGCGGCCGAGAGCGTAAGCGACGCGACTTCTGACACCATGGACGCTGCGGGCGAGTTGGCCAGTGATGCGGCCGAAGGTGCGCAGGAGATGGCTAGCAATGCTGTAGAAGGCGCACAGCAGATGGCCAGCGACGCCGCAGAGGGCGCCCAGGAGATGGCGGATGACGTCGTCGATGCCACTGCGGAAATGGCCGATGAAGTCAGCGATGCCACCTCAAAAATGGCCAGTGACCTCAGCGATGCTGCAGGTGATGCCGCCACCGAAGCTGATGATGCAATGAGTGAAGCTGGAGCGGAAGTCGACAAAGCGCTTCAGAAATAGTGTATTCCACCGACTCCTGCAACCACAGGAGTCGGTCATGTCCTTAAGTGGTAATGCTGGTTTTACCCCGATATGACGGAGGCCTCAAAAAGAGTGGATAATCCACTAAAGAGAGGTACCCCATGTCACGAAAAAGACGGTACTCGCCAGAGTACAAGCAACAGGCTGTACTGCTAGCCCAACAGTCCGATAGTTGGTATCCGGGATCACGAATATGGAATGGTTCAAAATATTACCTCCTCTTGTTGCTGTGGCAATTGTCATCTGGAAAAAGGAAGTAATTCTCGCTCTGGCTTTATCTATTTTTGTCTCAGAATGCTTACTCATTTTAGACCAAAGTAGCTTGGTCCCTTTTTATGGAAGCCTCAATACTTTAGAGAGAATCATCGCCGTATTTTCAGATCCAGGAAACACTAGAATACTAATTTTCAGTGTCATGGTTGGTGCATTACTGGCCTATATCAGGGACTCTGGAGGCGTAACAGGATTAGTCAAAGCCATAACAAGCAGAGGCCTTGCAAAGAGCTCCAGACAAGTTTCTTTATTGGCGAGCTTCACTGGAGTCGTGGTTTTCATTGAATCAAATTTAAGTGTCTTGACCGCCGGAATACTATCGAGAGGCTTGTTCGATAAATACGGATTAAGTCGGGCAAAACTTGCCTATATAATTGACAGTACCTCCGCCCCTGTTTGCATACTAATTTTACTCAACGCCTGGGGAGCCTATGTACTTGCTCTATTGGGCCCTTATGATCTTGGACTTAGTGCGGCAGAAATTTTATGGGGTTCGGTCCAATTTAATTTTTACGCAATACTCACCTTAATGGTGGTTTTCTACTCCGCTTATACGGGTAAATATTATGGCCCTTTAGCGCGAACTACAGTTCATAAGCGAGATACAGAAACAGCCGAGAATACTGGCAATGAATATGTAGAACAAGACTCAGAAGATAAGGCAGTTTTCATGGTTATACCCCTATTAACCATGGTGTTGGGTATGGTTGGCTTTATGTTCTGGACCGGTAACGGTGTGTTATCACAAGGTAATGGATCAAAGTCGGTATTATATGCAACGACCCTTTCGTGTTTAGTCGCCTACTTTATGATGCTTCTAAGTAAGCGCTTTACACATCACCAATTGGTAAAAATTGGTTTCAATGGAATGTCAGAATTACTTCCTTTAGTTGCGATAGTCCTTTTATCCCTGGCGCTTGGCTCAAGTCTTAAAGAATTGGAAACCGGGATTTACATATCCCAAATTGTAGGTGATTTCCTACCGCTATATCTTGTTGCGCCTATGATATTTGTAGTGGCTGGTATCATTTCATTTTCAACGGGTACTTCCTGGGGCACCTTCGCCATTCTAATTCCCATTGGCGTACCCATTATTCAGACCATGGGGTTACCACCATCATTTATACTAGCGGCAATCTTGGGCGGGGGTGTATTCGGTGATCACTGTTCACCCATTTCAGACACAACTGCTGTGTCATCAATTGCCTCAGGCTGCGATCTGCTAGAACATGTTAAAACTCAGTTGCCTTATGCTTTAGTAACAGGTGTCGTAACTATTCTTATATATTTGGTCGTTGGTTTGATAATTCTATAATTCTTCCTTGGCTTAGCCGTTTTTCATTCAAAATTGAAGCAGATCATGATTTCCTCAATAATAATTACTCGGTAAGAAGCATTATGAAATTGGTTCTAAAATTATTTATAAGCTGTTTGCTTTACTTCACTCAATCAATCTACGCCTCCAACTTCTTAGCTGCTTAACCTTCCATCTTTAAC
>Ga0114950_10003705_pt1 | contig 11826 bp, 9 predicted proteins | sample N075metaG_FD_83503 | JGI IMG/M metagenome (GOLD analysis project Ga0114950, IMG submission 83503) | Deep subsurface microbial communities from Kermadec Trench to uncover new lineages of life (NeLLi) - N075 metaG | ecosystem: Environmental > Aquatic > Marine > Ocean trench > Sediment | place...
CGTCAACAGCGGCCCCGAGGAGCCGAACCGATCGTGCAGCTCCTGCAGGATGGCGGGGATCAGTCCCACCCGATCGAGGATTCCGAAGACTCCACCGATGATAAAGATAAAGAAGACGATGTCGGCGGCGGCTTCGAGACCGCGCGGGATGGCGCTGAGGAAACCGAGCACGCTGACGGGGCTCGCCATCTTGTCCTCTTCACCAGCCCCGCCACCGAGAAACAGGCCACGAAGTGAGAGGCTCTTGGGCAGGATCTCGAAGGTACCGGGAAGGACGACGTTGCGCTCGAGCGAGCCGACCATCCGTGTCTCGCGCTCGTAGCGGCCGGAGGGGACGATCCACGTCAGGGCGCTGCAAACCAGGATCACTCCGGTCAACAGAGCGAAGACGTGAGGGATCTTCAGGCGCTCGAGAAACGATCGCATCGGCTCGTCCTGGGAATCACGTGGTAGGTGGGTCCGGCCGCACCAGGATCGGCAGCGTCAGCGATGCCTGATATCAGCGAGAACCCTATGCGTAGACGATTCATCGACCCCCAACCTTGGATGATGCAGAGCCAGCGAAGAGTACAACATTGGTCAGCACTCGGTGGCCATCGACCGAGGCCGGAGTGTACCGAGCCGACCGCCGTTCTACCGACCGCGGAGCGCCGATCGAGCGGCCTCGAGGGATTCGAGCGAACCGATGTCGAACCACGGTCCCTCAATGGCCATCGCGGTGACAGTAGTCTGCTGTACCAACCACTCGATGAAGTAGCCGGGCGCGTCCTGGTTGCCGCCCTCGCGTAGGTAGCGCTGCAAGAGCTCTCCGATTCCGGGAGGAAAGAAGTAGAGACAGATGGCAACGGTCGAGGTCTGGGGATCGAGCGGCTTCTCGCGAAAACGAAGCACCTTACCCTCAGCGTCGACCTCGACTTCGTTGTAGCGACCCTGACGACGCTCTTCCTCTTCGCGCACCAGAAGCAGCGTCTGCCGGCGGCGACGAAACTCTTCCTGGTACGCCGACAGCCCGAAGAGGAGCAGGTTGTCTCCAGCCAGTACGACGAGCTCTTCGTCGTCACCCACCTCCGTGACGGCGAAGGCCAAGTCACCTATCGCCCCGAGTCGATCGTCAACGTCGAGGGAGCCGTCGTTGAGCAATCGCACCGGCACTGATCCGGCATAGTCGGATGCCCACTCCTCGAACTGGCCGAAGAAACGCTGATTGGACACCACGGCGATCTCTCGCAGACCTTCCAGGTCGAGCAAAGCATCGACGAGGTGCGAGAGCATCGGCCGCCCGCCGATATCGAGCAGCGGCTTGGCCCGTTTGCGGGTAAGCGGGTACATTCGGGTCGCGTAGCCGGCCGCAAGAATGATGGCCCTCATGTCCGACCTGCCGATTGCCTAGTCGGAGCCCAGCGCCACTGAGGCGCCACCGAAGCCAGCCGTGGGACGACGTGCATAGCGTAGGTCGAACAGCTGGACCTCGCCTTCGGCGCGCTCCGCGACGAGAAGGCGCGACCAGGCAAGGAAGCCCCGAACGCACTTGTCGGAGACGATGGCCTGAGCCACATCGGGCTCGAGAGAACGCGAATAACGATCGGGCAGGAGGCGTACTCGCGGCTCAGCGAACCAGTCGAAGTGCGCCAGCCGATACTCCCCGGGTGTCTCCACAACGACGTCGCGACGAAACGGAGTCGCCATCGAGGGCCCTGACATCACGCCCTCGACGGTCAGAGAGCTCTCTAGCTCGGCCATCACGACCCGATCGGCAGCGCGCCCCAGCGCGACCATCGCGACCGTATACAGCAGAAAGATACAGATCGCGGCTGAGGCCAAGCCGCGGTCGGCTTCCGGACGCCTTCCCCGCCGCCATCCGACCGCGACGAGCAGGAGCACGCCAGTACACCACACGACTTTGGCAATCACGAGCTCCGCCGGCAGAGCAACGAGCATCAACAGAGTCGCAACCGCGGCGAGGCCACACCAGGCAAGAATCGACCGGCGGGTCGTGGCGCGAGTGAGAGCCACGACGCCACCCAGAAGAAGCCACACCCACGGATCGACGATGAAGAGCGCATCGCCATAGAACCAGCGCTCCGAGAAGGGCATCAGAAGCCGAACACCGTACGTGTTGAGCCAATCGAGTGTCGGGTGACTCAGCGTTCCGAGATAGGCAAGCACAACGAGCGCTCGAACCGAAACCTCGGGCCGTGACTCCTCGGCATGGCAGCGCCATCGGTCCCAGCCGATCACGATGGCAACGACAAGCAGCGGCAGGACCACAACACCGATCGGGCCATGCGTCCAACCGCGGCGAAACCCCAGGGCCGTGTCGGACCCCAGGAAGTAGGAGAACACGTCGACGTCGGGACCGTTTGCCGCCAGCACCAGAGTCGGCAACGCCATGGGAATTCGGCGACTCCATCGCGTCGACGCCATGGCAGCACCCAAGAGCGAATGGGTCAGAGGGTCCATCCGCCCTATTATTTACGATTCGGGCTCTGTGTCCTCGGACGCCTGTGACCCGCCACCATCGGCACCGCGCCCGCCTCGTCATGTTGATCACAGTTCACCTGGCACCCTGCTAGTCTTCGCCGCCATGAACGGGAGCAGGACGGCCAAGAAACACCCCGTTTCGAAGCGGTCTCGTCTCTGTCTCACAGTCGCGGGCTATCTCTTGGCAGGCCTGGCTGCGTCGGCTCACGCGCAGGATGGCTGGGTCACGAAATGGAGCAATGGTTTCAAGCTCGAGTCGGCGGATCAGCAGTTCAAGCTGAACTTCGGCGGTCGGATCCAGGCCGACTTCTCTTTCGCGAGCGTCGACGATGCCCTCGAGCAGGAAGTCGGAGAATTCGGCAACGGATTCGAGTTCCGCCGCGCGCGGCTGTTCTTCGAAGGTACGATCTACGATCGCATCAAGTTCAAGGCTCAATACGACTTCGCGTACGGTGACGCACGCCCCAGAGACCTGTACATCGCCTTTCTGAACAGATGGGGAGATCTTCGCGTAGGACACTTCAAGGAATCCTTCGGCTTGGAGACTCTGACGAGCTCGAAGTACATCGCTTTCGTCGAGCGCTCACTACCCATGGAGAGCTTCGATGAAGGACGCAATGCCGGTGTCGCCACGCACGGCAGCCGGGGAGACAAGCTGAATTGGGGCTTCGGCGCCTTCTACGAAGCGGATGACTTCGGGAAGATCGTCGACGACGACCGCGTCAACATCACCGGTCGAGCCGTGTTTCGACCGCTGTACGAGGACGGCGGCAAGCGCCTGGTGCACGTCGGGCTGGGTATCTCGGAAAAGGCGATCGAGAACCAGGGTGCCGCCCGCTTTCGCTCGCGATCCGAGGCGCACTTCTACGGTCGGCTCGTCGATACCTCATCGCTGCCAGTCAATGGCGTCTTTCTCACCGGGCTCGAGCTCGCTACGGTCGTCGGCCGATTCTGGGCAGCAGCGGAGCTCATTCAGGCCGAAGTCGACGCACCCCTCTTGGGCGACCCCACGATAGGCGGATTCTACGCCCAGGTCGGCTACTACCTGACCGACGATCACCGGCGCTATAAGACGAGCTCCGGCACATTCGACCGACAAAAGCCCAACAGTGTCTGGGACAAGAGTGGAGGCTCGGGAGCCTGGGAGATCGCCTTTCGGTGGTCGAGCCTCGACCTGAACGACTCCGGCTTCACCGGCGGCAGCCAGGACAACCTCACACTAGGGGTCAACTGGTATCCGAATCCAGCCACGCGTGTAATGCTCAACTGGGTACACGCCACGGCCGAACTACAGAGCCTCGCCAACGAAGTGGGCGGAGACTTCGTCGTCGTACGCTTCCAGGTCGACTTTTAGATCACGGGACGCCCTGCCAGATCGGTCGAGCACTCTACGATGAGCCAGGCTCCCACCGGTGTAACGACGGCAAGAGGGTCATGGTTGTGGCTGCCGACGCTCGTGGGGTTGTGGAACCTGGCGGTCGCTCAGCCGCTCTACGACACGGTCGGAAAGCACCCGGAGTTCCTCGTCGCCCATCGAACCCAAGCGGCCTTGCTCATCACTGGCGCACTGCTGATGTCATTCGCCGCCCCGTTGGCCCTTGCCCTCTTCTATGTCGCTGCCCGAAGGGTCTCGCCGCGGCTTGCCGAGACCTGCTTCCTGACGCTGGTCGCGTCACTCGGATCGCTCGCAGCGCTCACGATCCTGAATCTGGTCTTCTCTCGACCGGGACCCGTCATCCTGGTGACCGGTCTGGCGCTAGGTGTGCTTCTGGCGCTCGCCTACCGCAGGCTTGCGGTAGTGCGCTCGCTGCTGGGGTTCCTGAGTCTCGGAGCCGTTCTCTTCCCAGCGGCATTCCTCCTGGCGTCTCCAGCGTCGACCGTCGTGCGAAAGTCGCCACCGGAAGCGACAGTCGGCCGCGGAGCGGAGCTCTCCGCACCGATCTTCATGATCGTGTTCGACGAGTTCTCGACGGTCAGCCTGCTCGATGAGAAAGGCGAGATCGACGGGTGGCTGTTCCCGAACTTCGCTCGCCTCGCCCGGACTGCTCACTGGTTTCGCTCTAGCTCTTCGGTCTGTTCGCAAACCGACCAGGCCATCCCGGCAATCCTGACCGGGAGATATCCGGACCAGAGTAAGCTACCGACCGCAGCCGACCACCCGGTGAACCTGTTCACGCTGCTGGCGCCGTCGCACCAGGTGGAGGCGTTCGAGACGGTGACGGCCCTGTGCCCGGCGAGTATCTGCAACGAGTCTCGAGAGCGAGACGGACGCTCCGCGCCTGCGGCAGTCCTCGCCGACCTGGCTGTCATCTACACCCACTTGGTCCTGCCTGTCGACTTTCGAGACCGCCTGCCAAGCCTCGTGGGTCGTTGGAGTGGCTTTACTTCAACCGAAACAGGCCGGCGCGTGAACGGCATCCACCGCAAGCACCATTTCGAGGAATTCCTCGACTCGATCGAGGTCGAGAGCGAGCCGAAGCTCACCTTCATTCACTCTCTGCTGCCTCATGTGCCCTACGAATTCCTCCCTGACGGCTCCGTCTATCCCGAGGGTCACCGTATGGCCGGGTGGGTGCGCGAAAGGGAGGCCTGGGTCGACGACGAGGACCTCGTAGGCCAAGCATACCAGCGCTACCTCTTGCAGTTGCAATTCGTCGACAGCTTGATCGGTCGGTTCCTCGACAAGCTGAAGGGCCTCGACATCTTTGAGGAGTCGCTGATCGTCGTCACCGCCGACCACGGAGTCGGGTTCCAGCCAGGAGGATCACGGCGGCACATCTCGAGCCAAACCGTCGCGACTGTGCTCCCGGTCCCCCTCTTCGTCAAACTGCCTCACCAGACAACTGGGACCAGGAGTGACGCAAACGTCGAAGCAATCGACATCCTCGCCACCATCGCAGACGCGGTCGAGATGGCACTACCTGCAACTCTCGACGGAGTCTCTGCCTTTGCGTCTCGGTCTCGCAAGCCTTCTATCAAGCGAGCCAGCGCAGGTAACAGGCTCTTTGACTTTCCGACCGATCTGCTACCGATCATGCTTCCGGAGGCCGAGCGTTCAAGACGTCGATTCGGCATCAACGACACCGGCTTGGATCTCTGGCAGGAAGGACTCGCTCGAGGACACGTCGGCAGACTCCTACAGACCTACAGAATCGTGGATCCAAGCGACATCAAGGCATCACTTGACCCGGGCTGGTACTCGTGGAGTCGGCCCCCCGACGGTTCTATACCAAGCCTCGTGTCGGGAGAGCTCGAATCGCTGAGCGAAACAACGACTCGGCCCACCTTGGTCGCATCGCTCAACGGCCAGGTGTCCGACGTTTCGCGAGCCTTCGCGACAAGGAACGGTCACAGGTTCTCCTTCTTGCTGCCGTCGCAGCACTTTCGTCTCGATAGCAATGACCTGCGGCTGTTCCTGGCCGAGACCCGACCCGACGGCGAGCTCGAGCTCGCGGAAATCAGTGGCGACTGGCCGGTACTCACAAGTTGGATCTCGGCACCAGAAGGCGGCGATGTCGCGAGCATCGACCATCGCGGCCGCGCGTTCGTGATCTCCCCTATGGATATCGCTGGACAGGTGGATCTGATGAGCAAGGACGGCGCCGCCCTGCGGATCGCCGGCTGGGCCGGTGACAGAGGCACGAATCGCCCACCGATGGCAGTCTTGGTGTTCGCCGGCGATCGCCAAGTCTACGAGACTTCCCGAATGTTGACGCGAGAGGATGTAGCCCTCGAGATGGGAGCGTCGTTCGCGGATTCGGGTTTCGACTTCACGGTTTCCAGCACTGTGCTCGACTCGGCCGAGCCCTCTGGTCTTAGAGTCTTGGCACTCTTCAGCAACGGCACCGGCGCTGAACTGCGACTTCCTGAGCTCACCTCCCGATGAAGACGGCCGTGCCACTCGCCGGCAGCTGGACAGATCCTCCGCAGGCCCGCAAGATCGACTAACGGCCCTGAAACGTCGGTTTTCTCTTCTCGACGAAGGCCCGAGCAGCCTCTTTGTGGTCGTCGGTCATTCCGGTGCGAGTCATGTTCCAGGCCTCGAGATCGAAAACATCGCTGAGGCTCGCGCCGGCGGAGGACGCATTCAGGTTCTTCTTGATGTAGCGATACGCGATCGCTGGACCGCTGGCGAGCTCTGAGGCGAATGCCCGGACCTCGCTCTCGAGATCGGCGTCCGCGACGACCCGATTCACGAGGCCGATTTCGAGGGCCGCCGCGGCCTCGAGAATGTCGGCTGTCAGGTAGAGCTCGCGTGCCTTTCCCGCACCCACGAGCCGCGGCAGGAAGTAGCTGCCGCCGTAGTCGCCCGAGAACCCGACTCGTGCAAAGGCCGTCGTGAAGCGAGCGCTATCGCTGGCGATTCTCATGTCGCAGGCCAAAGCCAGAGAGAGGCCGGCACCGGCGGCGGCTCCTCTGATCATGGCGATCGTCGGCTTGGGCATCTCGTAGAGTTGGCGCGAGACCTCCATACCGGTGCGCAGCGCCTGTGCTCTCGACTCCATGCTCAGAGGCGGATCGTCATTGCGTTGCGCCATTCCCTTGACGTCGCCGCCCGCGCAAAAAGCCCGCCCAGCGCCCGTCAGAATGACCACCCGCACGTCTTCGTCGGCTGCCAACCGCGGCACGGCCTCCCGAAGACCACCCATCATCTCGGCCGAAAGAGCGTTCAAGCTCTCCGGGCGGTTCATGGTCAGCGTCGCGATTCCGTCGTCGATCGTCTCGATCAGATGCCCTTCGCTCATCGATTTCTCCCTGTCACTAGTGAACGCCGAGTACACCAGACCGCCTCGAGCGAGTCAATCACCCCGCGCGCCCGGTGAGACAGCGAAGCCCGCTCGCCCGTCTCAGCGCCAACAGCAAACGCACAAAGGGGACCACCTATAACTCCCGCTACAGGCGCGGGCAAAGCCCGCTCGCGCCGTCCTCGGCGCCAACAGCAAACGTAGGGAGGGGAATGCTACCCAGCATTCCCCTCCCTACGGATAATAGCCGCTCATCGAGCGTACGTCGGCGCCCTTCTCGTCGACCTCCACCGAGACGACGCGAAACTTGGAAGGCTCCTTGGTGCTCGTCGACTGATAGGCCAGGAGATAGCGCGACCTCAGCTCCTCTTCGATCTCGGCGTAGATGCCTTCGAGACGACTCAGATCATCGAGAAAGTACGACTTACCGCCTGTCTCTTCAGCGATCTGCCGCAGGACCTTGCGCGACGCCTTCTCTCTGGAGGAGTCCTTGAGGCCGATTGTGTACACCGTCACGCCCGAGCGCTGAGCGACCTCCAGAGCCACTTTAAAGTCGAAGGTGCTGTTCTCGTCCTGGCCGTCGGACAACAGAAGGAGGGCCTTTTGGCCGCGCACACCATCGAAGTAGCTGAGGGCGTAAACCAGGCTGTCGTAGAGTGCCGTGCTGCCCTCGGCGGAGATCCCCGACAGCGCCTGCTCCACTTTGCTCACGTCGCTGGTGAAGCGCACTTCGATGTGCGGCTGGCTGGCGAAAGAGAGGAAGCAAATCCGATCCCGCTCCTGGATCGCGGTCCTGGCAAAGGAGAGAGCGGCCTCGCGGACCTCCGCCAAGCTGTCTGCCATCGACGCCGAGGTGTCGATCAGTAGACCGGCGTGAACCGGAAGATCACTGACCCATTCGAAGCGCCGAATCTCCTGCACCCGACCGTCCTCCCGGATCGTGAAGCGATCCTGCTCGAGATCGAGCATCGGTCGCCCGTTGCCGTCAACGACCAGGGCGTGTATTTCCACGTACTGGACTTCCACTTCTTCCAGGTAATCGGGAGCGTTGACGAAAACCACATCCTCGGAGGAGCTGCCGTCTTCGAGGTACGCAACGGCGCGGATGTAGGTGAGGCCTGCATCCGGCAGCAGGAGGCTTTGCACGTACGGGGCCTGGTAGAGGGTGGCCACTCGCTTCTCACTCAGGAAGATCTCGACTCGATCCACTTTCTGCTCATCCGGAGTATCAACCTGCACCATCGCCGCCACGCTGCTCTCGTACTTGCGATCGCTGCGTGGCTCGGTGATGTGAACCCGGAATCGCTGCCCCCCCTGATTGACCCGCACCTCGTCGGTAGCGACCTCCCTTCCGTCTTCGGTTCCCACCACTCGCAAACGATGCGTCGAAGGCAGGGATCCGAGGTTGAGCTCGACGCTATAGGGCGGCCGTCGCTTGCTCAGGATCGCCTGGTCGTCGAGATAGAACGTAACCCGATCGAAGTTACCGATCGCCTGGGTTTCGAAGCGCACCATGCCAACCTGGATGCTGCCCTCGGGCGGAGGAATGAGCCGCAGGACTCGTTCGCCCCGCGCCGCCGCTTCGGCCGCCTCGGCAAGCAGGCGGAACACCGGCGATTGGGGCTTCGGACGAACCGATTCTCTGCCCTCGGCGCTCGGCACCATGAAGTCGGAGTCGAGTCGCGCGAAGCGGCCCGAAAAAACATCCTCCACGCGAATGCGAAAGGTGGTCGGTCCCGATCGCAAGTAGCGAGTGAAGAGGAGAGGGATACGCTCGACCGACTCGGCGTACGGAAGCTCGTAGCGGTAGCGAAACACTTCGAACAGCCGCTCGCCGCGTAGCACCTCGCCAACCAAGTGAAACTGGTGAAAGAGCTCACCGTCGAAGTCGCGGACGCCGGCGGCGGCGGCGGGGACCGCCAGCACTGCTTGCACGGCGGTGCGGTTCTGGTTGCGGCCCGGAAAGTCGAGCTCGAGGTCGACATCGAAGGTCTCGGAGCCGGGCGGAACTTCGGTCGTAATGGCAGCGAACGTCGCCAACCATTCCGACGAGGGAGAGGTGGGATTCGTCAGCTCGTCGAGGAAGTCGACGTAGCCGGTGTCTTTGTGCATCTGACGAATCGCATAGCTGCCGAGCTCGTCGGCACAGAGAAGCCGCACATTGGTGGTCGGCAGGCGACCCCGATTCACCGCACGCAGGTTTTCGCCGGGGTACCAGAACTCGTAGGGAACCGCGGCGCCTCTCTTCAGCATCAAGACGGCGAACCACTCGGTAGTCAGCTCGCTGCCGCCGTAGAACCAGATCTCGAGCTCGTCGGAACGAGAGTAGCAGCGACCGACTTCTCGACCGTCGGGAAGCAGCCAACGCCCGGGCTCGCCATGCAGCAGGAAGAGAATGCTACGAGCGTCGTCCGATGGTAGTCCTGCCGACTGCTCCAAATGCTCCTCCCAGCGGAAGCGCAGCTCGTTGAAGCGCGTTCGCGGATCGGGATCGCGCACTTCCCAGAACTTGTCGATGAAGGCGTCGCGACGATAGTCCTCCTGAATCGACAGAAAGTACTCCCGCTCTTCTTCGCTGATGAGAGGCTTTACGCTGGCTAGCCACTGGACGTACTTGGGCGCCAGCCCTGGCACGAGCTCGGCCTTCTCCGAGACCACGTCGGCGACGGTGTCTTCGTCCGGAACGATCTCTTGAGCGTAGGCAGTCGACACGGACCACAGGCATGGGAGAAGCAGCGCAACGGCCCAGAGCAACCGACGAGCGTCCTCCATGACCCTGCACCGTCGCCTCCGAGCGAAACCGAATTCTCGTGCCATTCCTGTTCTCGGACCCCCTCGCACCTCCAAAGACTCGTGCCTCCCGGTTTATTCCCGCCCGGTCAGCAGCGAGGCGGTTCCTTTCCGCGACCGACTACTCGTCGTTGACGACGACGATCGCCAGGCCGTCGTACCCCTTGCTGCCCACCGTCTGGATGGCGGTTGCCGACACCCGTGGCTCGGCGGCCAGCAGCTCGTTGAAACGCCGCACTCCCTGCACCTTCTCATCCACGCTGTCCGCGTCGATCACCGCGCCGTTTCGTACGACGTTGTCGAAGACCATCAGGGTTCCCGGTCGCGAGAGCCGAAGAGCCCAGCCGAAGTACTCCGGATAGCCAACCTTGTCCGCGTCGACGAAGATCATGTCGAAGGGACCCCTACCCTCGGTCACCAGCCGCGGCAGCGTCTCCTGAGCCGGCCCGAGGAGCAGCTCGATCATGTGACCGAGCGCGGCACGCTCGAAGTTGGCGCGAGCCACGTCGGCATGCTTCTTCATCGACTCGAGAGTGATCAGACGGCCATCGGCCGGCAGGGCGCGAGCCAGCCAGATGGTGCTGTAGCCACCCAGGGTGCCGATCTCGAGAATCGACTGCGCCCCCTGCACGCGGGCCAGAAGCTGCAGCAGCTTGCCCTGACTCGGCGACACGCTGATCGGCGGCAACCCGGCTGCCGCGCTGTCCGCGAGTGCCTCATCGAGAACTGCGTCCTGCGGAACGAGCAACTCGTCGAAATACTGGTCTACGGCAGTCCATCGTTCTCGTGTCATGGGTTCCACTTGACTCCAATCTGTCAGAGCTTGTAGTCAACAGCCGATAGCGTGGCGGGCGCTGCTGAAACCAGGAGGAGTGCCGCCAGCAGCTGGCGACGGTCGATCCTCCCGCTCTCGTACCCGGACAGCAATTCCTCGAGATGATTCAGCATTGAGATCCCCCTCTCGCTAGCGGAATGATGGACCGCATCCCTCCGCCGGCTCTGAAATGCAAACACTACTCTGGACCTAGAGAACCTAGATTGCGAGCACCATATGACGATCATCGACGGAGCGCCCTTCGTAGCGCAGTGCGTCGGGCTCCTCGCCCCACACCTGGAAGCCAAGCTGCGCGTACAGTTGCTGCGCCCCGGGAGCACTGGAGCTGACAGTGAGGTGCACCTTGGCGACCCCGGGAAGGCTCCGGGCATGACCGAGGATCCCTTCAATCAGCTGCCTCGCCAGTCCCTGTCTGCGGTGACTCGGTGCCACGTACAGGCCCCAAGCATGGACCTTGTGAGCGGCCTTCGCATGGCGATCACGGTACAAGCCCACTGCAGCGACAAGGCCCGGTTCGAAGGCTCCCAGGATGACGGATTCCGGGTTCGCCGTCAGGTTCTCTCTCAACGCCGCGGGATCCGAGGCGAAATCGTCTTCCGGCGACGAGACAAAGGCCAAGGGATCGTCGAGCAGGGCGGCTCGACGCAGCTCTGAATACGCCTCGACATCGTCGTCTCGAAGAACGCGAATCATGACGGCCCGGGCTGAGCGTGGAGGCTCGGACCGACCCTCTAGTGGCCACGTTTCGCTAGTTGGCGATACCAGTCGGCGATCGAGCGACCGATAGTTTCCGGGTTGTCTTCCTGGATGTAGTGTGAGCCGTAGCCGACGAAGCGAGTCTCGATGTTGCGGTACTCCTTCGCCATCCACTCGGCGTTCTCGGGCGACACGATCGCACCGGGCCGCGCGTAGAGCAACAACTTCGGCGTTTCGGATGTCCGCAACCACTCCGCGACCCGCTCCACAGCGTCGACG
>Ga0114950_10003707_pt1 | contig 11825 bp, 9 predicted proteins | sample N075metaG_FD_83503 | JGI IMG/M metagenome (GOLD analysis project Ga0114950, IMG submission 83503) | Deep subsurface microbial communities from Kermadec Trench to uncover new lineages of life (NeLLi) - N075 metaG | ecosystem: Environmental > Aquatic > Marine > Ocean trench > Sediment | place...
TGCGAACAGGTTGATATCCCCTTCGACAGGTGCATGCTGCGGTGGGAGACGGGCCCGAAACCCTACGATGGCATGTGGGCGCCACACTGGTATGCCAATGTCCACCGCTCCACCGGGTTCGCGCCCTACCAGCCAAAGACCGATCCCGTGCCTGACAATCTCCGGCCGCTGATCGACGCCTGCCAGCCCTACTACGCTGAACTGCTGGAACGAGCCATCCGCGCTCCCACGGACGAACAGGAGTCCACATGAGCCCCAAGCTTCCCGATCCACGCAACGAAAACATCATGGTTCACGTGGGGGGCCGCCTCGTCCCGCGCGCCGACGCCACCGTATCCGTCTTCGACAGTTCGGTTCAGGGCGGTGACGGGGTGTGGGAGGGATTGCGGGTCTACGACGGACGAATTTTCAGGCTGGATGCGCATCTGGATCGCATGTTCGCCTCGGCGAAGGCCATGGCCTTCGCCGAAGTACCGACGCGAGCAGAAATAAAAAAGGCGATTTTTGAAACACTGGAAGCCAACGGAATGCGTGACAACACGCATATCCGTTTGACACTCACCCGCGGCATGAAGGTCACATCGGGCATGGACCCGCGGCTCAACCAGTACGGTCCCTGCCTGATCGTGCTGGCAGAATGGAAAGCACCTGTGTACTCCTCTGATGGCATCCGGTTGATCACCTCGGCGGTTCGGCGCAACACCCCCGAATGCATTGACTCGAAAATCCATCACAACAATCTCATCAACAACATTCTCGCCAAGATCGAAGCCAACGCCGCCGGCGCCCACGACGCTTTGATGCTGGATGTGGACGGCTTCGTTTCCGAGACCAATGCCACCAATGTGTTTTTCATACGCAACGGGGAACTGCTCACGCCACAGGCGGACAGTTGCCTGCCGGGCATCACCCGCAGCGTGGTGCTGGAACTGGGGCCCCGACTGGATATCCCCACGATCGTACGTCGCATCTCCCTGGCTGAGGTCTACGCCGCGGACGAGATGTTCACCACCGGCACCATGGGAGAACTGGCGCCGGTACTCGAGATCGACGGGCGTACCATCGGCGATGGCAAAAAAGGCCCTCTCACGGGCAAACTTCAGGAAGCCTACGCGGAACGAACCGCCCGGGAGGGGGAACCCCTCCCTTTCTAACCGAAGCCTACCGGGAATGGACAGACCTGCAAGTTGAGCGGCCGGCAGCCGTGTCCTTTTTGGTTTCCGTCCGGTGGGCGGTGTGACCGCGAGAAAGGCGTGAGCACAGCGAATTCGGGGACAGTTACCTCATTTAATTGGGGGACAGTTCCCCCATTTCCAATGACATCCGACACTATCGGAACGGGTGCTTAGCGGAAATGGGGGAACTGTCCCCCAATTAAATGAGGTAACTGTCCCCGAATTAGTCTTCGATTTCGACAGGGGGTGCGACCTTGAGGGCTTCTTCGACGGAGGTAACGCCGCCCTTGATCTGATAGGCCGCACTGATCCTGAGCGGCCGCATGCCGTCCTTCAACGCCTGCTTGCGGATGGGTTCCAGATCCGTGTCCTTGGTGATACGCCTCTTGATGCCCGGCGTGATGGTCAGCATCTCGAACAGCGCCGTACGACCCAGGTAGCCGGTATCGCGGCATTCGAGACAGCCCTTGGGGATGTAAACCGTCCCGGGCATGGCCGCCTTCCACGGATGGATAAGCGATTTCCAGACCGCCGCTTCGATCGTACTTTCCTGTTTGCAATGCGGACACAACGTTCTCACGAGACGCTGCGCGACGATACCCGTCACCGTGCACTGGATCAGGTAATAGGGAACGCCAATATCCAGCAAGCGAGTGATCGCCGACGGCGCATCGTTGGTGTGCAAGGTACTGAGGACGAGGTGGCCGGTCAGGGATGCCTGGATGGCCATCTCCGCGGTTTCCACATCGCGGATCTCGCCCACCATGATGATGTCCGGGTCCTGGCGCAACAGAGTGCGCACACCCGAGGCGAAGTTCAGACCGATTTGCGGTTGCACCTGCATCTGGTTGAACTGGGGCCATACCATTTCAATGGGATCTTCAATGGTACATACATTGACCTCAGGCCGAGCCAGCGTTTTCATCGTGGAATACAGCGTCGTGGTTTTTCCCGAACCGGTCGGGCCCGTTACCAGCACGATGCCGTTGGGCCGTTCCACCATGTGCCGCCAGGTATCGGCCTCTTTCGGGGAGAAACCCAGCTCGGAAAAATCCTTGAGCACGATGTCCGGATCGAAAATACGCATAACGCATTTTTCTCCGAAAGCCGTGGGCATCGTGGACAGACGCATCTCGATTTCCTGGCCGTTGGGTGAACGGGTTTTCAGACGCCCGTCCTGGGGACGGCGCTTTTCCGCCACATCCATGCGCCCGAGAATCTTGATGCGACTCGTCACCGCACTCATGACGGGCGTTGGTATTTGATAAACCTGATGAAGCACGCCGTCGATACGGAAACGGACGTTGCTCATCTCCCGGCGCGGCTCCAGATGTATGTCACTGGCGCGTTGTTCGAAAGCGAACTGCAACAACCAATCCACGATGTTGACGACATGTTGGTCTTCTGCATCGAGCTTGCCCGCCTGCCCCAACTCCAACAGCTGCTCAAAATTCAGAATCCCGCTGACCGTCTGTCCGCCGGACACCGCGGCGCCCTTGATGGACTTGGACAGCCCGTAGAACTCCATGAGGTAGCGGTTTACATCCAGGGGGTTGGCGAGCTTGACCCTGATTTCCTTGCGCAGGATGTGTTGCAGGTCCCCCCGCCATTCCTGAAGAAACGGTTCGGAAGTCGCCATCACCACGTAATCCGGACCCACTTCAATGGGCAGGATTCGGTAACGGGAGGCATAGGCATAGGACACGACGCCCGCAACGGCCTGACGATCGATCTTCAGTGGATCGATCTTGATGTAGGGGAGATCGGCTTTTTCCGCCAGCCACTGGGTCAGCCGCTCAAGGCTCAGTGGCTTGTGTGGCGTGTTGGCGCTGTTGATCTTCTGGTTGGCAACCACAACCAGCGGGTGGACGTCCTGGCGGCTGCGGTGACCGGCTACGCGCAGATTGCCTGTATCCTCGCGCGTCAGCATTTCGTCCTCCACGAGCCGCTCGATGGTCTCGTCGAGGTTGAGCCGGCGCTCACCGGAATGGGTTTTGGTTGCCGTTTCGGTCATGGAACGCCCAGCATGGCCCCTTTCGGTTCAGCAATGCAAGTAAATCGCCCACAATCAGGGACTTACGTCACAAACTTATGCCGGTTGGCAGCTTCACCTCGATGCGATCCACCTTCTGGTAACCCCTCGGGAGTTTGCGGCCGCGACGCCCACGGTCACCCCAGAAGTGATCCAGTTCACCCCATTTGAAGTTCCGGCGCTTCTGGCCCGCATACACGGTCAGCCCCCCGCCCTGGGGGATTACCGCCATCGCCACCATGCGCTCCTCGCCGGCTTTCACGCGCTTGGGCGGGATCCCGATCATCTTGTTGCCCTTGCCCCTGGCCATCTCGGGCAGATCCTCCAGGTAGAAGGTGAGCATATGGCCGGCACTGGTGACACACACCACCACGTCCTCCTCCGTTCCGAAGACCCTGGCCGGCGCAACGGCCTTGCTGCCCGCCGGCACGTTCAGCACTTTTTTGCCGGCCTTGTTCCGGGAATACAGGTCTTCGAGTTTCGCCACGAAACCGTAGCCCGCGCTGGAAGCCAGCACATAACGCGTATCGGGTGCACCGAGCATCACGCCCTCGAACCGTGCGCCCGCCGCGGGATTGAAACGACCGGTCAGAGGTTCTCCCTGCCCGCGTGCCGACGCAAGCGCGTATGCAGGCGCGGAATAAGCCCGGCCCACCGAATCGATAAACACCGCCTGCTGATTGGTACGACCGCGGGCGTCATCCAGGAATTTGTCCCCGGACTTGTAGGACAAGGTATCGGCGTCCACATCATGGCCCTTGGCCGCCCGTGCCCATCCCTTGTCCGATATGATCACGGTCACCGGTTCACTGGGGATCAAAGCGGTTTCGTCCAGCGCTTCCGCCACTTCCCGCTCCACGATGGGCGAACGGCGTTCGTCGCCAAAGCGCTCCGCGTCCTCGATGATCTCATCGCGGATCAGTTTCTTGAGCTTCACGGCGGACCGCAGGGTTTTTTGCAGGTTATCCCGTTCGATCTCGAGTTCTTCCTGCTCCGCGCGAATCTTCATCTCCTCCAGCCTGGCCAGGTTGCGCAGCCTGGTTTCGAGGATCGCTTCCACCTGGACGTCGCTGAGCCGGAAACGTTTTTTCAACACCGGCTTGGGATTGTCTGACCTGCGGATGATCTTGATAATGGCATCCAGGTTCAGATAAACCTTGCGCAGACCCTCGAGAATATGCAGCCGTGCCGTGACCTTGTCCAGACGATACTGCAGGCGGCGCTTGACGGTTCTCTTCCTGAAGTCCAGCCACTCCACCAGCACACGCATCAGGCCCTTGACCTGCGGACGCCCGTCGAGGCCGATCATGTTGAAGTTGACGCGGTAACTCCGTTCGAGGTCCGTAGTGGCGAACAGGTGCTTCATCAGCGCATCCAGGTCCACGCGGTTGGAACGGGGGATGATGACCAGGCGGGTCGGGTTTTCGTAGTCGGACTCGTCACGCAGATCGTCCACCCACGGAAGCTTCTTGGCGCGAATCTGGGCGGCGATCTGTTCCAGGATCCTGGCGCCGGACACCTGATAAGGCAGCGCGGTGATGACCACATCATCATTCTCTTTTTCATAAACGGCCCGCATGCGGATACTGCCGATCCCCTTGCGGTACATCTGCCTGATCTCATCCGTGGGCGTAATGATCTCCGATTCGGTCGGTTAGTCGGGGCCCTTGATGTGTTCGAGAAGCTGCGCCAGGGTGACATTCTTGCCCTGGAGCAATCGGATACAGGCCGTCGCAATCTCGCGGACGTTGTGGGGCGGAATATCCGTGGACATGCCCACGGCGATGCCACTGGAACCGTTGAGCAGGACAAAAGGAAGCCGTGCCGGCAAGACCATGGGCTCCTCCATGGTTCCATCGAAGTTGGGCAACCAGTCCACCGTGCCCTCGCCCAGCTCGCGCAGCATGAGTCCCGCGATGGGGGTAAGCCGCGCTTCCGTGTAACGCATGGCCGCGAAGGACTTGGGATCGTCGGGTGAGCCCCAGTTGCCCTGCCCGTCGATCAGCGGATAGCGGAAGGAGAAATCCTGCGCCAGCAGGACCATTGCCTCGTAACAGGCCGAATCCCCATGGGGGTGGAACTTGCCCAGCACATCACCCACCGTACGCGCGGACTTGCGGTGCCTGGACCCGGCGGAAAGCCCCATTTCCGACATGGAGAAAATAATGCGCCGCTGTACCGGTTTCAGACCGTCGCCGATACTCGGCAACGCACGGTCCAGGATCACGTACATGGAGTAATCCAGATACGCCGCCTCGGCATAGGTCTTCAGGGGTAAGGGCGTTACGCCCTTGAATTTGACCGGTTGTGTTTGTGCCATATTCCAATCGCGGCTGGAAAGCCGCTCCTACAATATTTGGTTCATGTCAATGGTCTTTTTCAATGGTGTCAGACACCATTGAAATCAGTTGAAGCTTCGCACGAGATTTCCCTTCTCTTCCAACCAGATACGCCGGTCCGGGGCGCGCTTCTTGCCCAACAACATGTCCATCAGCTTGTCGGTCTGGTCGCCACGTTTGACCGTGAGCTGGATCAGACGGCGGGTATCCGGCGCCATCGTCGTCTCGCGCAACTGGGCGGGACTCATTTCGCCAAGCCCCTTGAAGCGGGTGGTCGTGACCTTGCCCCGTATCTTGTCGGCTTTGATCCGCTTGAACACGGCATCTTTTTCCACTTCGTCCAGGGCGTAGAAGGTCTGGCGGCCCGCATCGATACGAAACAGTGGCGGCATGGCCACGAACACGTGACCCCTTTCCACCAGGGGTCGAAAGTGTTTCAGAAACAACGCACACAGCAGGGTCGCGATGTGCAAACCATCGGAATCGGCGTCGGCCAGAATGCAGATCTTGCCGTAGCGCAATCCGCTGATATCGCTCGCCCCCGGCTCCACACCGATGGCGATGGAAATATCGTGCACCTCCTGAGAACCGAGCACCGCCCCGGAATCCACTTCCCAGGTGTTCAGGATCTTGCCCCGCAGCGGCATGATCGCTTGTGTGTTTTTGTTCCTCGCCTGTTTGGCCGAACCGCCGGCCGAGTCGCCTTCCACCAGAAATAGTTCACTCTCGCGCACGTTCTGGGACAGGCAATCCGCCAGCTTGCCCGGCAGAGCCGGACCGGCCGTAATTCTCTTGCGGGTGACGATCTTGCCGGCCTTCAGGCGCGCCTGGGCCCGCTCGATGGCGATCTGGGCCACCGCCTCGCCCGCTTCCACGTGCTGGTTCAGCCACAGGCTGAACTGGTCCTTCACCGCGTTCTGCACGAATACCGCGCAATGGCGGCTTCCCAGGCGTTCCTTGGTCTGACCCGAGAACTGCGGATCATTGAACTTCACCGACAGCACGTAGGCGCAACGTTCCCACACATCTTCCGGGCTCAGCTTGACGCCCCTGGGCAGCAGGCTACGGATCTCGCAGAAAGCCCGCAGGGCGTCGGTGAGTCCGGCGCGCAGCCCCTGCACGTGGGTGCCGCCCTGTGGCGTGGGGATCAGATTGACGTAGCTTTCCGCGAGCAGTTCACCACCCTCGGCAATCCACGTAATCGCGTATTCCAGTTCCTGATCTTCTTCTACCAGCCGATTGATGAACAGCGGGTCGGGGATAATCTCCTGATCACCCAGTTCCGACAGCATGTAGTCATTCAGCCCGTCCTCATAACACCATTCGATCTCTTCTTTCGCTGACTCGTCGTACAGACTGAGGGTGAGACCCGGGCACAACACGGCCTTCGCCCGAAGCAGGTGTTCCAGACGCGGAATGGAAAACTTGACTGAATCGAAAAACCGGGGATCCGGCTGGAACCAAAGGGTCGTACCCGTATTGCGCTGGCCGACCTTGCCGACGATTTTCAGGTTCGAAACCTTCTCGCCATCGGCGAAGGCCATATGGTATTCCTTGCCGTCACGTCGCACCCATACTTCGAGTTCCGATGACAACGCGTTGACTACCGATACGCCGACCCCGTGCAAACCACCGGAAAACCGGTAGTTCTTCTGCGAAAACTTGCCACCCGCGTGGAGCTTGCAGAGGATGACTTCCACCCCCGGACGCTTTTCCTGGGGGTGTTTGTCCACCGGCATGCCACGGCCGTCGTCCTGGACCTCGACAGACCCGTCTTTGTTGATGGTTACATCGACACGTTTCGCGTATCCCATGATGGCTTCATCAACCGCGTTGTCCACAACCTCCTGAACCAGGTGGTTGGGTCGCGTGGTGTCGGTGAACATGCCGGGACGGCGGCGCACCGGCTCGAGGCCGCTGAGCACCTCAATGGAGGCAGCGTCGTAGGTATTGCTCATACAGTGCGAGCGTGCAGATCAGATCCGTTAATTTTCGAAAACGCACGCGCCGGGTTCGACGCGTGCGGGCACGCCCATTATAGCTAATCGAAGTCCGCCAGCAGCGCCGCCCCGGTGTCCGGGGCGACCGGGTCGGTCACATGCTCATAGACCGGGTGGTCCACCCCCACGGACAGGGCCGCGCCCTCCCGGGCGGCGGCGATCATCTCGGGGGTCAACTGGAAGCGGAGGAAGTGCACCGCGGACGTTTTCGCCCCGGTCGTACGTTCCAGGTCCTCATCGGCGATGGCATGGACCGGGTCGAACCCGGCCACCCGGACCCAGACCCGCTCCTCGATGCCCCGCATCCGGGCCAGTGCCCGCTGCCGCTCCGCCACATCGGCGTATTCGATGAGCATGGTGGCTTTGAGATTGTCACCGTCGGGGATCAGCGGATTGTAGACGCCCAGTTCCTCTTTGATTCCTTCGGATTCGAAGATGCGTTCAGTGCGCAGCATCTCCTGCACCTGGTACTGGATGGTCAGACGGTCTTCGAACAGCAAGGTCAGGTGCGGACCGATGTGCACGCGCCGCAGCCCCTTGTGCGCCATCACACGCGCACGGAAATCATCGCGCTGTTTCGCGTAGTCCTCCAGTGACAACAGATCCTCAACCTTCAACTTCTCCATGCCGTTTCCTTTGTCGCGGCTGGAAAGCTGCTCCTGGAAAGCCGCTCCTGGAAAGCCGCTCCTGGAAAGCCGCTCCTACAGCACGGTTCTTTGTAGGAGCGCCATTCGTGGCGCGAATCCTTTTACAAACCGTATGCATATCGAAACAGGGAAATCGGGTGCTCTGCTTTCGCGTCCGGCGAATCCATGCCCGCGGCAAGATGACGCCCCGCCAACGGGCAATCGCTCGAATAGTGATCGGCTTGCGCCTGTTGCATGCGTTTGATCACCGGACGACTGATCTTACGGGCGCAAGGATAGGTCTCCACTCGCACACCGTAGGTACCGTCGTGACCGGAACACCTCTCAACAGGGACCACCTGCGTTCCCGGCACCAGGTTCAACGCAGCCCGTGTTTTCAGTCCGATGTTCTGCACACGCTGGTGACAGGCCACCTGATAGCTCACCGTGCCCAGTTCCTTCACGAAATCCGTCTTGAGTTTCCCGGCAGCGTGCCGCAGCAGCAGGTATTCGAAGGGATCGTAATAGGCCTCGGCGACCTTTTTCACATCCCGATCGTCCGGATACATGAGGGGAAGGTCCTGTTTGAACATCAGGACACAGGAAGGCACCAGCGCCGTAAGATCCCAGCCTTCATCCACCAGTTTCACCAGCCGCGGGATATTGTGTTCCCTGGCGCGCGCCACGGACTCCAGATCACCGGTTTCCGTATGGGGCATGCCGCAACAACGCTCATCAGCAACCTGGCGGAATGGGACCTGGTTGTGCTTCAGGACTGCCGCCAGATCATCCACAATCCCAGGTTCGTTGTAGCGACAGTAACAAGTCGCAAAAATCGCCAACTTTCCCGTCGTCCCCTTCCCGGGCTCGGCAGCGGCCCCGTCCCAGACCACCGGTGCGCGCTGGGGATCGATCGGCGGCAGAGCGGCATCCCGGTGAATGCCCAAGGTCTTCTCCATCACGCCGCGTGCGGTGCTGTTCGCATTCAGCGTATTGACCAGCTTCACCACGCCAGGCAGCGAGGTGAGTTTTCCCATGCGATCGGTGTTGCTCAGACGCCGCCGCTGGCGGCTCACCTTCCCGTTTCGGAAATTCACCGCCTTCGCGCGCAACATGAGTTTGGGGAAATCCACGTTCCACTCGTGGGGCGGAACATAGGGACACTTGGTCATGAAACACATGTCGCAGAGATAACACTGGTCAACGACCTTCATGTAATCCGCTTTCGCGACACCGTCGATCTCCATGGTGTCGGATCCATCGACCAGATCAAACAGCGTGGGGAACGCTTCGCACAGGTTGAAACAGCGCCGGCAGCCGTGACAGATGTTGAAAACCCGCTCGAGTTCCGCGTTCAGGGCATCCTGGTCGTACCACTGGGGATCCTGCCAGGGGATCGGATGCCGTTGGGGGGCTTCGAGGCTGCCTTCTCGTCTGTGTTGTGCCATGCGGACGCCATCAATTGTTGCGCCGGTACCCGCGGGCACCGGTGCTTTCAGTTGGCCGGTTTCAGTTCAACCGTCGGGTCAACCGTCGAGATTGTCGAGGGCTTTCTGGAAGCGGTTGGCATGCGAACGCTCAGCCTTGGCCAGCGTCTCAAACCAGTCAGCGATCTCGTCGAATCCTTCGTCCCGGGCCGACTTGGCCATCCCCGGATACATGTCGGTATATTCATGGGTTTCACCGGCGATCGCCGCTTTGAGGTTGTCCGAGGTCGGGCCGATGGGCAGACCTGTTGCCGGGTCGCCGATTTCTTCCAGGTATTCCAGGTGACCGTGCGCGTGGCCGGTTTCACCTTCCGCGGTGGACCGGAACACGGTGGAAACATCGTTGTATCCCTCGATGTCCGCCTTGGCGGCGAAATACAGGTAACGACGGTTCGCCTGTGATTCGCCCGCGAACGCCTCCTTGAGGTTCTGTTCGGTCTGGCTGCCTTTGAGTGACATGCGCTTCTCCTGTGCGTGAATTCGGGTTGAGCCGAATGGACTATATTTAGACAAAGTCTAAAAGCGTCCGGCCACCCCTGTCAAGCGTGGAAAACCGAAGCCAGAGTTCGCCCTGAGCGACGCTCCGGACCCGAGCGGCGTGGATGACGGCCGTATTGACCCCCTTCAACACGAGTTGTAACGTAGCCGACCTTTCCCGAGAGACCCGCACGTGGCAAAAGACAAGACAAAAGACGGCGAAACGCCCATTAACTTCGAAAAGTCCCTGGACGAACTGGAATCCCTGGTCCAGAAGATGGAGCAGGGCGGGCTCACCCTGGAAGAATCCCTGGCGCAGTTCCAACGCGGTATCGAGCTGGCGCGCGCCTGTCAGAAGGCACTCAGCGAGGCGCAGCAACGCGTCGAAGTCCTGCTGGAAAAGGACGGCGAGCTTGGCGAGGCGCCCTTTGACCCTGAGCAACAGTAACCCCGACGCACGATTGACCGCTTACCGCGACCGGGTGGAACCCCGGCTGGAAGCGATCCTGCCCGACGAAAACACGCCCCCCGCGGAACTCCATGCGGCCATGCGCTATGCACTTCTGGGCGGGGGCAAACGTGTGCGCCCGCTGCTGACCTATGCCGCCGGCGAAGCACTGGATATCCCCGTGGAACGACTGGACCTGCCGGCTTGCGCCGTGGAAATCGTTCACGCCTATTCCCTGGTGCACGACGACCTGCCGGCCATGGACGACGATGATTTGCGCCGGGGCCGCCCCACCTGTCACCGCAAGTTCGGTGAAGCCACGGCCATTCTGGCCGGAGACGCGCTCCAGGCTCTGGCTTTTGAAGTCCTGGCACGGGACGCAGCCACCGGGACTGGTGCGGCCATGACTCTTTGTCTTGCCCGGGCCTGTGGCTCGGGCGGCATGGCCGGCGGTCAGGCCATGGATCTGGCCGCGGTGGGTCAGGGCCTTGACGTGGAACAACTGGAGGACATGCACCAGCGAAAAACCGGAGCGTTGATCCATGCCTCCGTCATGCTGGCAACGCTTCAGAATCCGGACCTCGATGAGGATGTAGCGGACAAACTGAGCGCTTTTGGGCGGCTGTTGGGCCTGGCTTTTCAGATCCGCGACGACGTTCTGGACGTGGAGGGAGACACGGACACCCTGGGCAAGATGGCCGGTTCCGACGAGGCCCGGGACAAACCCACCTACCCCGCCGCGGTGGGCCTGGAAGCCGCCCAGGCCCGTGCCGAGGCGCTCCTGGACGACGCGCTGGCCTGCATAGAAACGCTGCCCCCCTCGGCTGATCTGCTGCGCTATCTGGCGCGTTTTATCGTGGCGCGGGACCGGTAACGCCGTGTGTCTTGCCCGGCGTCCCAACGCTCTCCATAATCGGGGCCATGATCGGGGGCATTACCCGACCCTGAAGCCAGGCTGTTAACCCATGATCGATCCGGAACGTTACCCGCTACTGTCACAAATCGATGTCCCCGAGGACCTGCGGGCGGTGCCCGAGTCCCAACTGGGGCAGGTGGCCTCCGAACTGCGTGATTTTCTGATCGAATCGGTGTCGCGCAGCGGCGGGCATTTCGGCGCAGGCCTGGGTTGCGTAGAACTCACCGTGGCTCTCCACTATCTCTACGACACGCCGTTTGACCGGATCGTGTGGGATGTGGGACACCAGAGCTATCCCCACAAGATCCTCACCGGGCGCAAGGAA
>Ga0114950_10003708_pt1 | contig 11824 bp, 11 predicted proteins | sample N075metaG_FD_83503 | JGI IMG/M metagenome (GOLD analysis project Ga0114950, IMG submission 83503) | Deep subsurface microbial communities from Kermadec Trench to uncover new lineages of life (NeLLi) - N075 metaG | ecosystem: Environmental > Aquatic > Marine > Ocean trench > Sediment | place...
ATCGGGATTTCCAAGCAGGGGAATATCAGCCGCCGTGGTCGCCGTCAGCTGAGGATAGACGTAGGCAAAACGTGGCCACTGATTAAAATGGCCGTAGTTGAAGAAAAATTTATCCTGGGGTGTGACCGGGAAACTGAGCCCCAGCCGTGGCGAGATACGCGATTTCCAGGCATAGCCAAATGCGTCAAAAGTCTTGCTGTCAAATGCGGCGGCCATCCGGTCGTCGATAAAAAGATAGTCATCGGGATTGTCCATGACCAATTGCACTTCTTTGCCAGGCGCCCAAAAATCAACTCTGAGGCCGGCGTTAACGATCAAGCCGCGGTATTCGATCGTATCCTGAAAGTAAGCAGCTGAAGTGATCGGAGTCGCCGCAAAAATGTCTTGCGACGCAGCCAAAGTGCCCGGTTCGGGATCACCCAGACGGCCTTTCAAGTCAATCAGCTGCATTTCAGTAAGGCTGACTTCAAAACCGGTTTTGAACTTGTTCATCTGGGTGCTCATAAAGGAATACGAACCCTTGAGGGTGTATGCCTCCACGTAATGATCGTGCCAACGGTCGGCGCTGCCACTGAATTGCCGAGCTGGCGAGAGGCTGCCTGACAGGTTGTCACCATTGCGCGAGCTGTAGGTCGTGTAGTCATCATTGCCATTGACGTTGGAATGTTGCCGGCTCCAATTGCGACCCAAGGTGACTTCAAACCACGACGATTCGCTGAGTACCTGACGGTAGTACAATTGAGTCAGAATATTCTCGTTCGTAAAGACCAGATACTGGTCAAGGTTGTCCATAAACGGTTGCGGATATCCTTCACCCGGCACGCGGAAGCCCCCGCCGATGTTCACATTGCGCGTCATGTTGAAGTTGAGCTTGTGGCGCGGCGTCAAATTCCAGGTCCATTTCAACAGACCGTTCCAGTTGTTTTGTTGGCGCGGCGCCCAAAAATCCTTCTTGTAAATTGGCGACTGCAACTTGTTTTGGCGGCTATAAATCGGCAAATAGCCATCACGCATATCCACTGAGACGCTGGCCAAAACAAACTGCGTGCCGGGCAAGTTGATGCCGATAGCGCGCAAGCCAGCGCTGATTGGGTCGGGGCCGGAAAGCGAGCCTTTGATGATATCAATATTGTGAGGTTCTTCAAATGTCGTGAAGTCACGCCAATCCATAAAGTCGTTTTTCGGCGTGCGGTGACCAAAATAATCCCGTTTGAAACTGAAATTACCCGAAAGACGATCATTACCTTCCTTGGTCGTCACATTCACCACACCACTAACCGCTTGCCCGTACTCTGCACTAAACCCACCGGTCAACACTTCAATTTCATTGATGATGGACGGGTCGATATTGTATCCGTAGCCACCGCCGGCCAACGGGTCATTCACACTCATGCCATCGACGACAAACATCGTATCGTCGGCGCGCCCCCCGCGGATATGAATTTCATTGTCCTGCATCGTCACGCCAGGTTGCATGGCGATCATGTCCACCACACTGTCCAGCGCCATCGCCTCCATGGTTTTGGAAGTCAGAAAATGTGCGCTGCCCGTGCGTTCGACCTCGATCAAGGCGCGCTCAGCACCGATGACCAAGGGTTCCGCTAGAATGGCATGCACTTCAAGGTGGAAATCGAGGTTGATGACTTCGCCAGCGTGCAGGGTGACGGTTTTTTCGCCCAAACCGTAACTGATATAGCTCGCTTTTACGGTATAGGTGCCCGGTTGCAAGCCGCGCATGATATAAAAGCCGTCGGTGAAAGCCATCGTGCCGATGTTGGACCCTGAAATGTACACGTTCGTGTAGGGCATCGACTCGCCGGACTCTTCATCGAAGATGCGGCCCTTGATCGTGCCTGGGGCCACAGGCTGCGCCTGGGCACGGATCTTGGCTTGGGCCAGAGCGTCGCCGCCAATGAGCAATGTCATGACGATCATGACCAGAGTACTGAAGCGTCTCATCACGGGGTGCTGACCCCCATTTCGACATTCAGAAGGTGATCCAGAGCAATCAACACTTCAGGTCGGTCAAAGAATTCCAGCTGGATACTGACGCCGACAAAACGAGCCAACGGGTCAACCTCTTGCAAGGGCCTTCTGGCGGCAACGATCGGGTCAAAAGGCGGATCTCGATCAGTGTAACAGCGCAAACATTCTTCCATGCGATACAGTTGTTCAGTCCCAGCCAACAATTTCAGGCCGATGCCCCTGGCCGAAGAGGTGAAGGATCTCAAATCGGGCAGTCCGGCCACCTGACCCAACGCCTTTTTGCCGGCGATCAGCTTGAGGGCCGGAGCGGGACTACCGGTTGGGCTGAACCCCATCACATTTTGGCGGAAGGCGGCCGATATTTCACTGGTTGAACCCGTGATGGCTTTCGAGATCAACAGCAGGCGTCCCGGCGCGGCGCCGTCTTGCGGTTCAAGATAAGACTCGAGGGCGGCATCGCGCGCTGTTGCCGCCTTTAAAATATTGCTGGTGACCCCGCCATCGGCCCACATGATGGCCTCGAATTGACGCATTGATTCCAGGAGCACGAAATTGCGGTCGGGATATCCTAACCAGAAGTCGTACAGGTCCCAATTCCCGGCACCAAAACGAGCATCCAGATATTCATAATACAGGGCTCGGCCCAAGCTGCTCGAGTTGTCCTGAATAAACAGGATATTGCTCCGCGGGGCCCGCACGTCCCAAGTGTAAGTCAATTCAGCGGTCGAGTTGCTTTCGTCAGATGTCCGCACGCGAAAGGTCGTCAAACCCGCAGGAATGCCACTGACAAACACCTCAAATTCGCGGATTTCATGTGAGGTGGGGTAAGGCACACGCACCCAATTGACCAGCGGGTCGGCTAACGGGTCATCAACATCATAAATTTCCGTGGGGTCACCAGGTGCGACCGTGTAAGTGTAAAAGTCGTCCATCGTTTCAACGCCGTCGAGATCCACGGCAAACAGACGGAAGTTGCACGCGCCCCAATTCCAATAGGTAGTGTCTGGCGTCGCCCCACCGGAAGTGATCTCACGCTGCATGTTTCTCAGCGGATCAAAGTCGGATTGGAAATTCACCACCGGCGGAAAGTTTTTCAGAGGGATGAATTGCACCAAAGTATCGCTCAAGGCGCCTCGGTCATCTTCACACACGATATAGAAGGTCGCGTCGGCGTTGCCCTGATCATCAGTCGTGAAGGTCATGGTCGTGTCGGTACTGGTGGTTGTATCCCAGATCGCTTCGACGGCCCCATTCAAATGGATCGAAACAAAATACCGTTGCACCCAACCATCTGTGTCGGAACCATACCATGAGAACTTGCGCTGAAAATAGCTGGTTGGGTTCAGATCACCGCCGTCGACCGACGAGACGGACATCCTCATCACCGGCGGCCGGTTGGCTACCGAATCCGGATCAAATGGGTCATTCGGCCGGCAACCAGAGCTCAATAGCAGAATCGACATCATCACCGTGATGACCGCAGCAGGAAAAATCACCAGCTTGCTGACAGTCCCACCATGTTCCTTCAGGTACAGCCATTTTTTCATTTTATGATCACCAGCTTCCCTCGTTGGATTTCACCGGTATCGCTGTTCTTCACCACGTAGATATAAAGGCCACTGGCGATCACCCGATCGAAATTAGTCAACAGATTCCAACTGTGCTGGCCACTGGTGGGCTCATCATGGTCGATTGTCTTGACCAACTCACCGACCAAAGAGAACACTTGAATTTGACACCTGGCCGGCAGTCCGGTAAACCAGATTTTCCGGCTCAGCTCTTGTTCTCCCAAGCGGCCATCGAACAAGGATCCCGCCCGATAAGGATTGGGGTAAACTCCGATGGTGCCTTCAGAACTCGACTGAAACGGTGCCGAGCCCGGGTAGACCAGTTCGCTATTTTCGTTGAAGCCGCTGCGGAATTCGGGCAACCCTTCTTCTTGATCTGGCGCGCTGAAAGAAATCACGGAATACCAATAAGGAAAACCGTCGAGCAAGTCAGTGTCTTTATATTCACGCTCGCCAAAAGAATTGAGCGGCGGCAAGCCGGTATCAAAACCAATGCCGTCAATTTTGTCGAATTCCGCCACTAGAGTCGCGATGTCTTCGGGATTTCCACTGATGGATTCGCCTTGGTAACGGAAAATACGATATCCTTGAAAATCTTCGCGGCCCGTCACTTCGCTGATGTGATGCTCTGGCGACCTCGCACCGTCATCCTTGGGCAACGGGTCTCCACTGCTGTCGAGTGAATCGCCAGGGGCCCAACGCAGGATGATTGAGTCACTTTCGTAGCTGAATTTCAAACGCGGCGAGGGCGGTCCGCCCAGAATCGTGAAGCCTTCGTCATAAGCTTTTTGGGCCACTCCGCTGTTGGCAATCAAGCCCAGAGAATCAAAGCCGGCCACAAAAGCAAAGGTCACTTTCAGGCTGTCTTGGGCCGCCAAAAACTTGAAGGGTCCGGTGGTCAACAGGCCGCTGCGGTTAGACGTTGCGCCGTAATCAACGCCTTCGATTTCGCCAACCGCAAAAAAACCATTACTCATAACCTGGTACTTGCCAGGTAAAAAATCGCCCAATACATCGGGATTTTCATAGGTGGAATCTTCGTTTGGAACTTGGCGAAAGGTCCACGAATTGTAAGACACCGGCGGCTCGTCCATATCTGGTTCAACGTCGGGTTTGGTGCCCAACAATCGGACGCCAATCCAGCTGGTGGCCAATCCTTCGTCGCCATCGGCATCGTGTTCGCTCATCATCCAGATACGGTTGTCGCCTTCAACGGAATATCCTTCAGGCACCCACTCTTCTGGGCCCCAACCGCCATTGACATCATCATAGTAGTCCCAACGATCGTCGGCTTGGGGATCATAAGGATTTCGCAATTCCGTATTGCCCACCGTGGTATCGGTCCACATCCCCACGTAGAGGTCGGTCAGAATGTCGTTGGTATCGTTGATGATGGTGTAATCAAGAATCACAAAATCATCGGCAAACGGACTCGACCAAGCCAAAACCCGCAAAATGATTTTGAGACCGATGGCGGTGTGGCTTGTCACATCAGTGCGGGAATCGTTGAAAGCAAATTCGAAATGTTGCGTCGCCAAGGCGCGGCTATTGTAGACAAAGCCGTCGGCGGGGTCGAAGTTTTGCAGGTTGGTCCACAACTTAGTCTTAAAAATGCTTTCGGGCAGATCATTGTATTCGCGCGACTGGTCGCCCTCTTGCAAATTCGCCGCGTCTTGCGCACCAGTTGAAACCAAGGTGTCGCCGGCAGCCGTCACGGCGCCAATCCAGATGCCACCTTTGAAGAGATGTTCCGTATTGCTATTGAGAGGGTATTCCCCCGAGGGCATATTGGGTTCACTAAATGAGTGGCCGATATAGCCTAGGTTGGTGACAAAGAGCCCGATCAATCCCGCGTCCGTAAACTTGTCAACTTCCGGCCTGGCGAAGACATGCTGGTGCTCGGTGGCGAGCAATAAGCACACAACCAAGATGATCTTCATGAGTCGACGGAATGACTGCAAACCAAATCACTTTCCAAAGAGCCAAAGAGCCAAAGAGCTAAAGAGCCCAAAGAGTTGAAAAAGTGGGACCGCCACATGGTGCAAGGTCCAGACGTAATCTCAAAGCTGTTGTCAGGGGGATGAAATTTAGCCTGTATCAGGTCCCTATGTCAATCTGGGATTGATATTTGACCGGTTTATGTGCCAACATGATCTTGAAATTTCAACTTCGATCACATTCACCGGATGATCAATCATGCCCGCCTATTCACTGAGCACAACTTTGGACCTGAAAAGACGATTTTGGCGGTGCACCGAAATATTCTCAGATGCCAGCTGCGCCTTCCTCTTGGACAGTGGCATGGACAGCGCGCGTTTGGGCCGATTCTCCTATTTGGGCGGGCAACCTTCGGCGCTGATCAGAGGCTGGCGCACCCAGAGCGATGGCCCAACCATGCGTTTGGAGATCCAGACTTGGCGCGAACCCTCCGGTGCGGTAAATCCAACCGCAAAAATCCGCAATTTTCACGGCGACCCCTTTGTCGCCCTGCGAGAAATCCAGAAGGCCTATCGGGTCGACAAGCCACACCCGGCAGCCCCTTTCACTGCTGGCTTGGTGGGCTTTTTTGGCTACGAAACAGCCTACGCCATCGAAAGCTTACCCGACACTGGGCTTGATGATCTGGAACTGCCAGATTTTGCCTTCATGGTGGTCGACGAAGTGCTGGTTCGAGATCACCACACCGAGCAAACCTGCTTGCACCTGATCGGCCGCGGTCCTGACGCCAAGTTAGCCGCCGAAAAACGAGTCGCTTGGTGGCGCGCCCAGCTGTCAAAACTTCCCCACGATGAAGCCTCGACACCCGCTCGTCCAACCGCAGCACCGGTGCGAGCCCACTTCACTCGCGAGCAATACATGGCCGCGGTCGCACGTTGCCAAGAGCACATTTTGGCGGGCGATGTGTTCGAAGTCTGCCTCACCCATCGGCTGGAAATGGACCTGCATGGCACCGCCTGGAACCTCTACAAAATCCTGCGCCAAATCAACCCCGCGCCCTTTGCATCCTTCTTGCAATTCCCTGATTTTAAAGTGGTTAGCGCCTCTCCGGAGCGTTTTCTGCAACTCGACACCGAGCAAAATGTCGAGAGCAGGCCCATCAAAGGGACTCGGCCACGAGGCTCCAGCAGTGCTTCTGATGAGATCATTAAAGAGGAACTCCGCACCGCCAGTAAAGACCGCGCTGAAAACATCATGATCGTCGATCTGGTGCGCAACGATTTGGGCCGAGTCTGCGAAATTGGCAGCGTGAAGGTACCAGAAATGTTGACGGTCGAAACTTATGCTACGGTCCATCAATTGGTCTCTACAGTGCAAGGAAAATTGCGGCGAGAATTCGACGCTTTTGATCTGGTGCGCGCCTGTTTTCCCGGTGGCTCGATGACCGGCGCGCCCAAGGTGGCGGCCATGAAAATCATCGACAGCATTGAGCCCGTGAAACGTGGGGTGTACAGTGGCGCCATCGGCTTCATCGATCATGCGGGCGCCATGGATTTGGGCATGGTGATCCGCACCATTGTTTGCCGCCAAGACGTCGCCACTTTTGGCGTCGGTGGCGCCATTGTCGCTGACAGCGATCCCGGCGCCGAGTATGATGAGACCATGGACAAGGCTCGCGCGCTGATCGCTGCCATCAACAGTTTGAGTGAGGATAAGAACCAAGGAGAAAATTGATGGCCTACATCGCCTATCCCGATCCTGAAGCGATTGCGGCGAATGACCAGGTGCCTGACGACGACAATATTTTGCGGATCCATGGCGTGCACAGCGCCATGATCAAACTGCACTACGATATGTACCGGGAGTTGATGTACAGCCAAGGACCCCTTTCCCGGAAGCAACGAGAGATGATTGGCGTCACTGTTTCGGCCCGCAACGCCTGCCGATACTGAATTGTCCACCACGGGGCGGGTCTCCGTAGATTGTTGACAGCAGCGAAGATGGACGCATCTAAGCAAGATTTGCTCTTGATTGCGCTGGAGCACGACCACACCCAGGTCAGCCTCGACTCCCTGGACCGCGCGATCTTGGATTATGCGGTGAAATTGACGGCCACACCCAAGGACATGACCGCGGCAGACGTGGATGAATTGCGCGACAATGGTTTGGACGACCGCGGCATCCACGATGTGTGCGCCATCACGGCCTATTTTAACTTTGTCAATCGCATGGCCGATGGGCTGGGAGTCGAGCTGGAAAGCTAGGTTTTGGCGGTCACTTTGTGCACCTTTTGACACCGCGGACATTTGGCCCCGGGCGAAGCAAAGTTGGGCGGAATTTTCAAAACGGTACCGCAATCGCAACTGATGCGCTGGTAACCATCCTGTTTGTAAAAGAAATCATCGACTTGGCGAGCCTGAGTGCGTTGACTCGCTGTTGATTTTGGCTGGCGCACGGCCTGAGGCTGGCCCTTCACCTGTGTCTTGCCCTCAGGTTGGTCAGCCAAAGCCGAGGCCGGAATCACACCACTGCGCCCTTGAGTCACCTGGCGAAAACTCGCGTCATAGTCCGCAAAACTGCCGCCCGCCATGCTCCGTAATATCTTGATGCGCTGATCAATGGGCGGATGGGTGCTCGTGCCGTTGGCCGCAATCCCTTGGGCGCGTTTGAGGGGATTGATGATGTACATCGGAGCGGTGGCGCTGGTCACACCGCCCAACTTTTGCGGCGCGCGGCTGATTTTCTCCAGCGCACTGGCCAGACCTTCGGGATAACGAGTGAACGTGGCGGCCGAAGCATCGGCCAGATACTCGCGTTTGCGGCTGACGGCAAAATAGATCAACCGGGCCAAGATGGGCGCCAGAATCATCAGCACAATGGCCACGATGGCAATCAGACCTGAGTTGTCGTTGCCGCCATCACGCCGGCTGCGACTGCGCCCCCCGCCAAACCACATGCTGCGCAAGCCGACTTCCGACAAGATCACGATGGCGCCAGCCAGGACGCCGGCAAAGAGCATCAACTGGATGTCGCGGTTGCGGATGTGAGCGATTTCATGGGCGATGACGCCCTGCAACTCGTCGCGGGTGAGTGTGTGCAACAGCCCGCTTGTCACCGCGACCGACGCATTCTCAGCCCGGCGTCCGGTGGCAAAGGCATTGGGCGCATGATCATCGATGACATAGATGGCCGGCATTTTGGGCAGGCCCGCGGCGATGGTCATTTCTTCGACGACGTTGAACAGGATGGGCAGGTCAGCTTTCTCGACCCGTTTGGCACCTGCGACCGAAAGCATGACGTGGTCGCCCTGGAACCAGGCCGCCAGCGTCATCACGCCCCAAACCACCAAGGCCAAGGCGAGGCCGTAGGGGCCGCCACCGCGCCCAATAAAATATTGACCACCAAACCAACCAAGGCTGGCGAGCAGCAAGGCGGTGGTCAAGACAAGCAAGATGGACTTGCGTTTGTTGGCTGCGATCTGTTCCCACATGCCGTTTAGCTGAAGTCCACTTTGGGGGCTTCACGTTGGGCGGCGTCTTCAAGTTCAAAGAATGTTTCGATCGCAAAATTGAACATGCCGGCGATGATGTTGCCGGGGAACATCTGCACTTTATTGTTCAGACGCATGACAACTTCATTATAAAACTGGCGCGCAAAACTGATCTTGTTTTCGGTGCTGGAGAGCTCTTCCTGCAAAGCCAAAAAATTTGTACTGGCCTTCAGGTCAGGATAAGCTTCACTGACCATCAACAAACGCCCAAGTGCCGCCCCCAAACCCGCTTCGGCGGCCATCCGGCCCGCCAAGTCTCCGCCACCAGTGCCGCCACCAGCGCTGCCGACTGCGGCGCGAGCTTTGGTCACTGCTTCGAGGGTTTCGCGCTCGTGACTCATGTACCCTTTGACTGTTTCCATCAGGTTGGGAATCAGGTCATAGCGCCGTTTCAATTGCACGTCGACCTGCGCCCAAGCCTCTTTGACCTGATTGCGCAAGCCCACCAAAGAGTTGTAAATGCCAATCACCCAAATGACGGCCAGAACGATCAAACCCAGGATGATCAACAGTGGCAACGTAAACATCTTCATTCACCTTTCGCGGGGAACATCTCGTGCAAAAAACGGCGGACTTGCGGTTGAATTTGCCAACCCTCGGCCTCCAGGTCACGGGTCAGCACCGACAATTCCTGATCGTCAAACCAGACGCCACAACCATCGGGGCAACTGTCCACAAGTACCCGGGAAGCTGGGCCAATATTCACCTTTTTCATTTTTTTCGTGCAGATGGGACAATTACGCAAGGCTTCAGAGGTTGTTGCGGCGATCAACGGTGCGACGCGCTCTTGATCCAGCAGGAGTTCCAACTCGCCACGATCAAACCACACGCCTTGGCATTCGGGGCAAAGGTCGAGTTCGATTTCTGCGTACTCGACCACATAGGTTGCCACCTGACAAACAGGGCATTTCACAAGGTCAATCCTTCCCGTGTGCCCTCACAGGCGCCGCACGTGTTCCTGTTCTTTGGCCGTCAACGCAGCCACCACCAGATCATAACTGTGATCCATGAGCTCTTTGGCCAGGTCAAAGTCTACCGATCCGCCCATCTCCAAACCATGCCAATGTTTTTTGTTCAGGTGATAGGCGCCATTTATGCCGGCATGCTCTTCCCGCAATTTTTGCGAGCGTTCAGGATCACACTTGAGCGAGATCACCACCGGATTTTCTTCCCAAGCCATCAAGCCAAACATTTTGCTTACCACCCTAAAAACCATCACCTGTGGACCAAAGGGAAACTCTTCCACAGAGCCCGATTTTTCCAACATATAATCGCGCAACTTTTCCATCAAAGGATCCAAATCACGTGGCTCGCCTGTTTCTCTTTTGGCTGTCATCTCAACCTTCAGTCTCGCGTTCGGCGACGTGGGCGCCAGCCCGATCTGCCCAATACCAGATAGACTCTACCAATTGTTCGGCAGAATAAACACAAAAAGTCCCGCCGGGTCTTTTTAGCATGTTACGGGCCATGGTCAGCGGGTCCATCGGTTCTTCGGCGGTCGGTCCGGCCAACAGGCAAACCACTTCCCAGTCAAAATCGCCGCTGCGCACACCGTCGTTGGCCAACAGCGTCGCTGACGAGGACAATACGATCGCCGCATAAGCGGCCACCTCGCGTTCTCCCTCGGCAACCACCCTCACAAAACCCTCTTCACCAGTTTGGCGCCGGTCGAAGGTCGCATGCAGAACCGTCTCTTGGGTGACGCGCACCGTGCCCGAAACAAATCCTGCCGGGTCAACCGGAACAATGACAACCTCACTCAAATCGGTCCGACCAGTCCCTGGGCGACGCTCGTCCCACTGGTCAGCAACCAAGGCGAGCAATTCACCGGCCGAGCCGCCAAACCAAGTGTGTTTGCCGCCAGGCAGGTGCCGTCCAGCGGCAAAATCGCTCCAACCGAGCTTCAGGTCCGCCGCCGTGGGCCCCTTGTGATCATTTTTCAAGACGTGAGCCTCCAGTTGTACTATTTTGCTGCAGGCAGAGAATGAACATCCAGCGCTCACTCATCCCCCAAGGAGCCATCATGACCTACTCCGCCAATGAAAAGCAACTCATACGCGATTGCGAAATCGGCGAAGGCACCAAAATCTGGAATTTCGTGAATATGTACGGTTGCCAAATTGGTCGCGACTGCATGGTCGGTCATTTTGTCGAGATCCAGGAAGGGGTCAAGATTGGCGACCGCACGCGGATTCAAAGCCACACCTTCATTTGCGATCTCGTCGAGATCGGCAGCGACGTTTTTGTCGGCCACGGTGTGATGTTCATCAACGATACGATGCCGCCACAATCTGAAAAAGAAAAGTGGTTGCCGACGACCATCGCCGACGGAGCCAGCCTCGGTTCCAACTGCACCATCATGCCGGTGCGGGTGGGCAAAAACGCCGTCGTCGGGGCCGGCGCCGTGGTCACCAAAGATGTGCCCGATGGGGCCATCGTGGCCGGCAACCCAGCGCGAATTCTGCGCTTCAAAGACGGCTACGGTTCCGCGAAGTGAAGCCAATAAAACCATACGCGAAGGCGACTCTTTGCTTGGCAATATTGCTGACGACTGCCGCCCAAGCGGCTGAGCCCAAGACTGCCGCCCACGATACGACTTTCACGATCTTGCCGACGCTGACGGTCAGCGGCGAGCAGGCTGAATTGCCGAGTCCCGACAAGACACGCATCGACGCCCCAGCAATCAAGATGCAGGATCCCGGTTCGTTGGCCGATGTGGCCGGACTCATCCCATCGGCGCGAGTGGCGACCAACAGCCGTGGCGACACCCACCTGATGATCC
>Ga0114950_10003709_pt1 | contig 11822 bp, 11 predicted proteins | sample N075metaG_FD_83503 | JGI IMG/M metagenome (GOLD analysis project Ga0114950, IMG submission 83503) | Deep subsurface microbial communities from Kermadec Trench to uncover new lineages of life (NeLLi) - N075 metaG | ecosystem: Environmental > Aquatic > Marine > Ocean trench > Sediment | place...
CCGATCGGCGAGACCCCAGAAAACGTGAAGACCCGAGCCGCCGAGGCGGGCATCGACCTGCCCAACACCGGCGGTGGGTCCCAGGCCATCCTGATGGTCACCGGCAGCCTGCTGCTCACCAGCGAGGTCCTCGCCGACAATCGCCCGGTCCTCAGCGCCCGCGACAAGGCGACCGGCGAGCTCCTGGGCTCGGTGGAGCTTCCGGCGCCGGCTCAGTACGGCATGATGACCTACCTGCACGAGGGACGGCAGTTCATCGTGGTGCAGATCGGCGGTCCGGACTATCCGAGCTCGCTGGTGGCGCTCGCCCTCCAATGACCGTCGGGCGGCAGCTGAAAACATGCGGTGGGGGACGCGGGCGCGGCATCGCGCCCCCGCAGCCGTGACCCGTTGAAATATCCGGGCTAGAGAAGGAGAGGCTGATGCGCACAGACAGCAGATGGTCCACACTCGCGACGTTCGTCGCAGCTCTTGCGGCCGTGGCCGTCGCAGGCTGTGCCCCGCAGGAGACCGCGTCGGAGGACCCGAGCGGTGAACAGATGCCTCCGATACAGGCGAGCCAGGGGCAGGAGCTCTTCGGCCATTACCAGGGGCCGGAGCCTTTCCCCAGGCCCTTGCCCGACGATCTGCACTCTCACGACGGGTGGACCTGGGGGTCGGTGGCAGCGGTGTTCGCCGAGAGCTCGGACCGGATTTGGATCGCCCAGCGCGGCGAGTTGCCGCTCCCGGAGGGCGCCGACCCGTGGACACCCTACAGTCTGTTGAATCCCTCCCGGGGGAGTGCGCCCGCCACTACTGATGGGATCAACTCCACGTGTCGAGAGACGGGGAACCTGCGCGGCTACGAGAGGCGATTTCTCCACGTCATCTTCGTCGTCGACAGCGATGGCAATCTGGTGGACGAATGGCCGCAGCACGATGCGCTCTTCGGGGCGCAGCCTTGCGGGCGTGGGCCGCACAAGATCAAGATCAGCCCCTACGACGCCGAGAAGCACGTTTGGGTCATCGACGACCAGCTCCACGTGATCTACAAGTTCACCCAAGAAGGGGAGTTGGTGCACACGCTCGGCGAGCTGGGGGTGCAAGGACGCGGCCCCAACAACTTTGACCGTCCGACAGACATCGCCTGGCTTCCCGATGGGACGTACTTCATCAGCGATGGGTACGGAGGCACCCGGGTGGCGAAGTTCGACGCCGACAACAACTTCATCATGGACTGGGGCGGACCCCCCGCCGATCCGGCCAACCCCGGCCCGAACGAATTCAACACCGTCCACAGCATCGCCATCAGCGCCGACAGGAGGCTCTACGTCGTCGATCGCGCCCACGCTCGGATCCAGATATTCGACGAGAACGGCACCTTCCTGGACATGTTCTCGACCGGCCCGCGAGCCAGCTCCCGACCGTACGCCCACGAGATCCTCCGTGACAGGGAGACCGGAGAAGAGTTCATCTGGGTCGCGGACGGTGGAACCCATCGAATCCTGAAATACGATCTGGACGGAAACTTCCTCTACGGCTGGGGCGGTCAGGGCGGGCGACCCGGCCAGTTCAACGGCCCCCACTCGCTCACCGTCGATCCGGACGGCAACCTGTACACGGCGGAGGTGTTTGCCGGCCGCGTCCAGAAGTTCGTCCCGCGTCCGGGTGCCGACCCCGCGAAGCTGGCGGGGCATCAGCTACGCGAATGGGACTGAACGCGACGGGCAACCCCCCTCTGTTTCCGTGGACAGGACGAGCCGCGTCGCCCTAGGATGCTGATAGTCGGTCTTCGCTCCGACGAGGTCGCACCTGCGGTGCTTCCGAACATGCCGAGGTTCCCATGAAGACACTCGCCCGCACGCTCTGCTGCTTGATGCTCACTTTCTTCGTCGCCGGGCTCGATTCCGGCGCCCTGGGCCAGCCCCAGAGAGGTGGCGCTGAAGGCCGCCGTCAACGGCAGATGCGCCCGGTGATCCGCGGCACCGAATACGCCGTCTCCTCGATGAGCCAGTTCGCGACCCGCGCCGCTGTGCAGATACTGGAAGCGGGCGGTAACGCCTTCGACGCGATCGTCGCCGGACACGCCGTGCTGGCGTTGGTCGACGCCGACTCCAACGGCATCGGTTCCGACGCGGTGATCCTCCTCTACGACGCCGAATCGCGCCGCGTCGTGTCCGTCGACGCCGAGGGCACGGCCCCACAACTGGCCACGATCGACTGGTACAACGAGAACAACAACGGCGAGATTCCGCGCAGCAACGGTTTGCTGTCGGCCACCGTGCCGGGGATGGTCGACGCCTGGTACACGCTCCTCGACCGCTGGGGCACGATGACCTTCGAGGAGGTGCTGCAGCCAGCGATCGAAGTGGCGGGAGAGGGATTCCCGATCAGCGAGTCCTTCGCCCGCGCCTTGGGCTCGCGCAAGTTGGCCCAGTACCCGAGCAGCGTGAAGCTCTACAGCCCGGACACTCCCCGGAAGGCAGGCGACATCTTCCGCAACCCCGACGCCGCGCGCACCCTCGAGCGGTTGGTCGAAGCCGAGCAGGCGGCCGCCGGGCAGGGACGCAGGGCAGCATTGCGCGCCGCGCGTGACCTTTTCTACAAGGGCGACATCGCCCGTGAGATGGCTACTTTCGCCGAAGAAAACGGCGGCCTGTTTCGCTACGAGGACTTCGCCGAATACAGCGTGAGGGTCGAGGAGCCCGTGTCGGTCGACTACCGCGGCTACCAGGTCTACAAGAACCCCTCGTCGAATCAGGGGCCCGCCGAGCTCTTTGCGCTCAACATCCTCGAGGGCTATGACCTCGCGGCGATGGGGCACAACAGCGCCGAGTACATCCACACCAGCGTCGAGGCCACCAAGCTGGCGTTCGCCGACCGCGAGTTCCTCGGCGACACCGACTTCGTCGACATCCCCTACGACGCGCTGCTGTCGAAGGAGTACGCGGCGCAGCGCCGCGCGCTCATCGAGCCCGACAGTGCCTCCCACGAGTTCCGCCCCGGCGATCCGTGGACCTTCCTGTCGCAGGAGCCGGGCTGGTTGCCCCGCCGGCACGAGAACGGCGAGGGCGAATTCGAGGGCGACACGAGCTACATCGCCGTCGCCGACGCCGACCGCAACATGGTGACGATCACCCCGAGCAACCACAGCGGCTGGGGCACCGGCGTCGTGATGGGCGACCTCGGCTTCGTCTTTAACTGCCGCGGCGACTACTTCTCGCTGGTGCCTGGAGAGCCCAAATCGCTGGCCCCGGGGAAGCGGCCACGCAGCACGCTACAAGGGACGCTCGTGATGAAGGATGGCGAGCCTTTCCTGGTTACCGGTAGCCCCGGGGGCGACGACCAGATCATGCGCACGATCCAGACGTTGCTCAACATCGTCGATTTCGGCATGAACGTGCAGCAGGCGATCGAGGCGCCGCGCTGGGCGACGCGCAGCTTCCCATCGTCGGTCTTCCCGCACAACATGAGCCTGGGCGTAATGTCGGTGGAAGACCGCATCCCCGAGGAGGTTATCGACGAGCTGCGGGCCAAGGGCCACGAGCTCTCGATCAGCGCCGGTTGGTCGAAGGGCGCCAACGGGGCAATTTTGTACGATGCCGCCACCGGCGTGTACAGCGCCGGCGCCGATCCGCGCGTGGAAGCCTACGCCTGGGCGCGCTAACCGCGAGATATCTCAACGGGTCACGGCGGCGCGGAACCAAGGCCCTGCCGGCAGGATTGGCGACGATCTCGACCTCGCGTGGCTATTCGCCCGGCAACGGCTCGATTCTCACGTCATCGACCCACACGGTACCCGGCGCCATGACGTTCAACTCGAAGCGGATGTTGCTGTAGTGCGCCGGCACCGTGTAGGTGTAGACGAACTGGTGCCAGCTGTCGTCCGTTGTCTCGGCGTCGATGATCTCTCGGATCGCGCCTGAGCCTCGAGGAGCTCGAGATCGTGGGGCTGCTACCGCCGTTCCATTCGCTCCTGGTAGCGGGCGCCGCTCAGCACGCCGGAGAGCGAGTAGTTGCCTTCATGGCAGGCATATTCGTAGAGCAGGTCGTCGAAGCGCTTGAAGGGAACCTGACCTCCCCAGACGCTGGTGTAGGTCGTCGGGTCGTCGATCGTGAACTCGTAGAGGATGGTGTCCTCGTCGACGCGGGTGAAGCGCTCGATCACCTTCTGGTCTTCCGACGGGGGGACGCCGCGGAACGGATGATCGGGATTGAGGTTGGTGGTCTCGACCACCAGCGTGTCTCCTTCCCAACGACCCCATGAGTCACCGAACCACGGACGGATGTCCTGGGGCAGCGATCGGGGCTCACCCAGCCGAATGATCCGTACGTCGTGCACCATTTCCACCAGGATCATCACGTAATCGGCGTTTTGCACGATCGTGTAGTTGTTGTTGTACCAGTAGTTGGGGAGCATCGGCGGACCGGCGCTGGAGCCGAAGGAGACGATGCAGCGCGAGGCAAGAGGTAGGTTTTCCGGGTTGTCGTAGTCACCGAACTGCCTACTGAATGCCCGCCGCTCTTCGACCCGGCGCCGTCCCTCGGGGGTCAGCGCCGGCACGCGGCCGTCCGGCGGATTGGTGACCAGCGAGCTCCTCGGCTCACCATTCACCACCGCCACCCGTTCCCCGGGCTCTCTGTAGACTTCGTTGTAGCAAGACGTCGGCGAATCGATGCAGATCGGGTTCGTACCGCCCTCCGGAGGCGGCGGGCGGTTCGGGTCGCTCGGCGCCGCCCTTTCGATGACGATTTGCGCCTGGCCCGATTCGATCTCGGCAACCTCTTCCCACGTAAGAACGGGGCCCCGGTCGCGGGGGCGCGTGAAGGGGGTAAGGGTTGCGTTGGTCCAGTTCCCCTGCAGATCCGGATGACCGTACGCCGTCCTCGGCACTTCCCATTCTCCGGTGTCGGAGGCGGGAGTCTGTGCGGCGGCGGGGACCAACCGCGCCCCCGCGAACAACGAAAGCGCTACCGCGGCGATCACGCAGAACCTGAGCGGAAGCGAGGTAGAGAGATTCGCGTTCATCGTTCCTCCTCCGAGCCAACGGGCGTTTTCCGAACGTGCCGGTACACTAACCCCTCCATGAGCTCCGTGTCAGGGACAGCCCTCAACCCTTGACTACCGCGATCAACGAGCGCTCCAGCAAGCCCTCGTCGATGCCGGTGAGGACAGCGACCTTCCTGCGCTGGTCGTCGTCGTAGACCTCATCGCCGTCGACGGCTCGCAGCTCCGCCTCGTGCCGCTCGCGGGCGCGCAGGATCGCGTCGCAGGTGGTGCGGAACTGATCGGTCACATCGTCGCAGGTAACGACCGAGAAGCCGGCGCGCTCCGCCAACTCTACGGGTGAGCCATCGGCCAGCGCGTCCATGGGCACCAGCTCTTCGACCCGTTGCTCGGCCGCCGCTGACAAGCCGGCCGGCGTATGGACGATGTAGCCGGCCATGCGTCCGTCAGGCCGCATCACCCGGTGGCATTCTCTCAGCCCGGAGAGCTTGTCCTCGATTCAGCAGAAAACGTCGGCGTGGGCGACGGCGTCGAAGGTAGCCGAACGGAACGGGAGCTCGACGACATCGGCGGCGACCACCCCGCTCCTTGCCCCCATACCGAGGTCGGCGAAGACCTGCTTTGCCCCGGCCAGAGCGTTGAGCGGGATGTCGGTGCAGGTAAGCTGGCAGCCGCTGGAGTCTGCCAGCAGTGAGCCTGGCCAGCCGCGCCCGGCGCCAACGTCAAGTAACCGGCGGTCGGGGCACAGCTCGAGGAAGTCGAGCAAGGCGCTGGCCTGCTCGATCGTGGTGAAACCGTTGAGCCCGACCTCGTGCCCGAGCACCTCGCGCTCGACCTGCCGCGCCGGGCCTGATTGAAGGCGCCCATACCTGCCGACGAAGAACTCGCGTTCGGATTGCTTTCCCCGGCTCGGCGGCATGATGGGTACCCTCGACTTCGTTGTTCAGGCTCGCTCGTCGCCCGACATTGCAGACGCTCGGCCGCTACTCCAGACCAAGCGCCCAGCGGATGCCTCCGACGAGGTGGGCTCGGAACACCGGGTCGCTGCTCCAGATGTCGTCACGATGGCCAAGCGACGTGTAGAACGATCGTCCCTCGCCGAAGTCCTGATACCAAGCTTGAGGATAATCGCCGCCCGGCTCCATGTCTTCGAGCCCCTCGAGGTCGGTTTGCGCGGTGTCGACGCCGATGAACCCACCGCCATCCCGCACGAAGTCGATCAGGGCACTTCGCTGCGGGTCCGTAAGGGGCAGGTTTCCGTTGGTCATCATCATGACACCGTCGAACCGGGCCAGGTATTCGGCGTCGATGATCGAGAGACTGACGGCTGTCTTCGATTCATGACCATTGTCGATGTATCAGCAGAAGTTCGAGCCCACGTTTCTCAACGGGATGCTACTGCGGGAGCGACGCACCCCGTTGAGAAATGCGGGCTGGATCAGCGGTTGTCAGGTTACCCGTCCGGCAGGGCGAAGGCGATCAGGCCGCGGTCCCACGCCGAGCCGGTGACACCGATGACGATGAACTGTTTGCCGTCGCCGGTCTGGTACGTCATCGGGTTCGCGGTACCTTCGCCGCCGAGCAGTTCGCCCTTCCAGAGAGTCTCTCCGGTTTCGCTGTCGACGGCGAAGAGCTGGGGGTTGTAGCCGCTCAGAAAGACCAACCCTCCGGCAGTGACCAGCGGGCCCGCATTGCCCATGCGGCCCAGCGGAGGAAGCTCCACGCCGGCGAGCAACGCGTGGTTCCGAATCGCCGGCTGATCGCCGATCACGACCTGCCAACGGTGCTCCCCCGAATCGAGGTCGATGGCCGTCAGCGTCCCGTACGGGGGCTTGAGTATCGGAATGCCCCGAACGCTGACTCCCCTCAGCCTTTGCACGTAGTCTGCATCGGCGCTGCCCTGTTCGGGTTCGACGAGCTGATGGACCAGAGGTCGGTCCTTGCTCGGGACATACAGGACATGCGTCGTCGGATCGAAAGCGGCGCCGCCCCATCCGGCCGCCCCGACGGCTGCCGGCAAGGTGACCGTCCCTTCGAGAGACGGCGGCGTGAACAGCGGGCCGAGCCGGTACCCTTCGAGGGCCGCGAGCGCTCGCGCTCTGATCTCGGGGGTGAAGTCGACAACGTCGTCGAGCGTGAAGCCCTGCCGCGCGAAGGGAGCGGGCTTGGTCGGAAACGGCTGCGTCGGCGCCGTGCGCTCGCCCGGCACGTCACTCGTCAGCACCGGGCGTTCCTCGATGGGCCATACCGGCTCGCCGGTCACGCGGTCGAACACGAAGGTGAAGCCCGACTTCGTGATGACCGCGACCGCATCGATCAGACGCCCGTCCACTTCGATCGTTACCAGGTTCGGCGGCGCCGGTAGATCGTAGTCCCAGATTCCGTGGTGCACGGTCTGGAAGTGCCAGACCCGCTCGCCCGTACGCGCGTCCAGGCAGACCAGCGATTCGGCGAAGAGGTTGTCTCCCTTTCGGGGACCGCCGTAGTAGTCGCCGTTCGGTGTCCCCACCGGTAGGTACACCAGGCCCCGCTCCTCGTCGACGGTGAAGGGCGCCCACACGTTGGTCGAGCCGGTGTACGACCAGGAGTCGTCCTCCCAGGTATCGTTTCCCGGCTCGCCGGGCTGGGGAATCGTATGGAACGTCCACACTCGCTCCCCGGTGCGCACGTCGAACGCCTGGACGTCCCCGGGCGGGTTGCGTCGATACACGCGGTCGTCGGGCATGCCGCTGCCGAGAATCACGAGATCGCCCCACACGACGGGCGGCGAGGTATTGGTGTAGTGGAGCCGGTTGACCTCCCAGATGAGACCGTCGGTGAGGTCGATCTCTCCGCCGTTCCCGAAGGACTCGATCGGCTCACCGGTGGCCGCGTCCAGTGCGATCAAGCGCCAGCGGCTATTGATGAAGATCCGCCGCTCGTCGCCGTCGCCCCACATCGCCACGCCGCGATGGCAGAAGCCGCAGACGCGGGGGAGCTGACCCCAGGTGTAGGCGCCCGGGTCGTAGCTCCAAAGCTCGGCGCCGGTGCGGGCGTCGAGTGCCACGACACGACTGTACGGCGTACTCACGTACATGGTGTCGTCCACGACGATCGGGGTGGCCTCGAAGCGGCCGGGCCGGACGAATTCGCCTTCGAAGGCAACGCGGGGTCCGGGCACCGGCTCCTCGCCGGCGTCCCACGTCCAGGCAATCTCGAGTCGTGAGACGCTCTGGCGGTCGATCTGGGTGAGATGCGAGTACTTCGTGCCCGCAGCGTCGCCGCCATACACGGGCCAGTCGACGCTCCGAGACTCAGCCGAGCAGCCAACGCCGGCGAGCAGCAGCAGGAACAGAAATCGGCGCATTACGCGTCGTTCTCGCCGTCCCTACTCAGTACCTGTTCCACGTCAACTGGCCGGTAACACGGCCTTCGTCGTTCTTGATGGACAGGGTCAGCATGTCGCCATCGAACCCGTAGTACCGCACCCAATCCTCGCCGACCGATCGCGCCGCCTGGGGCGAACCGATCAAGTGGTGGGTGACGGACCCCGCCTCGGTGTCGATCTCGAACGTGCCGAAGTATGCAAAGCCACGCCGTACCCGCCCGTCGCTCGAAGCTCGATCGAGCTCGGGCAAGGCATTCGGCATGCCGATTGCCGACATGTTGCCGCCGGCGTCGTACATGATCCGACCGACGTAATCCATCGAAACGACCTCGCCGTCGGCCCGAAACAGCTGGTACGTCACGAGCTCGTAATTGCCGACGAACATCTGCCGTAAGGCCTCGACCGAGTCCGCCCCCTGCGCCGACACCTCATCGCCCACCAGTGCGTGGGTCACGGCGAGCAGCACGACCAGCGTCCCTACGACTCGTCTCTCGAATTTCATCGTGGCTCTCCTTGCACAATGGGCGGCAGGCCCATGCTAGCTGCGCGACGGGTACACCCCCCGCAATGCGATGATGAAGTTCACGCACTGAAACCCGGTATCGGAATCGTCATCCTCGCCCACCGCTCCCTTTTCACCGAGCTTGCGAGGTGCCAATCCCCGACCGTTTCCCGGGTGCATTGCGAACCGTCCCCGCAGGTCCGGGAGCCCGAAGGTCGTGCGCCCGTCGCCTCCATAGGTGGTTCCGAGGAGCGAGAACAGCGCCGTGTTCGCAGCAATGGACAGAAGCTGACCGTTACAGAGGGCCCAGCCGCGGGGCGCGAAGGTTCCGCCGAACATGATGATTTGAGCGATATATGGATCCATGAGATTCCTCCGATTCTATCGAGCTTGCTTGTGGCCGATTCCTGGGCACCGCGCTGGGCGGCTACTCCTCCTCCGCTTGCGCCTCCGCGAGCCGTTCCTCCATCTCCGTTCGTTGTTCTTCTTCGCTGGGAGCTGGAGCTAGCTTATGAGCGGTCGGATTGTGGTCCAGATGCGCGATCGCCTCGGCCTCCTGGATGTCGGGATTGTTGGTCAGCTCCGCCTTGATGGCCTCGAGTTCTTCCTCATCACTCGGCGCGGTCGTATCGACGGCGTTCTGAATCTCCTTCCCCAGATCCGCGTGAAACTCCACGGGCAGCGCCTTGAGAATCTCTGCCTTGTTCTCTTCCAGGCTCTCTCGTGTCTTGTTCATTTTTCCCCTTTTTGAACCAGCGAATGGGACCTCGATGTTGGCAGACTAGCGGCCGGCCAAACAAGCATCAAGTGTCACGCCCGCGCCACCCGACTCGATCGTCGAGCTCATGCGCGCATCGAAATCGACGAGGTCCGATCAGCCACCGCCCGAGGTGGTTCCTCCTGTGTGTGGTTGGGGTGGTCGGACGGGCCGGCCGCCGATGGGATAGTCTGCGCCAAGAAACGGGTTTCCAGCCGCATTGATACGAGGCTACTCATGAGGCTCACGGCATTGACTCTGGCTGTCTTCCTAGGGCTGTGCGCATGCGCCAGGACTCCGGGTGAGGGTGAGAATGCGGTGCCGACAGGGTCCGGTGGATTGACGGCTCCCGTTCTGGTTACGACGGCCTGGGAAAAGCTCGCAGACGGTTCGACCCGGCTTTTCGACGGCCGCCTCATCCCGCCGTTACCGGAGCTCCTCGGTGTCAGGGCGCAGTACGAGATTCGGCTGCAATGGCTCGACAAGAAGCACGACCACCTGCTGGAGATGATGCGGCAACATGGCGTCGGCGCGTGGATCATCGTCAACCACGAGTTCAACGACGATCCGGCCACCCCGTACGTCGCCCCCGACCTGGTCTACGTCTCTCGGCGCGACCTGCACGTCTTCGTCGATGCCGGGGACGCGGGGCTGGCGCGCTTCTCGAGCTACGGCCGTCCCAACGCCGACCATGCTCGCCTGTTCGAACCGTTACCAGCGGTGGAGTCCGAAGCGGGCGGCGGCGACGTCGGCGCGCGACTCGAGGCGATCATCGATCGTTACCGGCCGGCGACCATCGCCCTGAACATGGGCGGCGATCGGGGCCACAACAGCGCCCTGACACACGACGCCTATCAATTCATCGTCGCGGCGCTCGGCCCGGAGATGGAGCGGCGGTTGATCTCGTCACGGGAACTGATCGAAGAGTACTTCGATACCCGCCTCCCCGAGGAGTTGGAACCCTATCGCCGGCTCGTGCTCGCCACCGACGTCCTTGCCCAGCAGGCCCTCTCCAACGTGGTGATCACCCCCGGGGTCACCACCGCCGGGGACCTGAAGTGGTGGTTCAACCAGCAGATCGCCGACCTCGGCGCCGGCGCCGAACCCTGGTTCGAGATCCACACGGCGGTGCAGCGCTTCGAGCCCGCGACCGGTACGACGATTCCCTATGTCCATCCGGCGCCCGACGACCTCGTCTATCAACAGGGCGACGTCATCCACCTCGATACCGGCTTCGACTATCTGGGCTTCGCCAGCGATTGGCAGAAGGTCGCCTACGTTCTGCGCGACGGAGAAGACGACGTTCCGGAGGGCTTGAAAGTCGCCCTGCGCAATGCCGGGGTCGCCCAGCAGGCCATGCTGGCAGCCCCGCGCCCGGGCATGACCGGCCGCGAGGCCACGATCGCGACCATGGCGTTGCTCGAGGGGGTCGACTTCCTGCCCAGCCTCTATTCCCACGCCATCGGCTACCAGGGCCACGCGCTGGGGCCCAGCATCAACGCTCGCAACATGACCCTGGGACCGGCGCCGGCGCGCGACTCGGTACTGCGACCGGGTTCCTATCGATCGATCGAGTTGAGCGCCACGACGGCGATCGCGGAATGGAACGGCGAGACGCTGACGATCCCCTTCGAGGACGACGCCCACCTCACCGATGAGGGCTACGTGCTGTTCCGGCCGCCGCAGACGAGCTGGTACTTGATTCGTTAGGTCAGCCTCTCCCGGCAACTAGTGACCAAGGCTTTCGCCGACCACTTTGACGGCTCCTTGCCGGGAGAAGAACCGGCAGGATTGTAATCGGAAGGCGGCAGCAGCCACAGGGGCGAGGAGAATGCCGGCGGGGCTGTGTTAGCTGGTCCTGCTCCCGGGCCGCGTCACCAGGTATGCAATCGCGCCGACCGCGAAGGTCAGAACGGTTCCGATCACCTGCCGGGGATCGCCCAACGCCATGATCGTGCCGGCAAGCACGGTAGCGCCGATGTAGAAGAGCGGCACCACGCTGGCGCGGTGCAACAGGGGATGCGCCCGAATCGACGGCAGAAACAGGCACGTCACCGACAGCGCCGCGGTCAGCGACAGCGTCAACCCGAGGTAGGAGAGCAGGTCGCGCAGCGTGGTGACGAAAACCAAGGCCAGCGCAACGACGACCTGGGCAAGCACGGCCCCCCGCGGTGTGCCGTGCTGAAAGCTGAGGAACCTCGGCAGCACG
>Ga0114950_10003712_pt1 | contig 11819 bp, 19 predicted proteins | sample N075metaG_FD_83503 | JGI IMG/M metagenome (GOLD analysis project Ga0114950, IMG submission 83503) | Deep subsurface microbial communities from Kermadec Trench to uncover new lineages of life (NeLLi) - N075 metaG | ecosystem: Environmental > Aquatic > Marine > Ocean trench > Sediment | place...
AGGGATAGGTTCTACATAGGTCCAGGTTGTAGATAGTTACATCATCTTCAACGTCCCTGGAGAAGTCAACGAGAAGCTCTAGGTATTCAACCCAGTCTCCTCCAGCGGCACCGCAGCCTATCCTCCAAGGAAACGCAAAGTCACCATCTAGTTCTACCATGTAGCTAAGACATGATTTGAAGTAGCCGTACCTTGCTGCTTCTCCATCAGTATTAGACGTTGGGAACCTACTCTCCCCAGGGTAAATCTGTCCGAGCATATTGATTACCATAGGGTCATCATGCTTAGGGTCTTCCCTTAATATGATGGTCCCTGCGATGTCCCTATGCTTGCGCCCTGTGTAAATGTCTGCATAAGGGAAGGCTTCGAACACAGCCTTGGACAAGTGCGCTGACCGCTGTGTAATGCAGTTGACCTGATGGCAGATATAAGTGTCAGTGGCCTTTAGAAGATCCCCATGAACTATCTTAAGCATCTATAGCAACCCAGCATGGTATTCATCCCACATCTCCTTCCAGTCTTCTTGATACTCTTCATCACAACCCCCACACAGCCAGTGACCTGGATGAGCATTTTCGGCTACGCTTCCAGTAGGTGACCAGAAAAGGCCAGTGTTGAACGAGCAGCGCTCACAGTCTCCTATCTTACCAGGCTTTTTAACGGGATCAAACAACCAACCTTGAAGGAGGAGTTTGTTCAGAGCCATCAAATAAGCTCTTTGTCACTCAACGCTAACTCTATTGCCTCATAGGTGAGGAAGTATATGCCAGGGCTCTTGTTCTCCCTGCTGCCAGCTACGTTAAGGACAGTCACTCCAAACTCGCCTATAAGGTGCCTTATCGCACACGCTGCAGCTTTAGTGTCAGTCACCGCTACATCAATAGGACAATACGGCCTGCAGTGTTTGACGCAAAGCCTCTTAGTTAGAGCGCACCCTCGGGACATCTCAGGACCACGGAAGAAGATAACGGTGGCATCAGCCTCTAGAACATTCTTCTCCGTTCTCGGTGGGTAGGTGTCTTCTTCTGTTTCTTGGAGAACATACCTCTCAGGAATGACACCATCAGAAGCCTTGCGCCCAGCAGGACACCAGCCACCGTGCTCAATGCCAAGATCGATAGCAACATCAAGAGCAGCACGATCAGAACCAGTTTGCCCACCACTAATTATCCTCTCAATCATGCCCAAAACCCTACTAAATGGCACATGAAGCCTAGGTAGAGCCCTAATGAGACTCCCAGCGCTAGGCCAGCCAACATTACCTTTGCTTCATCACTCATTCCCAATCCTCACCTTTCTTCATACCTGGGCTGCGCACCGCAACCTCTTAAACGGACCAACCCACTGGACATACCTGGACATGATGTCGTTAAATTCCCATTTGCCTAAAACCTTGATTAGCTCAATATCAGTAGCGAAGTCACTAAGACCCGCGTGGACTACAGCCTTGGCCTTCTTCTTGTCCTTCTTAGTGAAGGGGAAAGCCTTAATGTCCATTAGCTTGAGGTTACGATCTACTATCTTCCAGCCCTCAGCAATACGCGGAGCTATCTTACCCTTGTGCGCAGCGCAGGAATCCTTGAAGTCTGACAAGTCTTCATCATGTAGCTCTTGTATCCAGTTACCATCATCGTCAGTCAAGTAAGCTTCCATGAGCTTACCAGCTGTCTTCTCACCAACTCCACGGATGCCATCGATATTATCTGACTTGTCCCCAACAAGGGCTTTCCTGAGACAGAAGAGGTTATTCGGAACCCCTATCTCCAAGGTGAAGTTTTTGGCTGTGATTAGCTCATTTGCTATAGGACGGTATACAGAGACACCATCGTCTACCAGTTGGAGTAGATCCTTGTCACCCGTGACGATAACGATAGGCTCAAGAACCTCTTCGTCCTCTCGGATGGCCTCTACTGCTAACCACAATAGGTCATCACCCTCGTAACCTTTGATCGCCAACTGCTTGACGTTGAGGTAGGGGAGGACACCGTTGAGGATACCTATTTGATCCTCAATGGTATCTAGTGCAGCAGGCTTGTCTGCCTCATCCCTATTGGCCTTGTAGGCAGGAAAGAGTTTCTTCCTGTAAGCGCTTCTGCCGGTGTCCCACACGACTATGCAGGAATCCGCCTTGAATCTGTTTAAGGTCGCCCTGAGGACTCTGAGGAAGCCGAAGGCTGATCCTGTTGGAACGCCACGCCTGGTAGTCAGCTTCTGCAACTCTGGTATGAAAGCTACCCGGTGCATCATGTGGTGGCCATCAACTAAGACTGTAGTCATTCCGACTGTTCCGATTCCAAACGTGCTTCCACGGCTGATATGACAGCTTCTGCGCAAGTCTTGCAGATTATGCGTGTACCAGCGAACGTAGGAACCTCAACGTAGCAGGCACCACGACATCGCTCAGAAGTACAGCCCATACACTCTTCTAGCTTCGGGTCGTAGTCACTCACTACAGTTCATCCTCTGGTATTTCTTCGAAGTCATCTGTGTGGCGAAACAAATGAAGCTTCCCCTCAAGATTAGGCTTAGGGCCAACCTCAACTAGAACACAGTGCCCTGGTTGGTTTGGGATATCTCCTAAATAGATGAACTGTTTCCCCAACAACTCAGCATAGTATCCCTGCGCTATAGCCTCTTTACACTCTTCCTCTTTGAAGCGAACTACTGCGTATTGACGTGGCAACTTAGCCACTTAGCCACCCTAGCAACCGGAATAGTAAGTAGCCTGCGGCAGGCACAAAAGCTAATGCTGCTACTCCATATAAAGCCGCTGAGAAAGGACTGCTGCACGTTAGCTTTGACTTTGGCTTTGGCTTTGGCTTAAGCTCCACCATCTTCAGAATCCTATTCTCTACGTCCGCTACATTACCCTCCTCCCACTCTTTCTTCAGTAGGAGAATGGCGTTATGTATCAGTTGGGCAGTGTCACCTTTGAACTTATGTAGTCTTGCCCAGTCGGGGGAGAAAACGTCAACACTACTGCCGTAAAACGCTAGTTCGAACCCAGACGCTCGGTGCGTAATGTATTTACGAGTAGCACCAGTATCAAACTCCCACTCCTCTGGGCGCTCTAGCAACGACTCCAAAACCGCGTTACCAACATCTATTTTCATGCTTCTTTTTCCTTCTGAGTAATGTAGTAGTTGAGGTAGAACTGAGCCTTCTTAAGGTCCACTAGCATCTTCTCAGGGCCACCCTTCTTACCAGCCCTGGCTACATACTTGATGACATTGTCTAGTGGGTAAGGAGGTTGCCAGTCGTAGATGACATCGACTACCTCATACTTACCGAAGGTGTAGTGACTTGGGTGGTTGATTTCCTCGCCAGATCCGACTTCGCCCTGGCTTCGTGGGTCATCATCGTAATACTCTCGCTCGTGAAAACCCATACATCATCCAGTCAGAAGAACAAACAAAACTATCCAAAAGGGGCCTATGAAGAAAGCTCCGTAAAGAAGTCCTACGTCGAATCTAATTTCACCCCACTTGCCCTTTGAGTGGTATTGAATATTGCTGGGACTCCCATCGAATATCCAGCTGTAAGGCTTGTGTGTGACAATGTCGTGAATGTCGTTTGGATTCGGCAGTTTTGGGTCAGGCATCAGTACATATAGGGATGGGGGAGGATATTAGCCTCCCCCACACCCTTAGTTGATTGCGCCGATCAACTGTAGAAGAAGTGGGAAGTGGACCACAGCAGCGGCTACCACGACTCCACCAACGCCTAGGGCGATCTTCTTAGGCCAGGACATACCCACAGCCTTTGGCTTACGAGTGGTCAGGACAACCTCTGGGTAATCCTTAGTCCCATCATCTGTCTGGACAGTCCACGCGTTCTCAACGAACCCATGCTTGTAGGTATCACCATCCCTGTCCTCCTGCTTAGTATTGATGGTCAACACAGTAGGCTGAACAACGATCCATGGACCCTCATCACTCAAACGGTGGTAAACCTTGACTCCTGCTTCGATCATTTCTTCCTCCTCTTCTGGTTCTGTAGTTAGCTCAACCTCTTCCTCGGCATCGGCATCAGCTTCTATTGCTGAATCCTCAAGGGCACTTACAGCAGCACCTATACCGCCAACTTGTCCATTGATTTCATTGTAGTCGTCATCCAGTGTCTCCACTGTAAGCTCAATCTCAGCCATGCGGGCAGACGCAGCCTTCTCGATACTGTCTACCCTGGCATTGAGCTTCTTTTCAAGCCTGTTAACAGCGTTGAACATGATAGCTGGCCTGAGTGCAGTAGTCTCTACACCAGCGTCTAGGAGCCAGCGGACTGCAATGATATCAGACTTGTAGAGGTTCCTGTCGGAAAGCCAGTTAAGGACGTTACCGGAAATGGTGTAGTCCCTGCCTTCCATGCAAGGGTTACCGCTCATGGAGACCATAGCGGAAGCTGCCTGCTCATCGTTTAGAGTGTCAGGGAGCGTGAAGATACGCTGGTTCCAACGCTCTACATCAAGGCAGGCAGTCTTGCTGTCGTCAGACTTAATCGGTGAATTCCTGGCCTTAACAGCCTGGAGTCCAACACGAACACCTTCATACACCTTGTTGTCTACACCCCAAGGTGCTGGCCTAGGTCCGCGCTTACCAAACTCCTTCTCACACGCCTTAACTACTGTGTTGAACAACTTCTTGTTAGCCATCTCTTCACCGCCTTTCATTAACTTTCTTGTCTGTACTACTACAGCATCTCCTTGAACTATTTTGGGCGGGAGAACATCGTTAGGCTTCTTCTTGTTCTCCATCATCCCGTGCATCCTCAGGACTGCGTTCACTTTTTCCATTCTGTTGTTCATCAGATTCCTCCGTTGACTCAACGCGGTTTCGAAGTAACGCGACAGCAGCTTTTCTGTTTCGTTTGTCACGCTTCTTTTTCGCTGCCTTTCCAAGCACATCCCACAGCACATCCGTCTCTTCCAGCTTGCCGTTCAGCACATTGTAGCATACGGCTACGTCAGCGTCTGCATTATCCAAAGTTTCAAATTGTTCGGCTTTAAGGTCAACAAGCTGAATAAAAGCATCTTGATAAGACTCGTGGTCAGACTTTGCTTTCTCCAACCGTTGGAGAGCACCGACAACTTTGTTCTTGGCTGATGTTATCTTGATTTGAGTTGAGTCAATCTCTCTCTCTGCAGTTTTTACTGCACCAACAGCATTCTGACACTCAGCTACATACTCAACAAGTGCTTGATCTGCATTTTTTGCTGACTCGCGAGCCTTCTTGATGGCCTCCCGTTGGGCCTCCTTAGCGTCCTTCTGCTGTTGCTTTAGCTCCTTCTGCTGCTCGTCCCACTGTCTCTTAGCTTCTGTGACGCAGCCAGCGCACACCCACTGAGGGTTTGGCCTGCTGGCGAACACTCCACGTAACTTAGTTGGAACCTTAGCTTTAGGAACAACACCGTGCTTCTCACACTCGACAGTGCCGAGATGGGGATACAGTTGCTGTGCAGCTTTAGGACTGAACTTCATCGTGTATCACCTTTGCCGTGCAAGACTCCACGAGCCTTCCTAGAAGAAAGCTTCTCAACGTTGCGCTGCATTACTAGGCCAAAATCCTGCCCAAGCCTGTCACAAAATCTCGCAAGATACCAGACAACATCAGCTGCCTCATTGGCAAGTGCTTTCCTAGACTCCTGAGATAGATGATCCCAAGCTACAGCTTCTAAATGGGCACCCCTAGTAGCCTTCTTCAACCTCTCACAGTTAAGGGCTGGCACAATCATATCACCAAGTGTGTCATCGATGTCAGCAACTTGATCTTTAAAAGTAAGGCCCATAACCTTACCCAGAATCTCTCCTACCTCTCCTGCCATCCCTAAGATGGTGTTGAGGTTAGTCCCAGCCTTGTCCGTAGTGGCTGTGAAATCCTGGTAGGCGGTGAACGATGAGAAATTCATTTCCTCTACCGGGTAATCGTCTTGGAACTTGTAGTTACCCATTCAGAGCCTCCTGTAGCACTAGACGTGCTTTCTTTTTTCTTACGATTGCATCAATGAGATTCACCAGCCAAACCTTCTTGTCAGAATGCTTGAGATTGCACCAGTCAACGCTGCACTCATCACACTTAAACTCACTAGCCTCATATGGATCTTCCCAGGCCACAAAAACATAAGAGTGCGAGCTACCACAAACAAAACAAACCTTCTTAGATTTGGGTTTCATCAGGAGGCACTCCTAAATCTAGCTGACGTTGAGCACGAATAGCCTGAATCTCTTCATGCTTGCGTTCATTCTTATTCAAGACTATTCCGGTTACGAACACCAGTAGTAGGAACCCAACACCACCCCACCAACCGGCATGATGTTGAATTGCGTTGAACACATTCAGCGCTATCAGACACAGCCACATAGTGATACTCAGTAGCGCATCACCTATCTTGTATTTGCATGTCATCTTTGTTTGTTCTCCTTGCATTTGAATCCGGGGAAGTATGCTCCTCCGTCACACTTATCTGCCAACAAGACAAGGGCCGCACCGCAATAGGTACAGCCCCACTTGATAGCTCCTGTCTTATGATCTAAGTCCAGATTGACTCCAGTATTGTTCTTGGAATCAAGAAGCTCTTGGAGTTTCTTAGCGTCCTCGGGCTTCAACGGAAGCTCCCTTTTCTTAGATTTCTTAGACGAGATGGGCTTGGTCGTAGCTTATGATTGTGATGATTTCATTAACTAGCTTCCTAAGAAGGAACCTGCCATTCGCATGACGCCTGTCGCTGGAGCTATCCCTTGCCAAGAATAGGTACGCGTTATCCCTGACAAACTCCAGGGATGGCTGGAATACATCATCCTTGAACCTGTCGCCCTTATAGGTCCCCAGGGGGAACGTAAGGACCACGTTGGACTTATCCGTGCTGACGAAGCGTTTGCTCGCTAGACGGCCTCTCAGGATCTTCTGAGCCTTCTTCTTGCTGAACTGATCCCTTGGGGAGCAGACAGCGAGAGCAGCAGTTACCTTACCATTCTCAGCCAACTCCATGCCCAACGACACACCATCTTGGTGGTTGTGGAAGACATAGATACCAGCTGGGTCAGCCTTTCTGGTTGCCTTGTTAGGGACAGCCTTAGCAAGTGGAAGAACAGTTGCAGAGCCTATTGCGACCCTAAGAACATCCTGGCCGGAAGGAGAAGAAGCCATTAGGCCCGCGCCTCAACCACTCCATCAGAGTTGTAGTCTGGGATCGGACCCGGCAGCATGAAACGATTCTTGATTAGAACGTTCACGATGGCAGGAGACACCAAACCCTTCTCGACCATGCCTTCCACCATCTTGGTGAAGTGCTGTGACCCAACTGTGCCACCCTCTTCCATGAAGCACATGAGAATGTCAACGACATCACTCTTCTGTGCCTGGTCGATTGCGTTCAACGCAAAGATTCCCTCTAGCTGCGGATGCTGCTCAAGCAACATGATTGACCTCCCCTTGTTGATGAACTGTTGGAGCAAATCCAACTCTGAAATAGAAAGGCTTCCAGGGTTCTTATCCAAGAGTCCCTTCAGAAGCGTATTTGTGCGAAGCATCGCGGATACCATAGTCATTGCTAACCTCCTTTGTGGTTTTGTTCCATTGAATCTACCAGCTTGCTCAGAATAAGCAAGCGTTATTGGGAATCTTCTACTGCTGTCCCAACTAATTTGATGGGCTCAGTAAGAGCCTCTCTACTAAAAATAACAGCATCGCCACAGTACTCGCATATATCTGACAAGTACACCTTCGTAGTTGCGTAGTTCATTGCGCTATTTACATACTGTGGGTGAACGTCATCTTCCAGTTTCTCTACAACAGCCTTAAAAACTTGTTTGTTTATCTGCTCCTCATACCTTGCTGAATAGCTATGCCCGTTGTCCTTACAGGTGTAAGTGACTCGCTCAGAGACAACTATAGCCACAGATGTAATCAGAGATACACAGGAGATAGCTATAGCCAGGAGCCACACAGAGACAAGTGACTTTACATCACTCCACTTAAACGGCTTGTCACTCATATGTCACATCCTGGTGTGTCTGCTGGGCAAGGTTGGTCAAAGAAGCGTGGTCCCTTACAGTTGTGGCAGATGGTCAAACCGTCGTGCTTACGCTCTAGCTTACTTATGCGAAACCTGAATGACCGCTCAAAGTATCCCCAAGCCTCTTTGAATGCAGCCTTGGCTGCTGCCTTGACCTTAGGCTCCACAACGGTTGAAGAGTAAGGCCAGTAACGCTTCTCAAATAACCCATCAAGAATGTGCAAAGTATCTGGAGAAAACGTGTATACGTAAGTTCCATCCTTCTCGTACTGAGTCTCGTAGCCGTCTAGTGAACGGCCCTTAGAATCTTCAGTCTTAATCACACATACTCCTATGGGCCCACAGGGACTTGAACCCCGAACCTAGGGATTATGAGTCCCGTGCTCTAACCAATTGAGCTATGGGCCCGAACGCAGCCAGGGGCTCCTAAGAGCCCCTGACACCCGTCCCTTAAGGCTTCCCAGCTGCAGCACCAAGACCGCTGGTCCAAGCTGTGTCGCTTGCCATCGCAGCTTGCTCAGCTTCAACTTGCAGCTTCTGTGCAACGCTGGAGAAGATAGCCGTAACCATCTGGTTCACAACCTCTCGCTCGTGAGGGTCGAAGCCAGCGGTGAACATCTCACCAGCCAGGTCAGGACCGAACAACTTGATGTTGTCGCAGAAGTCCCGCAAGGTGGCAGTTCCCACATCCTTACGAATCTCACCAGAGTCGCGAAGCTTCAGACCAACATCCATAACGGCCTGGTTCGTGATGAGCTTGTCCTCAACCTCCTTAGAGTATCCCCAATTGAACTTGACAGGGAAACGACGGAGGAGAGCATCGTTCAACTCTTCGGTGCCAGCGTAGCCCTCGTTGTAGTTGCCAATGCACCAGAAGTCCTGGTGAGCGTGGACAACCTCGCCATCCTTGTCGTCCAGAACAATCTGGCAACGGTCATCCAGCATCTGGAAAAGGAAGGCGATAACGGATGGAGGAGCCATGTTGATTTCAGCAAGGTCCAGAACACCACCGTTACGGAAGAAGTCCGTCAAGTGCCCATCAACCCAGCGGTAGTTGATACGGTACTTGTGAATGTACGCGTTGACGAGGTTAGCTACTGCAGTAGTGTCAGTAGGCACTTGCTTGCTGAAACGCTTGCGAAGATCCTCAATAGACGGCATGTCTGTTCCAGCGGATGGAATCCAACGACCAATGAAAGCGTCAGCTGTGACACCACCGTGAAAGTTGATTGAGGTATAGCGGCGCTTCAGCTTAGCAGCTACAGCGAGCCCTACCAGGGTCTTACCCGCTCCTGTGGGGCCGAACAGAAGAGTCCACTTCTGTAGCTCACAGGCACGGACAAAGATATCAATGTCCCTCTGCCCGCCCACCATGGTACGCGGAATGTAATCGTTGTACCAACTCATTGGCGGAACTTCCAGAAGATCCATCAAGGCAAGTCGTGCCCGCTTCCTTCTGTTGTCCTTCAGATACTCACTTACGTCTGGCAATCCTGCTACTGTTGTCATCATTGTGGCGTCCTCCATTTCTGTTATGTGCCCTTGTCGAATGGTCCTATTAAACCATAGTTCTCTCAGTGATACCGCTTCAAAGTTCGAATAATTGCCTTGTTGAACGCCTTGAAGAAGGTCTTTCTCATCTCTGGCAATAATTCGTTGATACCACTAACACGGAACCATTCCTTGCAGTGGTGACCATCTGTATGCTTCATGCTTGCGAAGTCGTGCCCGTCTCCTCCCATGAGGACCAACGTAGTCAGGACTCCCTTGTGGTTCATCTTATCGATCAACTTGATAGCCCAATCCGTGTTGTTCCATGCACCATCAGTGAGTATGAACAACATCTTGAATCGACTACCAGCACCATCGAAAATCTCCTGTGCTGTGTTCAGAGCAGCCGTAGGCTGTGTTCCACCGTTAGCCTCGCAGAACGGGAAAATCTTATCTGAGAAGCTATCGTTACGCCCCTTCAGGGGATCGCGTGCCTTGTTGTTGAACGGAATGATAGTGACCTTGGCACCCTTACGCTCAAAGGCTGAACCGATGATCCACTGTGCTTTCATGGCTTGGCGAATGACCCTATCCATGGAACCGGAAGCGTCAATCAACATCACCATCTCGACCTGTAGATCGTTCTGCTTCATGTAAGGAATCTTAGTCTTGAAGACGTTAGAGGTAGGCATACGCTCTGCCTTCATAGCAAGCCTCATCGATACAGAACCGCGCTTACCCGCACCGAAACGACTACGTAGCGTCTTAGCCGAGATAGCTAGCTCGTGCTCAAACCGGTTACGGACAGCACGAATGTTAGCCGTTACTGCACCACACCCTTCCCAGCCAGCCTTAGTCAACTGGTCAGTGTCGAAGAGAACCTCAGCCTCTAGAGTCCTAACGATATCCTTCACCGTTTCGTTGGTGAGGACTTCACGGAACCTATCGAGTCTGTGGGAACCCTTGTTCCACCCAGCATCCAGCTTGTCCTCAACCCAGACATACTTAGTTAGGGTAGGGTCTTCGTCGCCTTCCTCAATCAACTTTACAGCCTTGAGGTTAGCTCCACCGGACCCACCAGGCCCATAGGCTCCACTACCATCCTGATAAGACTCAGCGTGGTCAGTGGCTTGCTGATTATCCCCACGAGGAGTAACGCGTGACGTTACCTCAACGGTTCCACCGCCTTCGCTGTAGGAATCGTTACGAGTCTCTTCATAGACTGTGTGGTTGACGACATCAATCTCGACAATCTCGTAATCGATATCCTCATCTAGATCAGTGTTGCGATTCGTACCACCAGTCCTGCCTGAGTTAGTCCCATTGCCAAGATCCGCGTTCTCTGGTGCAGTCTGAACAACCCTGACACGCTTCTTTAGCTCGCCACGGTCCTTCTCAATGATGATCTTGATACGCCGCTTGACGCTGTCGTCCACATCACCAGCTACCTTCTTGGAGCCTCGGATTAGCCTACCACCACCAGGGTTACTGAAGATGATACCAGCACTCTTGAGGGCTTCGTGGAACTGCCCGGTGATACTCACCATCTCCTTAACGTTCTTACGCTCAGGATCTAGGGCCACAAACTGGTCAATGAGAACACTTGCTATCTTGACCCACTCAGGGCTCTTCTTAGGAGCAGATACGAAGCGGATAGGGTGAGGAAGATACTTACGTCCATAGAGTAGTGGCCAAATGTTCTGGCAGTCTTCAAGGTTCCTACCCTTAATGAGCATCTCCTGCACCATGGAAACGAAGTAAGGGGTGACCGATGGATAGGTCATTGCAAACAGCGTCTCGTCCCGGCAATCCAAAAGGATGTTAGCAGCAAGCTTCATTTCCTGAACATCACGGTCATACCGTGGGTCACCAAAGTAGACGTGAGCCACTTGGTGATAATTGAGTCCTAGGCGAGTCTCTGTACGCATCTTATCTCGGAGGACACTCCAGTCCATCCAAAGGCGCTTACCATCAGTCTCAGCCCGAGTGTCTGATCCGCTACCAGCATTCAGGTTCTTGACGATGACCTTCAGAGGAAGACCGGTCATAATGCGGTCAAGCTTCTGGAGGAAGTCTACGTAATACTGTTGTCTCTCGTCTGGGATGTAAACAGCCCTCGGATCGACAACAGTGGGAGTGGGAAGGTCAGCAAGCAATGTCATAAGTAGTTCCTCCTTTTCGCTGGGGCCACTATACCTTTTCTGAGTCCATGGTGGGAGGACTTTCTGTGATAGCGAACTTATCGGCGCTAAGCCGAACAGTTTCAAAGCGCACTATCGCAAACTCGATGACGAAGTCGTCACCATCCCTTTTAACTATG
>Ga0114950_10003715_pt1 | contig 11814 bp, 10 predicted proteins | sample N075metaG_FD_83503 | JGI IMG/M metagenome (GOLD analysis project Ga0114950, IMG submission 83503) | Deep subsurface microbial communities from Kermadec Trench to uncover new lineages of life (NeLLi) - N075 metaG | ecosystem: Environmental > Aquatic > Marine > Ocean trench > Sediment | place...
GCCCGCATTCCTGACGGACCGATACAGGACCGCTGGGACAACCACAAATTCGACACGAAACTCGTCAACCCCTCCAATAAACGCAAATACAAGATCATCGTGATTGGCACAGGTTTGGCCGGAGCGTCCGCCGCGGCAACACTCGGCGAACTCGGATACGAAGTCGAGGTCTTCACGTATCACGACTCCCCACGACGCGCACATTCGATAGCAGCGCAGGGAGGCATCAACGCCGCAAAGAACTATCCCAACGACGGCGACTCAATCTTCCGCCTGTTCTACGACACTGTCAAGGGCGGCGACTACCGCTCAAGAGAATCAAACGTGTACCGCCTTGCTCAGGTGTCGAACGAGATCATCGACCAGGCAACGGCTCAGGGCGTCCCCTTCGCTCGTGAGTACGGCGGACTCCTTGACAACCGATCGTTTGGTGGGGCTCAGGTGTCGCGCACGTTCTATGCACGAGGTCAGACGGGCCAACAACTCCTGCTCGGGGCCTACCAGGCTCTCGCTCGCCAGATTGAACTCGGCACAGTCACCATGCACACCCGTGCCGAGATGCTCGACATCGTCATGAAGGACAACAGGACTGTCGGAGTCGTCGTGCGAAATCTCATCTCCGGTGAAGTGACACCACATTCAGCGCACGCGGTGCTGCTCGCCTCGGGCGGGTACTCGAATGTGTACTTTCTCTCGACAAACGCAATGGCATGCAACGTAACGGCAATCTGGCGAGCTCACCGCAAGGGAGCGTTGTTCGCAAACCCTTCGTTCACACAGATTCATCCGACCTGCATCCCTGTGTCGGACGAACACCAGTCGAAATTGACGCTGATGTCGGAGTCCCTCCGCAACGATGGGCGGATATGGGTGCCACTCAAGGACGGCGACCCCAGACCGCCGAACGACATTCCAGAAGAAGAACGCGACTACTACCTCGAACGTCAATACCCGGCCTTTGGCAACCTCGTACCCCGTGATGTTGCGTCGAGGGCTGCGATGCGAATGATCGACAAGGGCAAAGGCATCGGACAGCTCAAGAACGGTGTCTATCTCGACTTCAGATCTGCAATCGCACGACTGGGTAAAGCGAAAATCGAGGAGCGATACGGGAACCTGTTCGAGATGTATGAACGAATCACCGATGAAGATCCGTACTCGGTCCCGATGCGTATCTACCCGGCGCCCCACTACACGATGGGTGGTCTGTGGGTCGACTACAACCTCATGACCACGATTGACGGTTTGTACGCGCTTGGCGAGGCCAATTTCTCCGATCACGGCGCCAACCGGCTTGGCGCTTCCGCACTCATGCAGGGACTTGCTGACGGCTATTTCGTCATCCCGTACACAATCGGTGAGTATCTCGCGGATTGGCTCAACACTGAGCCCGTATCAACAGACGACGAGGCATTCACCGATGTTCTCGACGCAGCCAACGAGCGCACTGAGCGGTTGCTTGCGATCAATGGAACCCGGTCGGTCGACCAATTTCACAAGGAGCTCGGAAGGATAATGATCGAGTTCGTCGGTCTCTCCCGGAACAGAGAGGGTCTCCAGAAGGCAAGTGCTGACATCAGAGCGCTGCGGGAAGCGTTCTGGACTGATCTGAAGGTTCTTGGATCCTCTGAATCGTTCAACCAGTCCCTTGAACGGGCAGGAAGAGTTGCAGACCTGATCGAACTCGCCGATCTGATGGCCATAGACGCCCTCAATCGTGAGGAGTCCTGTGGAGGTCACTTCCGACTTGAGCATCAGACAGAAGATGGCGAGGCACAACGTGACGACGAGAACTTTTCGTACGTTGCAGCGTGGCAATGGAAGGGCGAGAACTGGCCTCAGACACTGCACAAGGAACCCCTCACCTTCGACTACGTCGCCTTGAGTCAGAGGAGCTACAAGTAATGGATCTGACGATCAAGGTGTGGCGCCAACCCGGCCCGAGCGAGCCTGGCGAGTTCCGGACGTACCCGGTCAAAGATGTGAGTCCTGAGGCATCGTTTCTTGAGATGCTTGATCAGGTCAATGAACGCCTGAACGAGAGCGGCGAGGAACCGATTGCGTTCGACCACGACTGCAGGGAGGGGATCTGCGGCCTGTGCGGAGTCATGATCAACGGCCAACCGCACGGTCCTCAGAGTGGAACGGCAACATGCCAGCTTCACATGCGCAAATTCTCAGATGGCGACTCGATAACCATTGAACCATGGCGAGCCGAAGGGATGCCCGTCATACGAGATCTCGTCGTCGATCGCTCACCTCTCGACCGCATCATGGAAGCTGGCGGATACATCAGTGTCAACACCGGCGCAGCACCTGACGCCAACATCATCGCCGTGCCCAAGGAGGCAGCTGAGGCGTCGATGGATGCCGCTGCATGTATTGGGTGTGCAGCGTGTGTGGCAGCGTGCCCGAACAGTGCCGCGAACCTATTCACGGCCGCAAAAATCAACCACCTGAGTCTCCTGCCCCAGGGCCAGCCAGAGCGCTGGAGCAGAGTGGTTGCGATGGTCGAGACAATGGAGGAGTTCTTTGGGTCATGCACGAATTTTGGTGAGTGCGAAGCAGCCTGCCCTAAGAACATCTCCATCGACTTCATCGCAATGATGAACCGCGACTACATCAAAGCCCAATTCAGCAATCTCGCCAAAACCGGCCAGACGTAGGGCTTTCGGTAACCCAGGGTTACCCGACCGTTATATCGGCTCTGTGGCCCACGGAAGCTCGTGGGACTCGATTGGGTCAGGATGTATCGGGAATCCAGCCATCGGGGACGGTGTTGGATTGGTACCGCAACAAGGAGAGACCATGACATCCCAGGCTGTTACGACCAGGGCACGCGGACACGTACGTGTTGAGGACACCCAGAAGAGAGTTCGCGCGAGAATTGGTGGAGTCACGGTCGCAGACTCAGCTCTCGTCAAGATGGTGTGGGAGATCCCGTACTACCCAACGTACTACTTCCCCATCGATGCGGTTCGCATGGATCTGATGACCGACTCGGGCGAGACAAAACGGTCCCCGTCGAGCGGCACAGCGAACCTGTACGACATAACCGTCGAGAGTCGCACGATTCCTCAAGCAGCACGCGTGTGGACCGAATCGAAGATCGAGGAAATCGAGGGGTACGTATCGTTCGACTGGAAGTCGATGGATGCATGGTTCGAGGAGGACGACGAGGTCTACGTCCATGCACGGGACCCGCATACACGCATCGACATTGTCCAGAGTTCCCGTAACATTCGCGTCGAGGTCGATGGCGTAACGGTTGCAGACACGAACAACGCCCGATTCCTATTCGAGACGAACCTTCCGGCGCGGTACTACATGCCAAAGACCGATGTCCACTTCGAGTACCTCACCCCAACAGACCACACGAGCATGTGCCCCTACAAGGGCACAGCGAGATATTGGTCGATAAACACGACTGGTGAGACGCATGAGAACGTCGTGTGGGGCTACGACGCCCCATTTGCAGAGTCACAGCAGATTGCCGGATTCGTCTCGATTTATAACGAGAAGCTCGATATCTACGTCGACGGCGTCCTTGAACGGAGACCCAAGACCATCTTCAGTTGACCAGGACTCAGACGCCATCCGAACCACGCCCAACGCTTCCCCATTCTCGGGGCCAGAAAGCCGCGCCACGCGGCTCTGTAACCCTGGGTTCTGGAGCCGCACCCATCGCCACCATTCTCGGGGCCAGAAAGCCGCGCCACGCGGCTCTGTAACCCTGGGTTACGGAGCCGCATTGGGAGTCGGTAGACTGGAGGTCTGTAACAGCCACGGAAAGGACCAACTGTGATTGCGTTTCTAAGCGAAGACCACTTCACCGCAGCCAGCGAGGCGTTGAGCGCCGATCCAGGATTCAGTGACGCGATAGCAAACGTCGAGCTGTCTGTGCAATTTGACGTCACTGGTATCGAAAGCGGAGACGTGACCTACTACTTCAAGGTCGCGGACGGAAACGTGGAGACCGGACTCGGATCTCTCCAAGGTGCTGATGTGACTGTTGGGTCGGACTACGAAACGTCCCAGGCGATTTCAAAGGGAGAACTCAACGTCCAGATGGCTTTCATGACCGGCAAAATCAAGGTCGGCGGCAACATGGCGAAGATCATGATGCACCAGAACGTGCTCAACGAATATGCCAGAGTCCTATCCGGCCTCGACATCGAGTACTAGCCACGGGTCATTGCGAATCGAGTGGTACGCGACGAGAGAGCACCCAAGCGGGCACCCTCTTGTCTCTCGTCTTCGGCTGGCTCAGCCGGGTCTAACAGCGTCCTTGAACGCCTTGCCAGCCTTGAATGCCGGGACTCGCGTCGCTCTGACATAGATCGGCTCGCCAGTCTGTGGGTTACGAGCCGTACGTGCCGCACGGTCGCGACCCTCGAACGTTCCGAAACCTGTGATCTGTACTTTGCCCTCGCTTACGACTGCGCCGACGATGACGTCGAGCATCTCGTTGACCATCTTGTCGGTCAAGGCCTTTGACTCACCTGTGTTGCGAGCCACCGCCTCAATCAGTTCGCCCTTGTTCATTGGGAAACCTCCTCTGTCCACGAAGTCCGTGGGTCGAATAACATGGGTGTAACTCTACCCAGAACCTGTCCCTTTCACAACAATAGCCGGAGTTGAACGGCCGCACGAACTAAAACGGGGTAAAGTATCTGGCGTATCGGAGGCATCAGGTGAAGAGAAATTGGACAAAGATCGCGCTGGCCCTCGGACCCATGATCATGATTTCGTCCTATGTGTGGGAGTACGCGAGGACGAAACCTGCCTATACCTACCTCGTCCAACCGTGGAGCATACGAGGCTTCGACACGATCCATGGGGAGATATTTGTCGTAGCTGCAGTTCTACTTCTCGTCGCCGGCATGCTGACCGCCTCTGATCGCTCGATGAACGCGACAGGATCCGCGGTGATCGTCGCATACGTGATTCTCGCCTCGGCGGGGTTTGCCATGCGGTATGTCACCGACGACATAACCCTCACGTTGCAACCGCCAATGAATGTTGCGCTCTCCGTACTCATTGCAGGCTCGATTTCGCTCGGACTTCGAGGAACGCTGGGTGAATCTGTCGGATGGCTCAAGCGGGCGCTGCCAATCTTCATTCCGCTCTTCATTGCCGTGTTCCTTCTCTTCAGGACGACGCTGGTCGACACGCCCGTGACAATCACCGCTTGGGGACTTGTGCTCATCACGATGTCCGCACTCGGTGCGATATCTATGGCAGCACAACCGTTGACCATGGGAGCGAACCGGATGATCATTCTGTCTGGCATCCTTGTGTCGATAGTCGTGATGCTGTCCGCTGGTGCCATTCGTCAATCACTGATTGACATTCAGCTCATGACCGTTCAGGAGAGTGGCCTCACTGACATAGCGGCGTCATACAAGGACACACAGGCAGCGCCCGGATGGTGGCTGGCGGGTTTTGGTGCGTTCGTCTTTTGGATCGGAGCGGTTGGGCTGTGGGCAAACCGTCGTGACATCGTTGCGGCGCTTGCCCGGGCAAAGAAACAGCGAGCAGCTGCTGAACAATCCGCAAAAGAAATCCAGGACGCTGCCGAGGCCTACGCCAGGGACTTCGAAGGCGCTGGCGCCAACCCAGCGTGAACCGTCGCCCTCATCAGCAAACAACCTTCGGAACCTGCAACACCTCAACCGAGGTTGTCGAGGTCAGTCACCTTCTGAGCAACCGCAACAGCTGCCTCCTGAAGCGAGGACAACTCGTCTGCGGTGAGGTCAAGCTCGACAATTTCATCCACACCACGTGCGCCAAGCTTTGCGACGACGCCGAGATACACACCTTTTATGCCATACTCGCCGTCCATCCATGCGCACACCGGCATCGTGGTGCCAGCCTGGGTCACGATGGCTTTCACCATCGAAGCCGCAGCTGCAGACGGTGCGTAATAGGCCGAACCTGTTTTCAGGTAGGCAACAATCTCGCCACCGCCGTTGCGAGTTCGGTCAACAATGCCCTCAATCGCTTCGGCGCTAAGCACGTCTGTAAGCGGCTTGTCGTCAACAGTGCACAGCGACGGGACCGGAACCATTGTGTCCCCGTGGGATCCCAGCGTTATTGCATGCACCTTGAGAATGTCGACACCGGTTACCTCAGAGATGAAGTGAGCAAAGCGGGCGCTGTCGAGCATCCCCGCCTGACCGAGAACACGGTTCTTTGGGAATCCGGAGACCTGCGCAGCAAGCGTCGTCATTTGGTCGAGCGGGTTTGTGACAACCACGATGATTGCCTCTGGCGAGTGCTTGACAATCTCTTCCGTGACTGCCGTGACGATTCCGGCGTTGACACCAAGAAGATCCATGCGGCTCATGCCCGGCTTGCGTGGCAGGCCGGCGGTGATGACGACCACGTCTGAACCGGCAGTATCCGCGTACGCGTTTGTTCCTTTGACCAGTGTGCGGTATCCGAGCAGAGGCCTGGATTGGTTCATGTCAAGCGCCAACCCCTGGGGAAGTCCCTCGACGATGTCTGTCATGACGACCTCATCCACAATGTCCCACTCTGCAATGCGCTGTACCGTGGTTGACCCGTACTTTCCTGCGCCGACGACGGTTACCTTGCTCATGATCTCTCCTCGTTTCTGATTGGGCTTGTGTTGTGAAACAGCAGCGACACTTACCGCGATAATGGACTCGATCTACATCCTGTCGACGACGGCCTCGGCGAACGCAGAGGTCGAGACCTCATGTGCGTTATCCATGAGCCGTGCAAAGTCGTAGGTCACGATCTTGTCGCCAATTGCAGCCTCCATGCCCTTGACGATCAGATCTGCGACCTCGTCCCATCCGAGGTAGCGGAACATCATTTCGCCAGAGAGCGTGAGCGACCCGGGGTTCACCTTGTTCATGCCCGTGTACTTCGGCGCGGTTCCGTGTGTTGCCTCGAAAATGGCATGTCCGGTTGCGTAGTTGATGTTTCCACCGGGCGCTATACCGATGCCACCGACCTGCGCAGCAAGAGCATCCGACATGTAGTCGCCGTTTAGGTTCATTGTCGCAATAACGTCGTACTCAGCTGGACGGGTCAGAATCTGCTGGAGGAACGCGTCCGCAATGACGTCCTGTACGAGCAGTTTGTCGCCAGGGTCACCTCCACAATCCTCCCAGCTCACCGCAACGTCTGAGAACTCTTCTGTGACAAGTTCGTAGCCCCACTCACGAAATGCACCCTCTGTGTATTTCATGATGTTGCCCTTGTGAACCAGAGTCACCGAACGGCGGTTGTGTTCAAGCGCGTATTCGATGGCCGCTCGAATGAGCCGCTTCGAGCCGGTCTCAGAGATCGGTTTGATTCCTAACCCCGAGTCCTCACGAATCTGCCATCCGAACTCGTCGTTCAGGAACGCAAGCAGCTTCGCCGCACCATCGGAGCCCGCTTCGAGTTCCTTCCCCGCATAGACATCCTCCGTGTTCTCACGGAAAATCACCATGTTGACATCCTGAGGCCTCTTCACCGGTGAAGGCACACCCTGATACCACCGGACAGGACGAAGGCACACGTACAAATCGAGGATCTGACGCAGTGCAACGTTGAGGCTTCGAATACCGCCACCAACTGGTGTTGTCAGCGGGCCCTTGATTCCGACGAGATGATTCCGGAAACTATCGACAGTTGCATCGGGCAGCCATTCGCCCGTTTCGTTGAACGCCTTCTCGCCGGCAAGCACCTCTACCCATTCGATCTCTCTCTCACCGTCATACGCCTTGGCAACGGCGGAATCGAAGATGTTTCTCGCAGCCGCCCATATGTCCGGTCCAATACCGTCGCCCTCGATGAATGGAATAATCGGGTTGTGCGGAACATCCAGTCCACGTTCGGTCTTCGTTATTATTTGGGCCATGAACTTCTCCGTGGTGGGACATGTGACAGCTTGCGGGGCATGTTTGTTTCGTCAGGTGAGCGTACCCAGGTACACAGTGTTCGTGAGCAGGGACGCTCTGGTCATCGGCCCTACTCCCCCAGGAACGGGTGAAATCGCGGAGGCTATCTGGGAGACCTCATCGAAGGCTACGTCACCAACGAGACCATTCTCGGTTCGGTTTGTACCAACGTCAATCACAACAGCACCGGGCTTGACGAAGGAGGCATCGAACATCTCTGGGCGCCCGACCGCCGCGATCAGAATGTCAGCCTGACGGCATATGGATGCCAGATCCGCGGTTCGTGAGTGCGCCTGGATGACCGTGGCATCCCTACCTTTTGCTCCGAGCATCAGCGCCATCGGACGCCCAACGAGGAAGGACCGTCCGACGACGACCGCGACCTTCCCAGCGGTCTCGATCTTGTAGTGGTCAAGCATTGCCATGATGCCAGAGGGTGTTGCTGGCAGCGGGCCATCCATACCGAGGACAAGCCGGCCGAGGTTGAGGGGGTGCAACCCATCGGCGTCCTTGCGGGGGAGGACACGCTCAACGGCCGCTTCGTCGTCGAGGCCCTCAGGCAGCGGGAGCTGCACGATCATGCCTGTCACGTCGTCGCGCTCGTTGAGCTCATCGATCGCTGCGAACACCTCGTCCTGGGTGGCCGAATCAGGCAGCCGTACGTCGATTGAGGAAATCCCGACTGACTGGGCGTCGCGGTGTTTGTATCCGACGTATTGACGGCTTGCGGGATCGTCACCGACAAGCAGGGTGGCAAGTCCGAGCGCCCGACCTTGAGCCGCCAAGGCTTCAACTTCATTTCGAATCCTGTCCTTCGCCGCGGCAGCGACGTCATTGCCTGAGATAAGTAGCGCGCTCAATGTTTGAAATGCCTTTCACTGGTGAACACGAGCGCCACATCGTGGTCGGTTGCTGATTGGATGACCTCTTCGTCACGGATTGATCCGCCCGGTTCGATGATTGCAGTAACTCCCGCCTCTGCAAGCACATCAGTTCCGTCTCGAAACGGAAAGAATGCGTCCGAGGCACACACCGAACCAACAATCCGGTCGCCAGCTTTTGATATGGCTCGCTCGGCCGCACCAATTCTCGACTGGTCCCCTGCCCCAACCGCAATCGCAGCACGATCCTTCACCAAGACAATGGCATTGGATTTCGTGTGCGCTGCAATGACCCACGCAATTGCAAGATCGTTCGACTCTGACTCGGTTGGCTGGCGAGTCTGGAACGTCCACCCGTCAGAGTCTGTCGTGATGCTGTCACGTTTCTGGACGAGAAAGCCGGCGTCGATCGTGCGAATATCGAGATCGAAGTTGGAGGGCGGTGGCGCGGCGAGGACTCTGAGATTCTCCTTTGCGCTCAACAGCGAGAGCGCGTCATGAGTAAATCCTGGTGCTATCACTATCTCAACGAAGTACTGGCTAACGGCCTCTGCGGTCTCGGCGTCGACTTCAGCATTGCATGCAACGACAGACCCGAACGAAGACTGGGGATCGCCTTCCCACGCCTTGGCGAATGCTTCAGCAGTCGTCGCGGCGGTAGCTGCACCGCATGCGTTCATGTGTTTCATGATCACAACGGACGTCTCAGGGAGATCGTTCACGAGCCGCCATGCCGCGTCGGCATCGGCATAGTTGTTGAACGACATCTCTTTTCCCTGGACCTGGTCGGTGCCAGCCCACCATCCTGTGCTGGTTCCAGTTGCGTAGAGTCCTGCTGGCTGGTGTGGGTTCTCTCCGTATCGCAGCGCGCTCCTCAGCGTGAGAGGGAGGACAAGCCTATGACGGCTCTGAGAATCCGCAGGATCCCCAACGCCACTGGAGTTCTCAGTTCCTGAGTGCAGCCAATTGACAATGGAAGCGTCGTAGCTCGCAGTGCGAAAGAAGGCTTCTCGCGCAAGATCTGCCCGCAGCTCAGCAGTTGTTCCGCCACCCGCTACTGCGGCAGCGACTTCTTTGTACCGACCTGGCGAGACCACAATGGCAACCCATGCGTGATTCTTTGCCGCAGCCCTGATGAGCGTCGGTCCGCCGATGTCGATGTGCTCGATTGCCGTTGCATGGTCGGCGCCGTTGGCGGTCACTTCCTCGAACGGATACAGGTTCGAGACGACGAGTTGAAACGGCTCGATTCCACGTTCGGCGAGAGTGTCGACATGGTCCTGTTCGCCAAGGTCAGCAAGGATCGCGCCGTGTATGTTGGGGTGCAAAGTTTTGACTCTGCCGCCGAGCATCTCTTTGGCCCCTGTCACGGTTTCAACCATAGTGACTGCAATCCCTGCGGACTCGAGGTACGCGGCAGTTCCACCCGAGGACACAATCGTTACGCCGCTCGCAACAAGCTCCTCGGTGAAAGCGACAAGACCCGTCTTGTCTGACACTGATATGAGCGCTCTTGTGACAGGAATCGTATTCATCGCTTTTCGGTCTCCGGTGTCGACGTTCCCCATCGTACGTGCCTCCCGTCCACTGTCAGATTGCCCTGCGCGAACGCTGCCACAGCAAGGGGCAACAGGCGATGTTCCACGTGCTGAATGCGGCTGTGGAGCGATGCAGCGTCGTCATCTGGTCTCACCATGACTGATTCTTGGGAGATAATTGGGCCGTGATCAACCTGCTCATCGACGAAGTGGACTGTGATCCCGGTCGTCGCTACACCGTACGCCAGGGCATTTTCGACAGCGTGTGCTCCGGGAAATGCGGGTAGAAGCGAAGGGTGGACGTTGATGATGGCATCGGTGAATCGGTTGATTGCATTGGATGAGAGAATCCGCATGAAACCGGCAAGCACCAGACCACGAGCACCGTGGCGTTCTGCCACATCACAAATGGCGTCACTGAATGACACTCGGGACTCGAACAAGTTCCAGTCGACAACTTCGCTGGCAATGTCTGCGTCGTGTGCACGGTCAAGCCCTTGGACGTCTGGCCGGTCCGATATGACCACAACGATCTCGTAGCTTTCCAGAGCCTCCTGCGCATCGACAAGCGATTGCAGGTTGCTGCCGTTTCCCGAGATGAGTACAGCAATTGGGATCCGGGACGACCCTGACGCTCCGCTCGTCGTTGTCAAGAGCGGCCTGGTACTTGATTCGTGGTGATGCTGACTCCAGCGAGCTTGTCGGGAGATTCAGGCGCCCAGGCACTGGTCACGATTGGGCTACTTTCCAAGGGCCTTGAGCATTGCGGAACCCATATCCGTCGGCGTAGGTGCCATCACAACTCCTGCGGCTTCGAGTGCCTCGATCTTCGCTGATGCCGTTCCTCTGCCACCAGAGATGATCGCACCAGCATGCCCCATCCGCTTACCAGCGGGTGCGGACGTACCAGCTATGAACGCCGCAACGGGTTTGTTCATATTGTCGGCTATCCATTCAGCAGCTTCCTCCTCAGCGGTGCCACCTATCTCGCCAATCATGATCACTCCCTCAGTAGCAGGGTCGTCGTTGAACAGCTTCAGAGTGTCGACAAAGTTCGTGCCGTTCACAGGGTCACCACCTATACCAATCGCAGTTGTCTGACCAAGCCCATTGAGTGTCAGCTGGTGCACTGCCTCGTACGTCAGCGTGCCGGATCGTGATACGACACCGACCAATCCGGGCGTGTGAATGTACCCGGGCATGATGCCGATCTTGCATTGCTTGGGGGTGATGACTCCCGGACAGTTCGGTCCGACAAGCCTGACGTTCTTACCCTCAAGATACCGTTTTGCTCGCATCATGTCCGCTACCGGAATGCCCTCGGTAATCGTGATGATCAGCTCGATACCTGCTTCGGCGGCCTCCATAATTGCGTCTGCGGCAAAGGGTGGGGGTACGTATACAACCGTTGCGTTCGCGCCGCTCTCTCGTGCCGCGTCCACAACTGTGCGATATATGGGCAGGTCCACGTCATAC
>Ga0114950_10003716_pt1 | contig 11813 bp, 8 predicted proteins | sample N075metaG_FD_83503 | JGI IMG/M metagenome (GOLD analysis project Ga0114950, IMG submission 83503) | Deep subsurface microbial communities from Kermadec Trench to uncover new lineages of life (NeLLi) - N075 metaG | ecosystem: Environmental > Aquatic > Marine > Ocean trench > Sediment | place...
CCCCCTCGCAAGCCCCGCCCTCTCGGCCAGCAAACTGCCAGCAAAAGGCCAGCTGGAAGCCGGCTAGAAGCCAATCCCACTGGTGGCACCGGCGAAATTGATCGCGCGTATAGTCCTCGCGTGGAGGATCGGCCTCGGAACGGCTTCTCTCGGATTTTCTGGAAACATCCTAACTGATTGAATATTATGATAAATTGTCCTAATAACGCGCTGCGGAACAGCCGTTACAGCTGGTGCTATCTGGCCGTTCAGGTATTCTGACTACTCATTCAAAATGAGCCCGCAACTCCGGGACAGCTCCCTGCTTCAGAGGAACCCACGTGAGTCTCACATCCTACGATCGAGATACCTCGACGGCCGAGGTCGTCGAGGGCCTGCGCCGCGACGGCGCCGTCATCATTCGCGACCCGGTCCATCCCAAGACGACGGACCGGGTGCTGCGCGAGCTGCGCGGCCACTTCGACCGGGATGGGACAATGTTCGAGACCGACTTCAACGGCTACCAGACGCTCCGTTTGAATGCTGTGCTCGCGCGCTCGCGCACCTCCGCCGAGCTGATCGGTCATGCTCGCGTGATGGAGGTCGCGGACGCGATCCTGCTTCCCCACTGCTCCAGCTATCAGCTTGGAAGCGCCACGGGAATCGAGATCGCTCCCGGCGAGCGGCAGCAAGAACTGCACCGCGACGACGACATCTATCCCGTTCGCCTCCCCGGCATGGAGACGCAGCTGGGCGCCCTCTGGGCCCTCAACGACTTCACCACCGAAAACGGCGCAACCTGCGTGATTCCCGGGAGCCACCGGGTGAGCGACCTGTCCGCGAGCGCGGGCGATGTGGTTCAGGCCACCATGCCCAAGGGATCGCTGCTGCTCTACATGGGCTCTACCATCCACGGCGGTGGCGCCAACCGATCCGATCGATCGCGAGCCTGCCTCATCAACACCTACAGCCTGGGATGGCTGCGACAGGAAGAGAATCAATATCTCAGCGTGCCGCGCGAGACCGCGATGAGCTATCCGGAGCACATCCAGCGGCTGATGGGTTATCAGGCCCACAGTCCGACGCTGGGCACCTACCCCGGTGATCCGGACGGCTACTGGCTGACCGCATAGAGGCCCCTGCTGAAGCGGGCGTTCCAATGGAGCGCGGGCGTCCTGGCTGCCCTGCTCGTCGCGCTCTTCCTCGCTCTGGTCTGGGTCCACAGGAACATCCGTTCGGATACATCCCACCCTGCCGGCCCTCGCCGACGTCGTCGCGCCCAGCGACGTCGACATGTCCGGCTGGCGAATCCGGAGTCTCTGGCTCAACTGGAGTCGGTTCGCCGCTTCCTGCAGACGCTCGAGACCCAATACGGCGTTCGGCTGCTGGTCTCGCACGATCAGCTCCAGATCGAGTCCAGCGGTATCGCGAGTTGGTAGAGCGGGTAGCGGCGGCGGGGCGGAGAGGTCTTGCACCCTCCCAATTGACTCAATTGACTCGCTTGACGAATGCCATTTTCGCTCTATTTTCGCTTATGGAGAGCGACTCGCAAAGGCGATCGGAGCGCCGGACCATCGGAAGCCATGAACGACCGACCCCACAGCAAGGCCATAGCGCTCGGCGCCGGCGCACTCGCCGACGGAATCCGCGGTCGCGGGACCGCCGAGAACCCACCGAACCGCTTCGAGCGGCTCGCGTATGTCGAAGAGCCGGACTGGCTGGACGAACTCGGGCACGACCCCGACGAGGGAGCGCCGACCCGCCCTCGAACGCTCTACCTGCGCGACCCGTCGCGCACCGCCTTGAGCCACAATCAGAGCCCCGACCTCGGCTTCGACGCGAGCCTGAATCCCTACCGCGGATGCGAGCACGGCTGCGTCTACTGCTACGCGCGGCCAACCCACGAGTACCTGGGTTTCTCCGCGGGCCTCGACTTCGAAACGCGAATTCTCGTCAAGGAGAACATCGCCGAGTTGCTGCGCCGAGAGCTCTCCGCGCGCAAGTGGGTGCCTCGGCTAATCGCCATGAGCGGAGTCACCGACCCCTATCAACCCATCGAGCATCACCTGCGCCTCACCCGACAGTGCCTTCGGGTGCTGGCGGACTTCCGCAATCCCGTGGGCATCGTGACGAAGAACGCACGTGTCACGCGCGACATCGACATCTTGCTGGAGCTGGCGAGCTGGAACGCCGCCCGCGTGCAGCTGTCGATCACCACACTCGACGAAAACCTGCACCGATTGCTGGAACCCCGCACCGCCAGTCCCCAACAGAGACTGCGAGCCGTCGCCACCCTCGCGAAGGCCGGGGTGCCGGTGGGCGTGATGGTCGCGCCCATCATCCCGGGCCTGAACGATCACGAGATCCCAAGCATCCTGGCGGCCGCCGCGGAGGCAGGTGCGCAGAGCGCCAGCTATGTGGTGCTCCGTCTACCTCACGGAGTGAAGGAACTCTTCCACGCGTGGCTGCGACGCCACTTCCCCGACCGCGCCGAAAAGGTGTTGAACCGCGTGCGCTCGATGCGCGGCGGGCAACTCAACGACTCGCGATTCGGCACGCGGATGAAGGGCGAGGGGTTCTTCGCCCGCGAGGTAGCTTCGCTGTTCGAACTGGCCCGCAAGAGGGCGAAGCTCGGCGACCTGCCCAAGCTCTCTACCGAGGCCTTCCTTCCGGCCGGTGGCTGCCAGCTGAAACTCTTCTAGACTGCCCGGCCGCGCAGACGAGAAAGAGAGACCTCCCGTGCCCGGCGCGAACCCCTGGCGCGCGACCCGACTCGGCTGCACGCCAGCTACCTACGAGGCAGGAGGCATCCCTTGTCGAGCGTCGACGAGTTGAGGGCGTCGCTTCAGCGCATCGAGGGCCGTAGCTACCGGGCCTACCGAGACGTCTTGCGCGGCCAGCGCTTCGACTTCCCAGACTTCGAGCTCTTTGTCGACCACGTGCAGGCCGACCCCTTTGCCGCAGCCTCGAAGATGCGCGTGCGCGTAGCCTCCGAGGTCGCTCAGATGCCGAGCGCGTTCTTCGCCAACCGCGCCCGCAAAATGGCGCTGGCGGACTTCCTCGCCCGCGAAGTGCGTCGCCAGATAGAGCGGATCGCCGCCGCGACAGGCTCGCAGCGGTTGCGGCAGCCAGGCCCGTCGCAACCGGGGGTCGGCACGAGCGGCAAGATCGGAATCGACGCCGGCGGCCAGGAGGTACTCGAACGCAGCGCGCTCTTGGTAACACCCAACTGGATCGAAGCGCGAATCACCATCGGTCTTCCTGCCACAGGGCGGCGCGCGCGGGGGCGCGAGGCCGCTCGACTGCTGTGCGACACCCTTCCCCAGATCGCGGCGTCGGCTCTGCGGTGGCCGTCTCTTCCACAGCGCGAGCTATGCGAGTTCATCGAATGTATCGAAGCGCAGGAGCACCTCCGCAGTCAGCTCGACTCCAAGGGCCTGATCGCCTTCGTGCAGAACGGCTCGCTGCTGCCGCGCGAGAGCGGCGCGAGCGATCGTCCGATGTCCGGCGGCGAAGCGCTTCGATTCGAATCGCCGCCCTCGCTGGAGATCGAGCTGGAGCTTCCGTTGCGAGAGATCTGGAGTCAAGAGATCCAGACTCCCATGGCCTCGGCCCGCAAGGAGGGAACCCAGCAGGAATCGCGAGCCGACGAGCCGCGTGTGGTGCTCGGCATGGGCATCCCGCGAGGCGTATCGCTGATCGTAGGCGGGGGCTACCACGGAAAGTCCACGCTGCTGCGCGCACTCGAACGCGGCGTGCATCCCCACATCCCGGGAGATGGTCGCGAGGGGGTGGTGTCCGCGCCTGACCTGGTAAAGATCCGCGCCGAGGATGGACGCTATGTGGAAGGCGTGGACATTTCTTGCTTCATCGGCTCGCTTCCGGGCGGCCGCGACACCAGCAACTTCTCGAGTGACGATGCGAGTGGAAGTACCAGCCAAGCGGCGAGCATCGTTGAAGCGCTGGAAGTCGGCGCTCGCGGCCTGCTTCTCGACGAAGACACCTCTGCCAGCAACTTCATGGTTCGGGACGCACGCATGCAGGCCCTGGTTCCCGCGTCTCACGAGCCCATCACCCCCTTCCTCGACCGCGTACGCGAACTCTTCGATGTTCACGGCGTCTCGACAGTCCTGGTAATGGGTGGCTGTGGCGACTATTTCGAGGTCGCGGATCACGTCATCATGCTGCGCGACTACGTCGCTCTCGACGCGACCGAAGACGCTCGGCGGATCGCGCTCGACCACACTTCCAGCCGCGTCTCTGAAGTGCGCGAGGCCATGCGCCCGGTCGCGGCGCGAATTCCCGACCCGCAGAGCTTCGATGCGTCGCGCGGACACCGGGATGTGAAGATCGACAGTCGCGGAGTCGAGCAGCTCCGCTATGGAAACCACGAGATCGATCTCCGCTGCGTCGAACAGCTTCTCGATGCGAGCCAGACTCGCGCCATCGGCTACGCGATCTACTTCGCCGCCAGCCGACTCATGAACTCGGGCCGCAGCCTTGCCGCGGTGCTCGACGAACTCGACGCGCTGATCGACCGCGAAGGCGTGGATGGACTCGATCCCTTCGGGCAGCGGGGCCAGAGCCCAGCCGCGCTGGCGCGGCCGCGGCGCTTCGAGATCGCCGCCGCGATCAACCGCCTCCGCACGCTCCGCGCTACGCGACAGCCTGACTGAGCTCGCGGACGGGTCCCAGCCCGGATTCCTGCACAGCCGGGGCTTTACGAGGGTTCCCGAACCGGCTACTCAGCCGCCATGGCGAATCCCACAGCGACTCTCGAGACCTCCCAGGGCTCCATCACCATCGAACTCTTCAGCGACTCCATGCCCCTCACGGCTGGCAACTTCATCGAGCTTGCCAAGAGCGGCTTCTACGATGGGCTGCACTTTCATCGGGTGATTCAGGGGTTCATGCTGCAGTTCGGCTGCCCCCATAGCGCCGACCCCGAGAGCCCCATGGCGGGCACGGGCGACAGCCCCAACGGCACGATTCAAGACGAGTTCCCCGGCGACGCCAAGATCTCGAACGAACCCGGGACGCTCTCCATGGCCAATACTGGCCAAGCGAACAGCGGCAGCTGCCAGTTCTTCATCAACACCGTCCACAACGACTTCCTGGATTGGTTCTCGTCCGGCCAGAGCAAGCACCCGGTCTTCGGCAAGGTCCTCGATGGGATGGATGTCGTCGCAAAGATCGAATCCTGCCCAACGCAAGACGATCGCCCCATCGAGCCCGTCAAGATGGTGTCGCTCAAGATCAACTCGGCCTAGCGGGAATCTCTACGAGAACTCCGATGTCTGGCACGCAGGGCGATTCGAAGGAACCCGCGGCACCCCCGCGTTCGGAGCAACACGCCGCACTGCTGGACGAGATCCTCGACGAATTGCTCGCAACGCTCGACCTCGAAGAGATCGATACCGATCTCTATCGGGGACAGAACGAGCCACGCCGAGAGGGGCGGTTGTTCGGGGGACAGGTGGCGGCCCAGTCACTGGTCGCGGCGGGTCGAAGCGTCGAAGGGAGGCTCGCGCACTCGCTCCACGCCTACTTCTTGCGGCCGGGTGACCCGAGTAGGCCGGTGCTCTACACCGTCGATCGGATTCGGGATGGCCGGTCGTTCACGACGCGCCGGGTCGTCGCCCTACAGCGAGGCAAGGCGATCTTCAACATGTCGGTCTCCTTCCACAAGACGGAGACGGGCTATGAGCATCAGCTCCCGATACCCGAAGCTCCCCGGCCCGAGACGGTGCCCACCTGGCTCGAGCGTCTGGAGGACCAGCGGCACGCGGCGACGGATGGGGTCGAGGCGTGGGTGCCGCGGCCGCGCCCCATCGATGTGCGCCACGTCGATCTACCCACTTATCTGGGTGGTGAACCTCGCGAAGGGCCGAGCCAAGTGTGGCTCCGGGTCCAGCGACGACTGTCCGACGATCTATTCCTGCACCAGTGCCTTCTCACCTACGCGTCCGACATCTCGCTGCTCGACAACATCGTGCGCCCACACGGGCGCCGCGGAGAACTCGGGTCGCTGATGACGGCCAGCCTCGACCACGCCGTTTGGTTTCACCGGCCCTTCCGCGTCGACGAATGGCTTCTGTATGCCATGGACAGCCCGGCCGCCGCCGGCGGCCGGGGATTTGCCCGCGGGCTGATCTACACCGAGGGCGGACTGCTGGTGGCATCTACCGTACAGGAGGGCCTGATGCGCCCGGCGCCGCGCGACCAGGACCGCTCGCTCTAGAGACAGGACGGCTCGCCTTCGAGGCCCCATCAGCTCTCGCGACACAAGCGCGAGTCATCGCGCCCAGGTGCGAAATCGCGCCTACCCCCGGGTTCGCAACACCATCAGACGGATCTCCGTCATGTCCTCCATCGCGAAACGCACGCCCTCGCGTCCCAGGCCGCTGTCCTTGACACCACCGTAGGGCATGTTGTCGACCCGATAGGAGGGGACGTCTCCAATCACGACGCCTCCCACTTCGAGTTCGTTCCAGGCGCGGTGGGCCTTGTAGATATCGTTGGTGAAGATGCCGGCTTGTAGGCCGAAGTCGCTGTCGTTGACTGACTCGAGCGCCTCGCCGAAGTCGCTGAAGCGCGACAGCACCGCCACGGGCCCGAAGGCCTCTTTGGTCACCACGTCCTGGCCGGCCGGAACCTCCTCCAACAGAGTCGCTTCGAGCATGGAGCCGCTGCGCTTTCCGCCGCACAGCAGACGTGCTCCTGCCTCGACGGCCGCCTGGATCCAGCCATCGAGCCGCGCGGCCTCCTTCTCCGAGATCATCGGGCCGATGAAGACCTCGGGATCCTTCGGATCCCCCATGCGAAGGTCCTGAGTGGCCGACAGCAGCCGGTCGCGAAATTGGTCGTAGATTTCCTCGTGCACGATGATGCGCTGAACCCCGATGCAGCTCTGCCCGCTCTGATAGAAGGCTCCGAAGGTGATGCGCTCGACGGCGTCCTCGATGTCGGCGTCGGAGTCGACGATCACAGCGGCGTTGCCGCCCAGTTCCAGCACCACGGCCTTCTTGCCCGCCTTGGACTTCAAATCCCAACCCACGCCCGGCGAGCCGGTGAAGCTCAGCAGCTTCAATCGCTCGTCGGTGGTGAATAGCCCCGCGCCCTCCCGGCGAGTCGGCAAGACCGAGAAGGCGCCCAGCGGCAGATCGGTCTCGGCCAGCACCTCGCCGATGATGAGTGCACCGATCGGTGTCAGGCTGGCGGGCTTCAACACGAAGGGACAGCCCACCGCCAGAGCCGGCGCCACCTTGTGGGCCGCGAGGTTCAGGGGGAAGTTGAAAGGAGAGATGAAGGAGCAGGGGCCGATCGGGACCCGCTTCCACATTGAGCTATAGCCTTTTGCACGCGGGCTGATGTCGAGTGGCAGCACCTCGCCGTACATCCGAACCGACTCTTCCGACGCAATCCGGAAAGTGTCGATGAGGCGCGAGACCTCTCCTCGAGCGTCTTTGATCGGCTTGCCGGCTTCGATGCACAGAACCATCGCGAGTTCTTCCGCTCGTTCCGCGAAGCGCTTCACGCAGTGGTCGAGCACCGCCTGGCGTTCATAGGCGGGCATCTCGCGCATGGGCTTTTCGGCCTCGACCGCCAGACCGATGGCGCGATCGATGGCAGCGGTGTCGGCCATGGCAACCCGGGTCGCTACCTCGCCGGTGTATTTGTCCCTAACCTCGAGGTCTTGATTGGGCGCCTCAGGGCGATTTCCAAGGTAATAGGGGTAGGATTCCTGAAGCACAATACCCTCCAAGTAGAGATCTTTGGATGTGGCGAGGATTATCCCACAATCGGCACCCCGGAAGAGTAGGATCGTGTTCGACCGAAAAAATTCGAACTCGGACCCATCGCCAGGAGCACCAGACTGCCGTTCTCCCACACTTGGAAGCCGAGCTCCCAGGGCTCGAAAACACCGTCGCCGTCGTCGTAGTCAAAGGGCGAACTCGCTTCCGAAAGACCGCTGATCGCGATGATGTCGCCAAGCACGGCAAGCTGTCGGGGGTCGAGTCCGCGAGCGCTGAACCGGGGATCGAGATTGGTCCGCAAGGTGTCGGCGGTGGCGTCATCGACTTCCAGCGCATCGCGAGCCCAGCGCGGCAGGCTGTGCGAAGGCCGCACCGTCTCGCTGCCGCTCGCGACACCCGCGCTGTCTAGAGACTCCGCGGCCAGCGCCGGCAGTTCGGCGGGCGGCCGCGACCGGCTCCCCTGCTCGGACACTGCGAGTACGCGGTCCTTCGCGCCCTGCGGCATCGCCGCGTCACGCGGAGCGTTGCCGCCCACGAGGAAGAGCGCTGCCACGATGAAGGATGCGGCTGCCGCGATCGCAAGTCGAACCCGAGTTCCTCTAGATCCCAGCATGGTGGCGCCCATGATATCCCGAACGGCATCTTGGAATCGGCATTTTTCCCGCGCTCGGCGCGAGGCAACGAGATTTTTCTGCGGCGAAGTCAACACACGGAGGGCGACCTCCGGACTGCGACGCAGAGCGCGATCCGCCGAGCGCAGCCGGCGCGCAGCCGACATGCGGCCCGGACGAAGTGAAATCACGCCGGATTCCGCGAACTCCATCTTGGGACCTGTCGGGTCTCTTTGAGCTTGCTTTGTCCCCACGTCGGGGTTCAGAATGCTCGTTCATCTTCCTGTGCCCGGCGGGACCCCGCTTGGCGCCCACGAGAGGAACACCCAATGGCCGTATCCGACCACGTCAATCTCGAGCAATTCATGGAAGGCCTGAAGGCCCGCAATCCCGGAGAGACCGAATTCCACCAGGCCGTCTACGAGGTCGCGAGCAACGTCTTCGAATTCATCGCAGACAAGGAGGTCTACCACGACGCCCAGATCCTGCGCCGCATCGCCGAGCCGGATCGCGTCATGAGCTTCCGCGTGTGCTGGGAAGACGACAAGGGAAACGTCCGCGTCCAGCGAGGCTACCGCGTGCAGAACAACAACGCGATCGGCCCCTACAAGGGCGGGCTGCGCTTCCACCCGAGCGTGACCCAGAGCATCCTCAAGTTCCTGGCCTTCGAACAGACCTTCAAAAACAGCCTCACCGGTCTGCCCATGGGCGGCGCCAAGGGCGGCGCCAACTTCAATCCCAAGGGCAAGTCCGACAGCGAGGTCATGCGCTTTTGCCAGAGCTTCATGAGCGAGCTCTACCGCCACATCGGTGAGGACATCGACATACCGGCCGGCGACATCGGCGTGGGTGCACGCGAGATCGGCTACCTCTTCGGGCAGTACAAGCGACTGACCAACCGCTTCGTCGGCGTCCTGACCGGCAAGGGCAGGGAATACGGCGGCAGCCCAATCCGCACCGAGGCGACGGGCTACGGAACCGTTTACTTCATGCAGTCGATGCTCGAGCACGTAGGCGACTCGATCGATGGCAAGACCTGCATCGTGTCGGGTTCGGGCAATGTGGCCACCTACGCAGTCGAGAAGATCACTCAGCTGGGTGGCAAGGCGGTCACTCTCTCCGACTCGAACGGCTTCATCTACGAGGCCGACGGAATCGACGCGGACAAGCTGGCTTGGGTGATGGAGCTCAAGAACGTCCGGCGCGGCCGCCTGAGCGAGTACGCCAAGGAATTCGGCTGTGAGCACCACGTGGGCCGGCCCTGGGCGATCAAGGCCGATCTGGCCTTCCCGTGCGCGACTCAGAACGAAATCTCGACCGCCGAAGCCCAGTTGCTCATCAAGAACGGCATCAAGGGCGTATCCGAGGGCGCCAACATGCCGACCGAGCAGGACGGCATCCACGCCTTCATCAACGCGAAGGTAATCTTTGCCCCCAGCAAGGCGGCCAACGCGGGTGGTGTCGCGGTGTCGGGTCTCGAGATGAGCCAGAACTCCGCTCGCATCACGTGGAAGGAAGAGGAACTCCAGAAGCTGCTCAAGGACATCATGACCGGCATCCACGCTGCCTGCGCCGAGCAGGGTGGCACAGCCGGCAGCGACTACGTCGACTACGTGAAGGGCGCAAACGTCGCGGCCTTCATCAAGGTCGCGGACGCGATGCTCGCCTACGGAGTCGTGTAGGGCGGGCTGACGCTCGCGCTGCGAGTCGAATTCTGCAGTCTACTGCGGTGCCCCGGAGCTTCGGCTCCGGGGCGCCCGCTAGCCCCGGGCTGCCGCTTCCCCCGCTGGCGGTTCGTCCGAACCCCCGGCAGAGCCTGCGAGCTCTCTCGAATTTTTCAGTCTCGCTGACCAACGCCCGTCCGCCCCCACCCGTCCCGTGGCGCTCCGCTCGTCATAGCCCCAGGGGCGCGCCGCCTCGCGAGAGCCGGGCGCCCTAAAGCCCCGCCCTAAAGCCCCCTCCTAAAGCCCCGTCCTAAAGCCCCCTCCTAAAGCCCGTATGGGATCGGGTCGATCAGTGACACCACTGCGTCCTGCTGCGGATTCAGTTCGTCCCGCTCGAACCCAGCAATTCCTCCAGCACCGCGCCCCCCCCAGAGAGAGACCACGACGTTGTGGCACAGAAGCGACAGGTTGGCGGTTGGCGTCCTGCTGCTCGTCGCGCTCTGCTATGCGCCCTCTCTCTCGGGCGATTGGGTGTGGGACGATGTCAGCCAGATCGCGCACTCGGGAGCGCTCGAGCGCCCGATCGAGTGGCTCGCGCATGACGTCTGGTGGCTGGCCGAGGGAGAACCACCCTCGAGCCTGTACCGCCCGCTTGCGGTCATCACCCATGTTCCGGGACAGGCTCTCGTGGGCGGGCCCGCAATAGAGCGCATCATCAATTTGCTACTCCACGGGATCGCGGTGGTGCTGGTCGCCCTGATCGCGATCGGAGCTGGCGCGGATCGCCGTGCGGCCTGGCTCGGGGCGGCACTACTCGGTGTGCACCCGGGCGCCTCCGAGGCTGTTGCCTGGATCAGCGCTCGCCACGATCTGTTGGGAAGCGTGCTCTGTCTGGCGGGCTGGCTCGCCCTCGTGCGCCGCAACGACTGGCTAGCGGGTGTCTTCTTGGGCCTCGCGCCCTTCTGCAAGGAGTCCTTTCTACTGGCCCCCCTGGCGGGGGTGTTCTGGATGCTGGCGACCCGCCGCTTTGCCCCCCGCACCCTGGCGATCTCGCTCGCGGGCGGAGTCTCGTATCTCGGAATTCGAATCTTGATCGATCTCCCGTTGCCCGTCGGCGCCGGGGCAATCGAAGCTCCGGTCGCAGCGCTCGGAGGCGTGACCCTGCGCGGACTCGAACTCCTCACGCTGCCGGGGGCCGCGGATGCGATGCCTCTGCTCGAGTCGTCGCTTCCGGCCGGAATCGCCGTGTTGGTCGCGGCGGTGGCGGCCCTCGCCCTGGTGCGGGGACGACCGGCTCTCGGGGCCGTGCTGGTTCCGCTGCCGATGCTTTTGCCAGCCGTGGCGGCGAGCGCAGAGGCGAGCATCGTCGGCGATCGCTTCTTCTATCTTGCCTTCGCGGGACTCGCCGTCGCAATCGGGCTCTGGGGCAGCGCGATGCTTGCACGCAGGCCTCGGGCGGTGGCTCTCGCGAGCCTGCTGATTCCGGTTCTCGCTGTCGGGACCTGGATGCGCGCCAGCGAATGGACGTCCAACCGGAGCCTCTTCACAGCCTCCCTGGAGCGGAACCCACAGAACCCCTACGCGGCGTTCCGGCTGGGGCGCGATCTCCACGTGCGAGACGGCGACTGCGTCAGCGCGATTCCATTCTATGAAATGTCCCAGAGCGTGGAACCTCGCGCGGGAAACAACCTGCAGGCCTGCTTGCTGACGCTGGGTAGAGTGGAAGCGGCGGTCGCCATGGGACCCGCCCTGGTCGAGCGAGACAAGGTCCGTGCGACGCCGGCTACGAATACCGCCCGCGG
>Ga0114950_10003717_pt1 | contig 11810 bp, 8 predicted proteins | sample N075metaG_FD_83503 | JGI IMG/M metagenome (GOLD analysis project Ga0114950, IMG submission 83503) | Deep subsurface microbial communities from Kermadec Trench to uncover new lineages of life (NeLLi) - N075 metaG | ecosystem: Environmental > Aquatic > Marine > Ocean trench > Sediment | place...
GCGCATACATATCCTTCGACGAAAACGTACCGTGGGACAGCACAATCCACGGGAAGGGCACTTCTCCGCCTTCGGGATAGGCAACGCGCACTTCCATGACACGATCCGAATCCGGCATCGCGAGAGGCACGGACTCAACGTTGACGACTTCATAGGGTCCGGCACTCGACGCATAGAATCCTTCGTCGGAGCGTGCTGGCAATGCGGCCATAACAATAACTAATGCCCCAGTTGCCCAAAGATTTATTAATCGTATAGACATTTACTCCTCCTGATACTTACCGATTAAGCCGCGCTCATCATTTTCCTACGGTACTCGATATGAACTTCCGGTGCACGTGCGGTTTCCCGATATCCTTTGGTCTGTTTGATGTGCTCGCGCCATTCAATTAATCGCGTACATTCGTCGGGAATTTTTACGCCCCACAATTCTTCATAAACGCAAAAGCGCTCAAAAAAGGGCGAAAACTGAATATCGACCAGCGAAAGTTCCGCGCCAAGCCAATAAGGGCCGCTATCGCTGAGTTTGCGCAATCCTTCATTTTCCATAAAACGAAGGCAGTCCTGCATCTTTGCCAAAGCCGCCGCTTGTTTTTCGGAATCGCCGGCACTGCCGCGCAAACCCCACGCGGCGGCTAAATAATAATTGTCGCAATAATGCATCCAGATTCGGGCCTGGGCGCGCGCCGCCGGATCTAACGGCATCAAGCGAGGTTTCGGAAAAACGTCATCCAAATACTCATTGATGATGGCCGATTCGTAAATCCGTTGCCCCTTATGTATAATGAGCGGGACTTTGCTATAAGGCGAGATATCTTCGAACCAATCGGGCTTATTCTCTAAGTCGATTTCCGTAAGATTAAAGGGGATGTCCTTTTCGATCAGCGCCATTCGCGTGCGTTGCGCAAAGGGACAACCTTGCGAGCTGTAAATATCGACATCTGCCATGGTTTTTCCTCAATTACAAAGCCGTTTCCGTCATTTTAACATTTATTTCTGCGTGGTCTACGCTTTAGCTATGACAAGGCTATCGCGCACTTTGGGATAGTGCCGGAATCCGAGCCAAACGAACAGTGCGGCCAACGGATTAAAAATTGCGACTGTAATAGCAATCGAATACCGCACCATCAGTTCGTCCATAAACACATAGTCCGTAATCAAAGCAACGGCCGTTGGGCCGATCCCAATTCCCAACAGATTAAGCGCGAATTGATAGATCGCGCCAAACTGAGCGCGCATCCGATTGGGCGTGATAATCTGAACAAAGGCGCCTGTGGGCCCGGCCGGCATGGTTCCAAAAAAGAACGAGAAAAAGAGAACACTCGCGGCCAGCCATACATTCGGCATGAGCGGTGCAATAATACCCGGAAAGATGAGAACCAAGCAGCAGATAAACAAAATGCGTAGCTTTGCGTTTTCATCGCCCCGCCGTTCGAGCCAATCGGCCAAAGCGCCACCAAAGATTGCTCCACTGATGCCACCCAGCAAAGCAAAAGCGCCCATTATGAAGCCGGCCTCGGATGCCGTCACACCGAACGACCGCATGTAAAAAGCCGGCGTCCAGCTCAACACTCCGTAAATGGAGATGGAGGTAAAGCCGTAGCCACCCATGACGAACAGATAAAGCTTCCAATTTGCTTTGAGATAAGCCCACACCTCTTTAATCGGAATCGAGGTGACCGATTGCCTGTCATTAGCTTTGACGGTCTGCGCGTCGCGTCTAATGGGTTCGCGCACAAACATCATCAACACAACGATGACAATCCCCAACGTCCCCACCATGATAAAAACGAGCCGCCAATTCGCCAAAGGTCCAATAAAGGGGATGTAGACCACTCCAATGGCCGCTACCGCCTGAATGGCCGCCGCACCGGCAATTAACGACAAACCCATGCCGCCCGATACACCAGCCGAAAAGACGCCGATCGGCAAGGCCAGTTTGTTGGGCGGAAAATAGTCGGCGAGAATTGAATAGGCGGATGGTGAAAGCGAGGCCTCGCCGACCCCCACACCGACGCGCGCCAGAAAGATTTGCGTGAAATTGCGCGCCAAGCCGCAAACCGCCGTCATGATGCTCCACAAGGTGACCCCAATGACAATGATGTATTTTCGGTTTTTGGAATCCGCAAGCCGCGCGATCGGCAACCCCATGAAGGCGTAGAACAGCGCGAACGCGAAGCCCTGCAATAAACTGATTTCCGTATCCGAAAGACCCAAATCGGCCTTAATCTCAGGCACCAGCAGACTCAAAATGAGCCGGTCGACAAAGGAAACCGCATTGGCAAGCGCCAATATTACAACGACAAACCATGCATATGTGGCGTCCGGCCAGGGACTATCTTCGGCTTTCGTTGGTTGTTGTGAGGCCATAGTGGAGATCAGCTCAAATGGTGTGTTGAATCAAGTCTCATCCGCTTTAAAGCGTGCCTTCAAAACACTCAAGCGATTGCCTAAATTATCCGGAATCGGACCTGGCGATTTTATCCGGACGACAATCGCCGCAAGACAAATAATACTATTGAAAATGCCGATCATCACGAAAGGAGCACTGGGCGCCACCGCATCGAACAGCCTGCCGCCGATCACTGTCGATATCAGGATGCCAATGGCGCCTACCACATTAAACATACCGACGACCGAGCCGCGTTCGGCCACGGGCGCTTCTTGACCAATCAACACGGTGGCGGCAAAGAAGGCGCTCATCTGACCGATACCCAAAAGGACAAAAAATTTCATCGCACTGGGATCGAGCGGGTTGTCGACAAAAATCGTTGACGTGTAACCGATTGCGGCGAACGCCAACAAGATCGCCGCGCCAGTAACCCGATTGAGGCGATCCATTATAAAACCCGCAACCGGCACCCAAAACAGCGCCGCCGTTTGCGCCGTGATAAAGATCAATAGCGCCGCGCGTGCGCTCTCCATGCCGGATAGACCTTGGCTCACCCCGGCAACGGTTCCCCAGGTGACAGAAAACGTGCCAAGGATGACGAGATCGCTACGCGCGACGAAGGCTGAACTATAAGCCAGCGCAATGCGTGGATTCTTGGCTTGCAAAAATCCGGCACGGATAAGCGTTCTTAGATCGGACCGATCCTCGTGCCGCACGGGCGTTCCCGGTTTGAGACCTAGGCCCACGACCCCCGCCGACACAAAGCAAATGCTAACAATCACCCAGAGCGCAAATTTGCCGGCGCCGGTTTCGTCGAAGCCCCAGCCTTCCGCCAAGTTGAGAAGATAGCGGAACAGGACATTCATCAGAATGACGCCAAGACCGTTCAGTAGACCGAAAATCGCGATCATTTTACCGCGCGATTTCTCCTGCGGGTAATCTTGAACCACCGTTCCCAACATGCCCGTGGTGGCCGCCAAGCCCACCGCATAAATGACGCGATAGACAGTGAGCTCCCCAAGCGAGCCGGCCAAGGGATAAAATAAATAGCCCAGCCCCATACCCATCAGGCCAAAGGCAAAGACCGGCCGGCGTCCGATCCGGTCGGCCATGACACCCACTGCGCTAAATAGAAGGATGAGAGTCACTTCGGTCCAAAAGGTGAGATCGCCATTGATCTTGCCGTAATCACCCACCGCGACGATGTCTTTAAAGTTGGTGGTCAGAATGTAGTTGGTGGCGATCGATATAATGGTCAGCAACCCAATGCTGACCAACGCCGCCCACATAAGCGATACAACGTGAAGATTGGTCACACCCGGCACCAGCCAGACAAGGCCAAAAAGTTTAATGCCAGATTCCGATTTAGCCCCGTGCCGTGTGCCTTCCGCCATAATTATCCTCATTCAGCTAACGTCCCGGGGAAACGTTACGGTTTTCACGGCTAGGGTCAACGATACCGGCCGGTCAGACTAACGATTTGAGGGCCAAAGTCGGCCATGACCTACCAGTGAACGTCCTTCTCCCCGTGTCATGGGCGTTCAGTCCGGCCGGACCCCCATGAACATACAAGTGAAGCCGTTTGCCTATCGGACAAAACCGGCAGGTCCATGGTTCAACTTGGCGGCTCTGATACCATTGATGCCACCGTGGGAAACGCCTCGGATGTGTCAAGCCGTTTCGACAATTTGCCGTTTGGAGCAGGGATCATGAAGACAAAGTCATTGGGCGTCACCGTCGCCGTCTTAGCCGGTTTGTCGGTCACCGCATGTAGCTTGGGACCCGTCAAGACCGGCTCCCAAGACGCAGACACAACCTACGACATCAGTGTGGTTGATACGGTCCTGCCGGTTGCCAACCAGAACAAGGATCTGCGTCTGCATATTAGTTTTCCAAACAGCGGCGGCCCGTTTCCTCTGGTCCTGTTTTCCCATGGCAATGGCTGTACCAGTGCCGGCTACGGACCGGTCACGGAATATTGGGCGGCGCGGGGCTACGTGGTGATCGAGCCGACTCATTTGGATTCGCGCAGTTTGGGTCCGACCGATTTCAGCAAGATGGCCGAGATATCGGACAGCCGCGTTGAAGACTTATCGTTCATTCTCGATTCGCTGGACCACATCACCGCCCAAGTACCCGGTCTTGCCGGCAAGATGAATGCCGATCGCGTAGCTTCGGCCGGACATTCCATGGGCTCCGCCACCGCCCTGTCGGTATCCGGACTGCGCGCCAAAAACGCCGACGGCAGCATTCGCACCGGTGATGATAGATTTGATGTCGCCGTGTTGTTGAGCGGCCCCGGCCCCATGCCGTCCATTCCCGACGATGCCTGGGGCGATTACCGCACCCCGTCCATCGTGACCACAGGCACCAACGATTACACGCAAACCAACCGGAACAAGCCCGAAGGCTGGAAATGGCGATTGGGTTCATATAATTTGACGCCTGACGGCGACAAATATGCCCTGGTCGTTCAAGATTACGATCATTTTCTAGGCGGATATATCTGTGATCGCCCGGGCGTCGAAGGCCCCCCCGACACGGAAGCCCTCACATTGGTGCGAACCGCGACCAGCGCTTTTCTCGATGCTTATTTGAAAGACGATCTTTCGGCTCTGGCGTTTCTGTCAAGCGGTGAGATGAACAGGCAAAACGAACGGGCGGATTTGCGCGCGAAATAACCAGCCTTTATGGCAATCAACGTGTGGGAAGACGGCCATGACAATCAAGAAAGCTTATGCCGACACTCAAGCGGGTCAAATTCACTACCGCTACGTGCCGGGAGAGGGCGTACCCCTGCTGTTTTTTCATCGCACACCGGCGTCATCCATCTCATTTGAAAAGATGATGACCCTGTTGCACGGCGACCGCCCACTTTATGCGTTCGACACGCCGGGTTTTGGCGCGTCGTTCGTTCCTCCAGGCATGCCGCTCATGCCGGATTACGCCGCCTATATGATGGCTGCGGTGGATGTTCTTGGGATCGACCGGTGCCACATCTTTGCCCACCACACGGGAACGCATTTTGCGACCGAAATGGCGGCCGCCCACCCCGATCGTGTGATGTCCCTGATGCTCAACGGCATCGCCTATATGACGGCGGCGGAACGCCTAGAGACCAGCAAGACGATCAAGGATCCTATGCCGCCGGACCCGGACGCGAAATACGCCCGCGCCACATGGCAGTCGGTCAATAATCTGTTTACGGAATTTGACCCTGAGCTAACCCCTATTGAATTCTTGGGAGCGCTGGGCTCGCTCACCGGACGCAAACAAGGATTCAACGCGGTTTGGAATCAGAATTATCCCGAGGTGTTGGCCAAGGTCACCTGTCCGATTTTGGCAACCTGCGCCGAAGATGAGTGGTTGCGACCTTATTTTGAGCGGTTACGTGAAGAACGACCGGACATTAAGGCCCTCGTCTTGGGTAAGGCACGCTTTTTCACCCCCGAATATGACGCGGAACGCGCGGTCGCCGCAATCCGGGAGTTTCTTTCGGAAATTGAATAATCGTCTAATAAGCAGGGGCGCTTAACCCAGCTCGATCTCGATCGATGCCAATCCTGCGGCCGTCTCACACGACCGTAAAGCCGTGCTTCGTAATGGGCAGAGAGCGCAGCCGCTGTCCCGTCACGCTAAAGATAGCATTGGCCAGTGCCGGCGCCACGGGCGGCACACCGGGCTCGCCCACCCCGCCGGGCCGGCCGCCTTGGGGCATGAGGTGAACCTCGATTTCCGGGCACTCGGCCAGGGACAGCAATCGATAATCATGGAAATTACTTTGATCGACCCGGCCGTCGGATAAAGTGATCTCGCCATAGAGTGCCGCCGAAAGACCATAAATAATTCCGCCCTCTATCTGGGCGATCACCGTATCGGGATGAACGACCTGCTGACAATCGAATACGCAGACCACTCTGTCTATGGACAGTTGTTGACCTTCCGTAATCGAAATTTCGATAATGTGACCGACCGACGACCCGTGAGTCTGCGTCATGGCAAAGCCACGTCCGCGACCGGCAGCTAATGGCGATCCCCAATCCCCCTGTTTAGCCAGTTCCTCCAATAAATTGAGGTATTTGGGCCGCCGGGCTAAGTGATTGCGGCGGAAATCAACCGGATCCACACCGGCTTGATGCGCCAACTCGTCCATAAAGCTCTCAACATAAAAACAATTGGTCGAATTAGAGGTGCTGCGCCAATAGCCCGCCGGAATATCCGAAACCCACGGCACATAGGCGGCGCGCACGTGACGAATTCCATAGATTGTGTTGAACACCCCGGACATGGCGCCCATATCGTCTTTCGGATCGCCGCCCCGTGAGCCGGGCACGCGGGTAAACGAACTCGCAATCACCGATTCGGTCACCAGCGTACAATCGAGTGCAGCGATATTGCCGTCTTCATTAAGACCTGCGCGCATGCGGCTGACACCGGCCGGCCGGTACATGTCGTGCTGGATGTCTTCTTCGCGCGACCAAACAAGCCTGACCGGTTGGCCAGGAACCGCCTGGGCAATTGTAACCGCCTGTTTGATGAAGTCCTGTTCGGTGCGCCGGCCAAAGCCGCCGCCCATAAAAGTCGTATGGACTTGAACGTCTTGCGGGTCTTTGCCGGTCAGTTCAGCGGCAATGAGCTGGGCTTGCGAATGCGCTTGCGTCGGCGCCCAAAGCTCAACCGCCAGATCGGTGACCAGCGCCACACATGTCATGGGTTCCATGCAAGCATGGGCGAGATAGGGGGTTTCATAGATCGCCTCGAACTTCTTGGGCGCCGCCTCAAGCGCTTCCAGAACACCCTCGGCACCACGAAACACCGCCGGTTCCGGATCGTCGAGAACAGCCCGGTAGGCATCATGTAAGCTGCGCGAATCCATCACCTTAGAAGGGCCATCCGTATACGTAATATTGATGGCCTCTACCGCCTTCATGGCCTGCCACGTTCGGCGCGCGATTACGGCAACCGCATCGTCACCTATTTGGATGACCGCCTCGACACCCGCCATGGTGCGGGCATGCGATGCGTCAAAGCTGTCAATTTTGGCACCGAACACCGGGCTTTGCCGGATCGCCGCATAGCGCATACCGGGCAGCTGAACATCGCTGCCAAAAACCGTGGCGCCATCCAATTTGTCGGCCGTATCGAGGCGGGCCACGTTCGTGCCGACAATGCGATAGTCTGCGGGATCCTTCAGCGGTGGATCGGATGGCGGCCGTTGCCGCGCTGCATCCTCGGCAAGTTCGCCGTAATGGGCGCGACGTTCACCGCCCTGCTCAAAAACCCAACCTTGTTCCGTACGCAGCTTATCTTTGGCTACGCCCCAGCGGCGGGCTGCTGCGGCAATCAGCATGGCGCGCGCCGCTGCGCCCGCCGGGCGCAAGGAATCATAGGCGTCGATGATGCTGGTGCTGGAAATCGTCATCGACATGCCTTGACGATGAAACATTTCGCGCATAAATCGGTGGCGCATACCAATCGACCAACTCGCCTTCGGATCGCCAAACGGCTGACCGCGCCGGACCATGCCGAAATTGTAATAATCCTTGTCGACCGGAGCGAATTCGAAATCGACTTTGGACCAATCCGCATCGAGTTCCTCGGCCAGCATCATGCACAGCGACGTGGTTACGCCCTGACCCATTTCGGCGCGATGTATGGCACAAGTAATGCGGCCATCAGGGGCAATTTTGATCCACGCATTGAGGCCCACATCGTCCGGTGTCGAGGCGGCAAATTTTTCCGTCGCATCACCGTCATCGACATTCAGCACGCCGTAACCGACAGCCAAACCACCCCCGACGGCAATCCCCGTGAAGATAACGCGGCGGCGGGTAAATATTGCCTTACCCTTAGCCATCTTTTCCTGCCTTTTGCTACATTTCGTAGTTCCGCGGATTGTTCAGCGCGTCCGTTGGCCTGCCATCCGGCAAAACCCTTTTCATATTATAGCAATATGTGAATCGCCTTGCTCTGCGTATAACTCACCAATTCTTCGACACATTCCTCGCGGCCAAGGCCGGAATCCTTCCAGCCGCCAAACGGTGTCCCGACATAATGGGCCTGTGTGCCATTGATCCAAACAAGGCCCGTTTCCAAGGCACGCGCGGTGGTCATGGCGACTTGCAAGTCATTGGTCCAAACGGCACCGGTCAACCCGTAATCGACGGCATTCGCCATGGCGATCACCTCGTCCAGTTTGGACCATTTGATGGCGGAAATGACCGGACCGAAAATCTCCTCCTTGCCGACGCGCATATCCATGGTTACGTCGCCGTAAACCGTGGGCTCAACCCAAAAGCCTCGTTCAAACTGTTCGCCTTTGGGAACATCGCCGCCCGTCACCGTTTTGGCGCCTTCTTGTTTGGCCGAGGCCATAAAACTCAGTATACGATCATAATGTGCCTTATTGTTGACCGGGCCCATCTCGGACGTCGGGTCCAACGGATCACCCAATTTGAGGGCCGATACTTTTGCGGCAACCCGTTCCACCACATCGTCATAAATCGACTCATGAACCATCAGCCGGCTGACCGAACCGCAGGATTGCCCGGCCCAGGCGAAATTCATGCCCCCTATGGCCGCTTTGGTTACGGCGTCCGGGTCCGCATCGGCGCAAACGATCATGGCGTTCTTACCGCCCAGTTCGAGAGTTATATGCTTGATGCAGATTTCCGCTGCCGAACGTTGAATGGCAAGCGCCGTGCCGACGGAACCGGTGAAGCCGATGCGCCTTATCTTTGGGTGTCGGGCAATGCGATCGCCTACCGGAATGCCGTAACCTGATACCAAATTGACGATACCGGGCGGAAAAATTTCTTGGCAAAGCTCAGCCAAAATGCCACCGGACAAGGGGCTGGTCTCCGGCGTTTTGATGATCACCGCATTGCCCGCCATTATGGGCGCGGCAATGGCGGCGGCCTCAAACATAAAGGGATGATTGAACGGCACGATGCGCGCCGTCACCCCATAAGGCTCACGCAACGTAAAGTGAATGTTTTGACCACCCGAGGCGGGCACCGTGTCGCCTTTAATCTCGGTCCCGAGCCCGGCATAATATTGCAGCATAGCCGAACAGATAACGATGTCGCCGGCCAGCAATTTGATCGTGTTGCCGGTATCGCTCGCCTCCAATTGAAGGATTTCCTCACCGCGCTCGCGAATGGCAGCGGCCAACTTATGCAGATAGCCCGCCCGTTGCCAAATGGATTTGGCGGCCCATTCAGGCTGGGCCGCCGCCGCCGCGTCGTAGGCGCGGTCAACATCAGCGGCTGTGCCGGCCGGCGCGCGACCGATCACCTGTTCAGTGGCCGGATTAACGGATGTGATCCACTCGCCGCCCTCACTTGCCACAAGCTCGCCGCCAATCAACATCAAACGGTCGCCAAATTGTGTCATCTTTCATTCCTCGCATGCCCGTTCGCGGGCAATCTGTTCGGTTCACCCATCACGGTCGGCATCACTCGCCGGTATACGTCACGCGCCATACTGTACCGCCGCTATCATCGGCGATCAGCAGACTTCCGTCACTTGCCACGGCCAGGCCGGCGGGCCGGCCCCAGGATTCCGGTTTGTCTGCCCCACCGGTCAGCCAACCGGTAACAAAATTCTCGTATCCCCCCGCCGGGCGACCGTTCTTAAACCTCACGAGCACCACTTTAAAGCCGGTCGGGGAACTTCTATTCCACGATCCGTGCAGCGACACAAAGGCCTGACCGCGATAAGCCTCGGGAAACTGATCGCCGGTGTAAAACGTCAATCCGACCGGTGCCGAATGGGCGGCAAACAGAACATCAGGCATGTCGGTTTGTGCCACGAGATCGGGTCTCTTATCGGCAAAATCGGGTTGCGGCCGCCCACCCGTATAGGCATAGGGCCACCCGAAAAATTGTCCGTCGGAAATTCGGGTCAGGTAATCCGGCACCAGTTCGTCGCCCATGCCATCGCGTTCATTGACCACCGTATAAAGATCACTGGTGCCGGGATAGATCGCCAGGGCACTGGGATTGCGCAGGCCCGAGGCAAAAGTGGTCTGACCGCTGCCGTCGAGTTTAAACCTTTGCACCGTGGCATGAGGCACCGGATCCTCGATGATATTGCCGGTGCTGCCGACGCTGACATACATATGCTGACCATCCGGATCGGTCGCCAAATTGCGTTGCCAATGGGATCCGGTCTTTTTGCCTAAAGCATTTTCAGGCGTAAGCCTTTGGCGTGATGTCGCACTGAGCGCCCCAACTTCATAGGCAAGGCGCCACACCCCTTTGATGTCCGCAACAAGCAGCGCCCCCTCAATGAAAGCCATGCCTTGCGGCAGATCGAAACCATCAGCGAATGTGGCGCGTACATCCGCAACCCCATCGCCGTCCTCATCGCGCAACACCGTGATCTTGTTGCCTTCGCCGGCGGGCGCGCGCCGGCCTCTCGGTTCGCTGACAAACACATCGCCATTCGGCGCAATGGCAAAAGATCGCGGATTGGTCATCCCTTCGGCAAAGACGTTGATGACAAACCCATCGGCCACCGTAAGCTCATGATCACCCCGTTCGACACGCCCAGGAAATTTCGCCACTGATTTTGTGGCATATGGTTCAGGCAAATCCTCCGGTTTTATCTCAAAACGTTCGCCCGGTTGTTCGCCAACGCCCGCCCAAACGCCCCCCGTCAAAACAATTGCCGCCAAGAAAGCGCTCAAGATTACCTTTGCGATTTTATCTGTCATAACAACTCCACTCACATTCTGTCTGCTGATTAAGTAAATAAATTAGCTAACTTGATCACGCCACGCCTATCAAGCAAGCGACCCAGCTTATGGTTTTTGTGGCACATAGTCCGGATTTTCCGGCGGCACCCGTTCTGCGAAGGCCTGCCAGGTTTCCATAGGTTGCCCGCCCTGCCTGAAATCTTTGGTTTTTCTGCTTTTCAGCTTACCATGACCGGGCAAAAAGAAAGCAGCGCGGTGGCACGCGAACCTACTGCCGGACAATCAAAAGTCCGTGATGGGAGGCCACCGGCAAAGCAGGGTGCCATGTCCGAACCCAAGACCGTCGCCACCACAATCGTTCACTTTTTCAACAATATTTTTAAAAGCATAGCTTGTCGGGCGCTATGCCGACCTGTTCGTTGTGGTGCGGTTCAGCCTGCCCGCCGCCGCTTTTTTGGGCGCGTTCATTGGCGCGCGCCTCATTGAAAAAGCAACCCTCCAATTGGTTCGCCGGACGGTCGGGCTATTGATGATTGCGGTCGGCTTTGGTCTCGTTACGGGTCTCTTATGATGACCCGACCCTTGTGGATGGCTGGTTAAGATACCACTTCGGGAACCGGTTCCGCTTTAGGCGGCGAAAATTGGCCTTTCGACGCTTCGCGCTTTTGCGCTTCCCAGAGTTTGGCGTAAACACCCTGGTGTTTGAGCAGATCCATA